>SESG01032827.1_pt1 | contig 12328 bp, 9 predicted proteins | sample 3171421 | NCBI WGS metagenome assembly SESG01 (sample SAMN10866946, study PRJNA518727) | freshwater metagenome | biome: subpolar coniferous forest; feature: holomictic lake; material: water; isolation source: holomictic Lake 227, 6 m and 8 m depth | place: Canada: near Kenora, Ontario | collected... | reverse complement strand
TACAACAACACATACTATTCCAGTATTTAGTCCAGAACTCCCAAAATCTAATGCTTCTATTATGTTCAGAGATTGGGAAGAATTTGATGATAATGACCAACTTGGTGAGTATACTTGGACATATACAATTCTTAAAATACTAAATAATAATTCTAATTATTCTAAGTGGAAAGATGGACTAACACTCAATATCAATATGCCACTTATGGGTAAGAATATAAAAATCAAAACAAATATGGGATTTGTGGAAATATCCGCCATATCATCATTATGGTCCCCAAATATGAGTATGCGTTGTATAACCAGAGATGGTGAGGAACAAGATATTTTGGGTATAGTTTCTGCTGAGATAGATGGAATAGAGGATAAGAATGGTTTATGGAATACGGAACTGTATGAATATAACAATGGAATTTGGATAAAAGGTTTAAGTACGGTAAAAGACAGCAAAGAAAGAAAAGAAATTAATGAGAGCGCGTGTGGTATGACATTAATAACGGACACTGGTGAGTTTATAATTTGGGATGAGACGGAACAAAAAGAAAAGATAGTGCGAGACTTTACGGAGATTGGGTACAAAGAAATACACAAAACATATAATTTGGTATGCTCTAGACTCCGGCTTCTAAACCATTGAGATTATCTAAAGTGTAATAAGTAGAATGAAAACTGCATTTCTAATCACGGGATTATTATTATTGCTAATCGCAAATTTACTAATGGTCTATTCTCAGAGAACTAGCACAAGTGAAGGTTTCGCAAGTTATTTTCTTGAAAATGCGGGACCATCTGGTCTTGGTAAATATAAGTTAGAGCCAATTGGAGCATTTGATGATGTTCGTGTAACACCCAATAATGGTGTAAGCTCATGGCGTGGAACGGCTCCAAATGAACCCCTCCTAGGTCCCGAGTTTCAACCCGGTTCTGACAGCCTATTCATCTTCAAAAATAATCAAGCAAAGCCTGAATGCTGTGACGCATCATATGCTTCTGATATGGGCTGTGTATGTACCACACCTCAGCAAAGAAATTACATCAATATGCGTGGAGGTAATCGTACGGTGGAAGATGGTGTGTAAACACTTAGAAGTGACTTTATACTGTAAAAATATATAAATCATATTTTATATTAATTGTTACAATAAATTATTTTATTATAACAATTATTACTTTTTAGATAAATAGGCATCATTTAAGGATGCTCTATTTATTATCGGTCAATTAACAATTTGAACAGATATTATAGGTTTCAAATGTCTGTTGGTCTAAATAGAATGAACGCGAATATGAAGGCACCTAATAATACGGCCCCGCAAAATACTAGTTCATTTGTGGAAGCACCCATAAATAGTATAAAAAATGCCGCAACTAATGCTGCGAACACATTTAAAACTACTTTTAATAATATTATGCCAAAAGATATTTCAGAGCCAATTAATGAGTCCGTTAATGCTACACTTGAAAATACATCTATGCCTTTAGTGTCAATTCCAGTAATTGTAACACTAGGTATTTTAATTGTACTTTTTATTATTGTAGTTATGTTTCGAGAACAAATTGCGCTAGGAATGGAACTAGCTTGGGGAAAAATTAAAGATTTTTTGGGACTTTCAAAGCCGGCTGTCCAACCTGTTCCTGCTGCTTCTGTAGTATCAGAAGATCAGGCCTTAAATCAAAGTGCAGTTGAAAAAATGCTTCCAGGCAAAAAGGAAGTGTTTAATGTATCTCAAAATAAATACACATATTCTGATTCTGAACCACTATGTAAAGCATTTGGAGCTGAATTAGCATCATATGATCAGGTAAAAGAAGCATGGCAGAAGGGAGCGGACTGGTGTAATTATGGATGGGTAAAAGGACAGGCCGCAGTATTTCCAACACAGGAGTCAACGTTTAATAAATTACAGAGTGGACCAGAGGACCAAAGAATGGTATGTGGAACACCAGGTATAAATGGCGGATATTTTGACAATCCTGAACTTAAGTTTGGAGTTAATTGCTATGGTGTAAAACCGTCTGAAAATGAAGCAGATAATCGCGCAATTATGGCACAAAATGGAGACCTAACACCGCAAGCACTTGCCTATGATAAGAAAGTACTTAACTATAAATCCCATATGGGACAAATTCCTGTAAATCCCTTTAAACCAGGCAACTGGACTTCTTAGAATATATTAGTTACTAAATAAATACAAAGCGACTTGGCCTAAATTATAATTAATCTTGATTAAATACTTAGACAAAGGAATATTAATGTTTCTTTGTCTAATTTTATTTTATAAATATTGTATTATTTATTATAATAATTGCTGCTGTGTAACAGGCTGTTGTTTAATTCCACTTTGTTTAAGATATTTATTCATTGTGTAACCTCTGTTAGAACGAATAAATGTCATAATATCTAAAGTTTGGTCTGCGCCACCTTTTTGTTTGAAATAGCCCACTAAGAGGTCTTCAATCTTGCTCAGAGATAATTGATTAGGCTCACGCTTATTTATAACAGTAATTTGTCCGCCATTAATTTGTATGGTCGCATTTTCCATACCACTTTGTCGAAGTGTGTTTATAATTTGCTGTTCATACTCATCTTTTACTTTTTTGGCGGCGCCATATTGTTTGTAGAAAGAGGATGCTAAATTGCTGTAATGTAAAAAGTAACGTACCGCAGTTCCAATACCGGGGTCTGAATGCGGTGCTGTAGCCATGTTTGCTACGAATATGGACTTTTTTACTTAAAATGTTTTTTCACAAAATGGGCACATATTCACTTTATTCTGATTCATCAAAAGTAATACAAAAGTTAGGATTACAAATATTAAAATGCCCGAAAATATACAAATTGCGATAATCATATAAGGAAAACTTCGCTGAAGAATATATTGAAGAAACGGTTCAATTACCAGTTGTTGAATGTAGTTTTTAGTGTCAGAACTGGCAAGTGATAGAGCAAATTGGTCAATCCATCCTTTAAGCATCTTGGCAAAAAGCTCTTTATCTTTTGTCCGGTCTAGTGGCATTTTTCTAATGTGGCGAAATTATCAATTCTCTTCTAATCGCTGTGTTCAGAGAATGTCCACCTTAACTCAGTTCCACGCGCCTCAGTTTCATGCCCCCCAATACACAAAGGTCTTAAACCCTAAGACAGGAGTACAAGAACCATGTTATACATTTCAAATTAACTATAATTCAAACAGCGATTTTTTATCATTTGTAGCGGAAAATCAAGAAGCTATATCATTACACGCCGTACAAAAATGTGTTTTAGACAATATTCCTTGGTGGAATAATTTCATTCAACTATTCTTACAATCATCTACTAAGTTTTTCTCTAAACCATATACGGTTGAAACAATTAATAAAATTACACAACATACACTTAATGGTACTATAGGTAATAAGTACCCAATTAATGTCATATTAGTCCCAAAAAATATTCAAATATGTGGTGGAGTTTTTACAGTAAATTGGGGGTACAATCTTGAGCCAATGATTGATATTCCGGATGTTGAGGATGTCATAATATCACTACCAGAACTTGTTATTGCTCCTCCGGTTTTAAAAAATAAAGTAATTAACGATATTCAAGAATTGAATATTGACGAATTACCGGTTGAAAGTAACAATACGGGTATGCCGTTAGGTATACTTGAGATTGATAGCCCAGCCAAGTTTTATGAAAAACAGAAAGTGAAAGAGGCTCGTTTAAGAGCAAAACTTGCGATGTATAAGGCCAATCGTCAAATGGCTCAATATTATGAGAAATACGGCAATGATATTTCAGAGTCTGATACTGAATTTGAGACATCCGACGAGGGTACAGATGATGATTCAGAAGAAGTGGAGGTATCTTAAGATCTAAAAAGGAGGGTGTTCGGCATCTTTTGGTATAAAAATAAGCCCTCATACTTTTATAGAAAGCAATGGCAGGTACAGAAATGAAGAACGCTGTTTTAATAGCTCTAGTTGTTTTAGTCATACTTTTCGTCGTATATCAATATGACCCATCTTTCTTTGGTCTTTTTGTAAGCGAAGGATTTGAAAATGTATCCAAAGCTGGTGGCGCGGTACCATCTGGTAGTGCCCATGGTAATCTAAAAGCCGGTCAAATGGCCGCTAATGGTAAAGCGCAGAAAGATCAGAATGCTGGAGCTGCGACTGTAAATCAGGGTGCCAAGATGGCAGATATGAATGCTAATAGACCTCCTACTGCTGCTACACCTTACACAACGGAATCGGCTGTCAAGGCTGCGGCTGGTGTTCAAGGTAGCAAATCGACAGGTGAGGGTTTTGCTGACTTAAGCGCATATGAAGGCCCTGCCAGCTTCGGTGCGGCTGAAGCACCTGCTGGATGCTACCCTCGTGATCAGCTCACACCTTCTGAGCTCCTTCCTCGCGACATGAATAGCATCTGGGCTGAACAAAACCCGATGGGACCTGGCTCCCTCAAGGGTAAGAACTTCCTCAGCGCTGGAGCTCTAATTGGTGTGAACACGGTTGGACAGTCGTTACGTAATGCTAACTTACAGGTCCGCTCTGAACCGCCTAACCCACAAGTACCTATTAGCATCTTTAACCAGAGCACTATCTCTCCCGACATTTCTCATAGACCTCTTGAAATTGGGGCTTAAAATTAAAATTATAGCAATTTGATATTTTTAACTAGTTAACTAGTTAATTAATTACTTTATTAATTTACTTAGACTAACGCGCTTCGCATTCATTTTAAAATGTTCGTTTGCCGGCGACCGATTAACATTATAGGCCGACAAATAGCGGGGCTTTGCCCCGCTAAGTGCCGGTTTGAAATGTTCATCGGTCTAATATTTGAAATAACAATATCTTATCGTTATTTTAAAGATTGTAAAATCAAGCCCAAAAATAGGAATGTCAATACTTGAAACAGCTAATAATATTTTTAATTCTATTATTGGCGGCAATATCTATTCAACAACATTAGTTACATCAAGCATAGATGGAAAACAATACAAAGTTCGTGATATGCCTGATAAGCAAGAAGCCGCTAATTTAATGGCTCGTTTAAGAATGCGTCTTATGAAAATTACAGATACACTTGAACAAAAGTATCCAGATAAGCCCCAAGTAAAACATCTTGTCAAGAATTTTAGATCTGATCCATCTCGATTTATAGAAGCTACGCCAGATTCTGAACATACATCATATTCAATCAATAAAGGAGAACAGATTTATATGTGTTTAAGACAACGTGAGGGACCTGATGAAAGTTTAGTAAATGAGAATGTAATGACCTTCGTATCCTTACACGAATTAGCACACGTTTGTACGGAATCTATTGGGCATGGACCCGATTTTTGGAATAATTTTGGATGGCTTCTTAAAGAGGCAGAAGCATTAGGATTATATCAATATACCGATTTTCAGGCACATCCTGTAAGTTACTGTGGTGTTTATATAACTGATTCGCCTCGTTATGATCCAGCAAAAGATGGAAATAACTTTCAAATTGGTACAATGTCTAAAAGAGTTAATTGATATCAGTAATAATGTATTATTAATAAATATGTAGTTAAAAAACTTAGATATCTGAAGATTAGACATCTGAAGATTAAAAATGGGCAAATTGCCCATTTTTAATGCTGTTAGATGCCGCCGCCAAGGCACATTTTTAATGTGAGTTGGTCTAATACCTTTTTTCTAAAAAGGCCATAGGGATGTCTGATATAGAACAGATACTTTATCCAACAGTACTTTCAAGTCTCCGTGAGGATACTCCCCCGGTAAAATGTATTATTTGGAAAGGTAAAGATGAATATGAAACAATAGAATTTAATAAAGTATATCCGTTCGATACAATCGATGATATCAAGCGTATGATATGTAGTTATTATGAGGGAGATGCCGCATTTATACCACGTTTTACATTTGTAGGTGTTCCGCTTAATGAACCTTACTCTGAAGAAAATCCATCGCTAGCCACTACATATATTCCACTAGATTGGCTCTGGTTTCCTACTGATTCCAATGACCCCAAAATGACATATATTCTTAATAATCCACGTAGGGTTCTAACTCAACCTGATATGCGTTTTATTAGCTCAGATGGAAGTTATGCCAGTCCAAATTATGAACCAAGGGGTCGTTCAACAATTGAAAGTGTATTCTTAAAACCACGTAATGGGCAAATGCCTGTTTTACACGTATTTCCTCTTAAATATCTACTAAGAGAATATAGTGGGCCTACACCAGTATCAGAAGAAGATTGGAATAAACGATTCGCACCATTTTATCCTAGCGTAAGTGTTGATGGACCATATGAGGCAACAGATGAAGACAATGAATTCGCAAAAAAGATTTACTTTTTTGTAAAACAGCGAGACCTATCTTTGAATATACTTAATCGATATCTGGAAGAAGGTATTGAAGTTCCTATAACAAAAGTAACTGGTATAAGACAGCTTCGCTTAACATGGAAGAAAAGCATTAAAGGATTTGAGGGATGTGGTTATATGTTTTATCGTCTTCCTGTTACAAATAAACGGCCTTATCTTCGTTTATTACCCGCGGAAGGGACTGCGATTACAAAGCTACATGTAAAGGGAGTATTGCCTATTCCAACCATTGAAGACCCGCGTATACTTGAAGTATGGGGTAAGGAAACTTCTCCCACACCTGGTATTGATTTCTGCTCTTTAAAGTATATTCACAGACCAGCGATTGGTATAACACAGCCAATTTATGGAACTGTGCGCATTTTTAATGATGGTACACTTGACCTACTTCTACAGCCACCAAAGCAAATTAAAAAGCTGGATCCAATTCTCGATTTTCGTAATTTTACTTCGATTCTTGAAGATGTTTTTACAGGTCTTCCTCAAGCATTTGATGTATTTAATCTTGGAGAGATTGCGATTGTATTATCCTTAAAATTAGACATTAAATCCAAATTTAATAAAACACGAATTCAACAGCGCCTACCTTTCTTTACAACATTCTTTAGAGAAATTAAACCACTACCTAACGAATCTCCTCTTATATCACTACGTTATAAAGCGGTTAGTCAGTATGCTACTGAAGATAAGATATTTAGTTTCTTAACCCAGTATGCTACAAGTAAAACATTAGATGGTGAAAGTCCTGACGCAGAAGTAATTAATGCTCTACAAAATGAGTTTAAAATGTCTCGTCGTGAAGCATCAGACGCATTCGCAGAATGGTATAAAAAACGTGGAACATTTACTCTTCAACTCCCAGAAGATGGTGAATTTATTGAGAGTTTCAATCCAGGTATTGATATTCATATCTTCGCACAACATCCATCATATTACTTTCATATTAATCGTATTGATAGTTATGAAACATATCTAAGAGTATTTACACTTCTTTCATTATTATTTGTAGAGGACGATGAATACTTTAGACGAAATAATTCACGCAATGAAGTGTTGACACAAGTATCTGAAGAGTTAGAACATGAAAGTATTAAATTAGAAGAGGGTGTCAATTTCGCAGCTAATAGAACAGCGCTAGATGCTTCTCTAAAAAATGAAATGGTACCAGAAAATGAAAGTGCTTCACTTGCTGCGCAAGTGCCAGATTGGATGATAGATGACCCTTTTGCGGATGTAAGTAATGCGATAAATGAGGGTGAAGTTATACCTGAAACTGCTCCTAATGCAGTAAAAGCGGCAACTCGACCAGAAGAAATCTTAAAAGAGCCAACTCAACCAAAAGCGGCAATTGAACCAAAAGCAGCTAAAGATAACTCCTCCAAAGATAATTTTAAACTAGTACCACTAAAAGGAGATGATGAGCAGCGTCTAGTTAATCCAAAGAGCTGGTTTATAAAAAAATTACAAGAGATTGACCCCCGTTTATTCTCTTTTAAAACCGAAGATGAAGATGATAATGGGTACAGTAGAAAGTGCGCAGGATATGATGACAGACAACCATCTGTCTTAACAAAAGACCAATATGAACGTATGCGTGAAATATATCAAGATGATCCGATATTTTGGATTATTTACCCCCTTGAAGGTGATGAAGAGCCAATCCAACCCCTTGGAACAGAAGAAACTGTTACACTTATGAGATATGGATCCGACCCAGAATCAATTAATTACTATTTCTGCCCACATTACTATTGTTTAAGCGATGAGATTATGTTACGCGAAAAAGACTTTGAAGGGACACGCGATAGAGATGGAAATCCAAAAGCACCAAATACATGTCCTTTCTGTAATGGTAAGCTTATTACAGCCAAGAAAGCCATGGCTGGATATACAGTTGTTAAGAGAAAAGATAAAAAGGGATCCGCGTATCATAGCCAAATTGATTTTATGTCAAAGTCGACACATCCAGAGGGCTTCGCACTACCATGTTGTTTCCTAAAACAGACAACGCTACGTATTTCAAATCCTCAGTTTTCTCATATTCGTTCATATTTACAAGATACAGCTATTGATGCTCTAAATGCGAATGAAATAGCTGAACAAGAGAATGAGATAGATTATGATGAATTAGTGTTTAAAGGCGAAGAGGCAATTGAATATGCGGTACTATTTGAATCAATACAAAGAAAGTATATTTTAGAATCAAACAAGCATCCTGATGCAGGTGTATTTGCGATGGTACCTCCTCAGTTTGATAAATTCTTTAGACAAAATTCGGGTGAAAAAATAATTACCCGTGTAGCCATTCATTTGAAGCTACGTCCAAATGCCACAGGATTCTTGAGAATTGGAACAGAAAATACGATATATGAATCACTACTTGGTGTAATCGCGCCCCTCCTTTACAGGAATTCAATTAATGAAGTCAAAGAGCGAATTCTAGAAGTAGTAACACCGCGAATCTTTCTAAATTCTCACTTTGGAAACCTAGTATTAGAGTTCTTTAATCCAGCTGATGGAAGTGCCATGCCTCCAACTAAACAAGAATTGATGTCATGGGCGTCGATTAATTTAGGAATAATTGTAACAAGTACTAATTTATATTCAGTTATTCGATTATATAATTCCTATAAAAGATTCATTCGTTTTATTAGGAATCCAACACAAAGGAAGGACTTGCGCCATATTCAGCCATTATTAGCTGAGCCTGGTTTATTTACTGTTAGAGGAGTTCAATTAATAGTATTGGAGGACAATAATGACCAGCCAGTAACTGTAAAATGCCCGACATTTGGTGTATCAGTTGATAGAAATAAAAAGAATGATTTTGCCTTTATTTCACGTTCTCTTAAATATATTGGTGCTACTGATAATATATATGCTCGTTATGAATTGTACTTACATACAAGTAATAAACCGGCAAAGGGGGGTGAAGCCGAAATTCATGAAACGATTATTCGTTGGGATTATGCTTCTAAGCGTTATTGGCCAGAGATTGTCCAACGGCGAGTAGATGAATATATGACACAATGCCAAAGTAGATATTCCTCCATTTATACATCTCAACAGGGTATTGATCCATTGGCAATGATTCCCCTTTCTAAAGCGGTTGATGCCGCGCCAGTAAGACCAGAGGGAATTATCAAGGATAGTTATAATCATATTGTTGGTATAACTTTCCGTTCAAGACCAGGCGCATCTACGCTAGTAGCACTACCTGTAGTAGATGATGGTGTAATTTCAATCTCATCGGCATTTTCAATTAAAAGTATTTATTTGGATTGGGAGGATTTTAAGGCCGCATCGGTAGATGATGTAGTAAATTACTATAGAAAGAACCTCGAGCCATTATTCTCATTATATCCAGGGTATATTGTAAAGTATATTGTGCGTATGAAAGCAGATAGAAGAATTGTGGCAGTTCAACTACAAAATGGAATTTATATACCAGCTTCTCCTCCGCCTTCAGAAGCCTCCCTTTCAGCTCTTGGGTTAGACACTGTGACAATTGAGCAGTTTGAATGGGCGATTGATAAACAAATCGCAGGTATTAAAATAAAAATAAACAGTAATAGCTGGGAAAAGACAGTTGAAAGTACTACTACTGAGAAAGGATGTGGGTTTGATTCAGAGCTAATTAGAAAATCAACATATGTACAATTTGAGGAATTATATCAGCAATTTAGATTGATGGTATCAAACTGGATAACAAGTCATAAGGCTGGGTCTGAGATTAGAAAGGGAATTGAAGATATTATTTTTAGTCCTGATTTTCCAGAATATGAAAAAAGAAAGCGTTTATATATTTTCTTATCTTCGACTCTTCTATTATGGTTTTATCCAGATGAGGAGAAATGGGAGGCACCTGCGTCATTTTTGAGAAAAGACTGTCGAGTAATTGATAGTCCTGAGGCATGTACTGGGACATGCTATTGGAAAGATGATGGTGAAAAAAGAAAATGTCTCTTACATATTGATGCCACAACACAGCTAGGAGAGAAGCAAGGAGAGAGAATTGTATCAACTGCCGAATTATTTGTAAGACGTGTAATTGATGAATTAGTTCGTTTTCCAAATCGTAGAAAACAACTAATGAAACGAGGAGAAATCTCTAAAGTATCTGCGATTGTTCAACCAATTAGACAAGGTGACCAATACATTATTCCAGAATCTTCACCTACCTGGACAAATCTATTGAGATTAGATTGGGCCAGACAAATTCCAGAAGAGCCTAAGTATTATGAAGAAATGGGCCGTGAGCCAAATATACAGATTGACGAGGAACAGCCAAAGGGAGAAATACCTTCAGAACTAAAAGCAATACTAGGGGAAGATACTACACTTCGTCTAAGTGTACCCGATGTTCCAGATAAATCACAACCATTAGTACCTTTAAGTGGAGTTCTAGGAATTACACTACAACAATTAGGATTAAATAATGAAGAGCAGCGTCTTAAAAAGGAGAATCTTGTTAAATATGTACAAGCTACAACTAAGCCGATTGGTATGATTGATTTAAGCAACACAGATTCAGATGAAGACGCAATACAATTTATAAAACCAGCTGTTGGTGGACCATTTGATTCAGTAACAATTATTGTATTTTTGCCTGATCAAGTTGGTATATTAATCCAAGAAGAGGGTGAATCAACTGTAAAGATTACTTCATTACCTGAAACTCTACAAGAAGTATTTAGAGAAGCTCCAATAGTGCGTTTAAGAAAAAGACCTGTAGTTCAGCCATTGGAAGAAGAACAAAAAGTGCCGCTTATTATAGGACAAAATCCAATTATGGCAAAACCTAGACGTCGGCCCCTCGTGGCAACCGCTATTCAAGCGCCACTAGTTCAAGCGCCACCTCCAATTGCTCCAAATAAATCCAGAAATCGTTCTCGTCGTAAACCGCGTGTTGCCCCTCAATAAAAATATGTAATATCAATATTCTAAAATTTAAATGAAAACTCTGCCAAGGGTTTTCCTGTACTATTTAAGTTCTATATACATTCTTAAAACTATTAGGATCTGCTCTTAATAATCTTAATCTATCCTTCTCTTCATCTACAGGATCATCTGGTCTTGCCACAAAAAATGCCTTTTGTCTCTTATTTTTATCTGTATAATTTTCACTTAAATATGAAATAGTTACAAATATACGTTTAGAATCTGCTGGGCAATTAACAGGTTCTGGATTACCATGCCATGCATAATCATTACAAGTAAATATTACCATACGATTAAACAATGGTGGAATTGAATATGTTTTTTCATATAATTTTGCTTCATTTGATTCAGAGGAATCACCACTCCACATCTCTAAATTACATCCATACTCCTCTTTCCAATTACTACTTAAATAAATACCAACTGTAACTTGTTTCTTTTGTTTAGTGGTAGGATGAAGACCCGCATCAACATGTATATCTAACTTATCTCCACTATTATATTTATGAACTCCCCAAAAATTTCGTGTAGAATCTAATAATAGTTTATATCCAGTAATTTCAGATAACTTGTTTACAAATTCATTACTTTGTAGTTCATTAAATAAATTATTAAGATTTTCTGGAAAGTTATACTTGTCTCTTAGTGTATATTTAGACTCAAACGGATTTTTGTATCTATCCCAGGCATCATCTGGAATATCTAAAATCTCTGTTTGTATTTTGTTAGCAATCTCCTCATTTAAAATATTATCTTGAAATGCATAGGGATATGGTTTTTGATTTTGATACTGTTCAGATACAATATTAATTGAATTCATATATTATATTTTATCTTAAACTCTTTATATACTTAAAGAGTTTAATATAATTAACATAAACTATTTTAGTTATTAGCCACTTTTACAATATACCAGCTAAAATTTTCATCTCCATAATAATGTATAGGATCAGAAAAGGAATTGAAGACATTATTTTTAATTCAGACTTTCCAGAATACGAAAAAAGAAAACGTTTATA
>SESG01018882.1_pt1 | contig 12329 bp, 11 predicted proteins | sample 3171421 | NCBI WGS metagenome assembly SESG01 (sample SAMN10866946, study PRJNA518727) | freshwater metagenome | biome: subpolar coniferous forest; feature: holomictic lake; material: water; isolation source: holomictic Lake 227, 6 m and 8 m depth | place: Canada: near Kenora, Ontario | collected... | reverse complement strand
TTCTTCGTCTGACATAGAGGGAATAGTGCAGAACGGACAAGCCACATCGTTTCCAGGAAGCGGACGATTTTCACCATCCAGATAACTCATTCGATGAGGCGCCCAAAGTCGTGACCAACTGTCAGGCATTCCTGCGCCGCCGGTTAGTTCAGACATCTCTATATCTGCTTACGTTCTTTTACTACGTTCAGGATTTCAACAATGGCATCTTCAATTGAGATTCCATTCTTTTGCTCGCCATTTCGATATCTAAAGGAGACAGTGTTCGCCGCCTGATCCTCTTCGCCAGCAATCATCATGAACGGAATCTTTTCGAGTTGAGCATTTCGAATCTTCTTCTGCATTCGTTCATCGGCTGTATCGACGTCGATTCTGATTCCAGCTTTACGCATCGTTGCAGAAATATCTTGAAGATATGGAAGAAAAGCTTCGGCTACTGGAATAGCGCGAACTTGGACTGGCGCCAGCCATGGAGGGAAAGCCCCGGCGTAATGTTCGGTTAGAACACCAAAGAAACGTTCGATTGATCCAAAGAGCGCACGGTGAATCATCACTGGTTGCTGCCTTGAACCATCACTCGACTGATATTCCAAATCAAATCTTTGCGGTAATTGGAAATCAACCTGGATTGTAGACATCTGCCATGTGCGTCCAATTGCATCTTTTGCCTGTACGGAAATCTTAGGACCGTAGAAAGCGGCGCCACCTGGGTCTAATACGAGCTCCAAATTTTGCTTCTCTGCGGCCAATCGAAGTGCTTCGGTAGCAGCTTCCCAATCCTTATCTTCACCTACTGATTTCTCGGGATTGCGTGTGGACAATTCGAGATAGAAATCGTCAAGACCGTAGTCACGAAGCAGATTTAAAACGAAAGTAAGAAGTGAGTCCAACTCCCCTGGCATCTGATCTTTTGTGCAATAGATGTGCGCATCGTCTTGGGTAAAACCACGGGCACGCGTGAGACCATGAATAACTCCGGACTTTTCATATCTATATACAGTTCCAAATTCGAAAAGTCGCAGCGGCAACTGTCTGTAAGAGCGACTGCTGGACTTGTAAATCAAATTGTGAAATGGGCAGTTCATCGGCTTCATGTAATACTTTTGGCCGGCCTTCTTAATGGTCCCATCTGCATGGAGTTCTTCATCCATAATCATCGGTGGATACATGCCATCGGAATACCAGTCCAAGTGTCCTGATGTTTCAAACAACGCCGCTTTTGTTAGGTGAGGTGAATAAACAAACTCATAGCCTTCTTCTTCGTGGCGGTGGCGTGAATAATCTTCCATTGCCCGACGAATAATTCCCCCCTTGGGGTGGAACACTGCAAGACCGCTTCCAATTTCATCTGGGAAAGAAAATAGATCTAATTCAGTTCCAAGCCTGCGGTGATCGCGCTTTTCCGCCTCTATCAAAAGTGCAAGATGCGCGTCGAGCTCCTCTTGTGAAGGCCATGCGGTTCCATAAATTCGTTGCAGCATCGGATTCTTTTCAGATCCACGCCAATAAGCTGCGGCCGTTCTCATCAACTTAAATGCTGGAATGTGCTTTGTGGATGGTAGATGTGGTCCTCGACATAGGTCCGCCCAAACGGGTTGGCCGTCGCGTCCAAGATTGTCGTAAATTGTTAATTCTGCTCCGCCGACTTCAACACTAGATTCGTCGTCGCTGCCAGATTTCAAGCCAATGAGTTCGCATTTGTAAGGCTCGTGAGCTAACTCTTTGAGCGCATCTGCTTCGGATGTGACTCGACGGCGAAAACGTTGACCAGCCTTAATGATTTTACGCATTGATGATTCAAGCTTTTCCAAATCATCAGGAGTAAAAGGTTTTTCCGGATCAAAGTCATAATAGAAGCCATCGGTGATTGGTGGCCCAATGCCAAGTTTTGTTTCTGGAAATACATCTTGCACTGCTTGAGCCAGAACGTGAGCCGTTGAGTGCCGTAGAACCGCAAGACCTTCCGGGGATGAAATCAAGATTGATTCAATGACATCGCCGTCTTTTAAATCCGTCCACAGATCTCGAAGTTCACCATTTACTTTACAGACGACCACATCGGTAATCGGAGCAAAGATATGGGTTGGACGAGTCTCCGGATCGATGAGTTCTTGAGAGCCGTTAACCGTTACTGATATCTGTGACATGGGTGGAATCTATCAAGAATTAGGAACTGAACGAGAATTAATTAGGTAATCCGACCTCAACTTGTCGGCAACAGCGGTAATTTGGAACTTTTGAACGAGGCCATTTCGGTCATGAAGCTCTGTCACTAGGTCCATTTCCCGAAGGCTAGAGAGAATGTAAAGCCCAGATGCGCTTTTCAAATCATCTACCGTGACAACCTCTTCCCTCACTTCTTTAAACCAATCTAGAAAAACCCCACGAACAATGCCTGGAAGACATCCGGAATCCAAGGATGGAGTGATGAAGGAACCCTTATTTTCAAGAAGGAGATTTGCTGTGCCCGTTTCAACGACTTCGTTTCGCTCGTTGAGATAGATCAAGTCATCGCAACCGTTATTTGCGGCTACACGTAATCCGAAACTCGCTTCGCCATAAGAAATACTCTTTCTAGCGCTGAGAAAACTTCCACTAAAACGAGGCTTCGCGGAAAAGCTCAATTTTTGAGGAGCGATGCGAAGTGGTGCACTTACATGTGAAAGCAAATACTCTCCATTGGAAAATAGCGTGATTCGAAATCTCCCGCGTTCTACTTCAGCAGTTCTAGCGCGCAACTCTTCTATATGTCGCCTCAACAGATCTTCATCAAAATCTGTAAATAACAACTCTTTCGCGCTTTCGCGAAGCCGACTTAGATGCCGATCGAGAAAAAATAGCTGACCTGACTCGCTCTTCAACGTTTCAAATAACCCATCCCCCACTAACCACGGTTGGGATGTAGCACCTAGCTCAAGCTCACCGGTTGGGTTGGAGGAATGCAAATAGTTCACGAAACTAGTTTCCCATCAGCTATGGAGATTAAGCGACTGGCTTTGAGCTGGGTCTCTTCCCATTCCCCTGAAGGGTCACTTCCCCAAGTGATTCCAGCGCCAGTTCCAAACTTTAGTCTTCCATTTTCTTTCCAAAATATTCTGATCGCAACCGATAGTTCGCCCTCTAGGCGCTCACCACGTCTTTCAACCCACCCAAGCAATCCGCAATACGGACCTCTTCGACCTTCATTTGAAGATATCAACTTAACGGCAGAGCTCTTTGGAGCTCCGGAAATTGAACCTGCGGGCAATACAGCGTCAGATATTTCTTGCCAAGAAATATCTTTGCGAAGTTTTCCCACAACATCTGAAACTAAATGAAAGAGTCCTGGATGAGACTCAACTCCCAAAAGCCTAGTTACATCAACGCTTCCTTTTTCGCAGACGCGACTCAAATCGTTTCTGATCAGATCAACAATCATGATGTTTTCTGACTGATCTTTTTCTCCAAACGAGGGCTGCGTTGAAGTTCCTTTTATAGGACTGGACTTCACGTGAATCCCATCCTCGAGAGTTGAAATTGAGAGAAAGAGTTCCGGCGATGCCGATGCAATCTCTTTTTCATCACCCAAGAAATAGGCTGCGTAAGGAGCTGGGTTATCTTTAAGAATTTTCCCAAAGATTGCATCTAGCTTTCCTTCGTGTTTTCTCGAGAGGATTCTGCAAGCATTTACTTGATAAACATCCCCTGATGCAATTGAGGCCCGCAAGGCAGAAACGTAATCGATATATTCATCACGACTTAGAGTGGAGTCCCATTCAGCTAAATCCCCTGGGAAGCTTTCATTGCTTTCAGGAAAACTTCTTTCAACAACATCCTGAAAACGAATGAGCGTCCATTGACCTTCATAATCAACTTGAACTGCCCAAAATCCATCCTCTTCTAGGGAGGCGGGGTCATGGGAAATTTCGAGAACCTGGGTAGCCAAACGCCCACCCATCCAAAAAAGCTCGCTGCTCATCCCAAGGACCTCATGTCAGAAACCTAACCAACCTTGCGGTGGCTCGTCTGGATTGGCACACGCCCTGCCCTGTGCGGTAGATTTCGCCTCTGCTCGCAAGGGCTGGCTCTGAAAAGGGTCGCAAGAAAATGCGGACGTAGCGCAGTTGGTAGCGCGGAACCTTGCCAAGGTTCAGGTCGCCGGTTCGAACCCGGTCGTCCGCTCTCAGTCAGTTACTCAGCTAAACAAGATGGTCGGATGGCCGAGAGGCGAGGCTCAGGACTGCAAATCCTGCTACACGGGTTCAAATCCCGTTCCGACCTCCATAATTAACTACCTAAGTATGTAGCTCGAACGATTCAAAGATGGAGATCAACATGACAGACGGTCCGAATCGTCCTTGGGGTCGATACGAAGTTCTTCAAGACTTACCAACACATAAAGTTAAAGCAATCTGGGTAGATCCTGGCAAGCGTCTTTCATATCAACGGCACAAGCATCGTAGCGAGCACTGGTACATCGTTTACGGAACAGCTGAAGTCGTTCTCAATGATGTCTCTTCGATCTTGCAGTCGGGTGACACCGTCACCGTTCAGGCGAATGAACTCCACCGTATTGGCAACGTCGGGAAAGTTCCCATGTGTTTCATTGAGGTCCAAACCGGAACTTATTTTGGTGAGGATGACATTGAGCGTATTCAAGACGACTACGGTCGCGATGAAGATGCGAAATAATTAGGTTAAACTTATGTCATCGCAATAAGCAGTATCAGCAAGGATCGTTGGCTCAGCGGTAGAGCACCACATTGACATTGTGGGGGTCACTGGTTCGATCCCAGTACGGTCCACCAAGACTTATTTTTCGTTTATAGGTTCGTGCGCCAGCAACAATTCGTACATCGGATTCATTATTTGTAGCTTTCCTTGCGTGTCGCCGACCATTCCTTCTGCTTTGAGAACTCTGCCAACTTTGAGCCCGACGATACTTCTGCGACCCATAAACTCCAGGCTAATTCCTCCGGTCTCGTCCCATATCTCAACGTTTAGGCTGGGAGCACTGCTCATGGGCGAAGGTGTCATGGAAACTATTTGACCAACAACGTGCGCACGGGAACGCCATTTAATCTCATTAATCTTCCGGACGTTTGGATCGAAATGTGAAATTTGAATTGGCGCCGAAATCTCATCCCTCGTAATAAATTGAGATCTGCTTTGGGGTGCCACATCCTCAGTAAACGAAACGCCTAAGTTTCCATCCGCTTGGGAACCTGCGTCATCGTTTTCAATCATTGTCGCAACATCGACTGGAACAATGGTTGCAACGACATTTTTTAACCGTGAAATAGGACGTGAAATCTGCTCTGCGGTTTGATCATGTAAAACTCTTCCCAAGAAGGGGCCATAAATTCGCCTTGGTAGAAGCAACGTCAACTCAACTCCAGGCTCGCTCGTTACTCGGGTCGCAAAATCGAGAGCTGCTCGAGGCAGGCGGCGATCTGGGCAGTCAATTAACTTGAGGGGAATGTCTGCAAGAAAGTTCGCCGCTTTCCACTTTGCAGCAATTTCCTCAGCGCGAATATCATCCACAACGAAATGCACAGCCTCAATCTTTCGAGGTTTTAATGAAATTGCATATCTGACAGCGCCTTTAACCGCCAAGTCCACAGAGTCGACGAGGACTACGATTTCATGCTTGGCAATCGAACTTCCTTTGGATTGTGACTCAGTTAGATCTAGGACTTCTTGTTCACGGCGATATTGGGTTGAGGAGCGATACATCAACGCAACGAGTGTTGGAGCCACCACAATCACCAACCACGCGCCTTCTGTGAATTTAACGATTGCAAAAATGATGACAACTAACGCTGATGTGAGGCTTGCAGCCAAACTGATTGAAGCCTTTGCAAACCAACGCTTTTCACGATTTGTTCGCGCGTGTATGAACATTCCATACCCGGTGATCGTAAATGCGGTAAAGACACCAAGTGCATAAAGAGCTACGAGTTTGTTGACCGAGCCGCCAGTGAATAGAACAAGAGCAATTGCCAAAGTTGAACAAACAATCACGCCATTTGAGTACACCAACTTGTGCCCACGCTTGGCGAACTGCCGAGGAAGATAGCCGTCGTTCGAGATATTTGCCGCAAGTATCGGAAAAGCGTTGTAAACGGTATTCGCTCCTGCAATCAAAATAATCATCGTTGCAAATTGAGTAAATGCAAACCAAATATTGCCTAAGGTTCCATCCCCCAGGATTGCTTTACTAATCACTGAAATAACAGAAGGGGTTCCGCTTTCATACGGAATGGCTTTTAGGTGCGTAGCAAACCAAGAGACACCAAAGACCAAAGTGCCCAAAAGTCCACTCATTATGTTCATCGTGATTCTTGCATTTCGCCCTTCAGGGCTATGAAAGAGAGAAACTCCATTGGAGATTGCTTCTAAGCCGGTTAGCGATGAACCACCGTTCGCAAATGCCCTTAGGAGAATGAATATAGATGCGATTGTGAGTAAGCCCGAATGATGCCCAAGAGCCATAAGTCCATTTGCTGGTTCTACAACAACCAAGTGCCCGAAGATTTGGCGATAAATTCCAATTGCGAATACAACAAACATGCTCAAAACAAAGAGATATGTTGGAAGTGCAAAAGCTTTACCAGCCTCCTTCACGCCTCTCAAGTTGCCATAAGACAGAAGTAGAATCACGGCAATCGTTAACAGGCTCTCATAAGGGATTAGCGAAGGAAAATACGACGCAAGTGCCACTATTCCGGCCGCACTTTGAATCGCTATTGTCACGATGTAGTCCAGAATCAACGCGACCGCAGCTACGATCGACCAGAAAGTGCCAAGATTCTCTCGTGCAACGATGTATGCGCCACCTGATGAGGTGTACTTTGAAATGACATTGTTATAAGAGATCGTCAGTAAAACCAAAATGGTGAGAATTACGGCAGTCATCGGAAGTAATACGTGAAAAGCGCTCAGTCCCAAAAAAGGAACAAGGGCAATTAGAATTTGCTCACTTCCGTAAGCCGAAGATGAAATACAGTCGCTGGAGAGAATGCCCAATGCATACCTTTTCATAAGTCGCTGATGACCTAGATCGTGACGATTCAGTGGGCTTCCCAAGAGCCGTTTCTTGAGGTTGTAAGAGATAGGGTCTTTGATCACTTCGCTTTTGGAGATATAGGTAGGAGTCTCTGCGCCATCAACCCAGGTATTTTTCACTTCTTCTCCAATTTCGAGGACATTGCTCTATAGCCTGATCCCGATTCTGTTAATAAAAGAGTTGGGCGTTTTGGCTGTTCTTCAAGTTTTTTTCGCAACTGGCTGAGGTAAAGACGCAAGTAATTAGTTTCATTGGCGTACTTCTCTCCCCAAACACTTTTAAGGACGGTTTCTTGGCTGACCAAATCTCCTTCTGCCCTTACCAGTAAAACCAATATCCGCCATTCAATTGGTGTGAAATGCAGATGCTGACCACCGTTTGACTTTTGCACGAGTTGGCCGGGAATGTCGAGAACCCAATCACCTAAAATGTAATTTTCTGAATCAGATTTCTGCGACCTATTCTTTAAAGATTCAAATCTCTTAATGAGCGTTTCGATTTCCTTCTGGCGCGTCGTCAATCCTTTAACCAAAACCGAAACCGACAGACTAGAAAGGAGAAAGAAGATAAGCGAGACGACATCATCTGGACTGCTCATTCTGAAGGAATGAAAAGGTGGGGTTAGAAAATAGTTAAGAAAAAGCGAACTTTCTAGTGACAGCACAATCGACACCCAGATGGAGTTACCGATAGCCAATAAGACTGTCGTTAAGAGAAGTACAAGAGTGGTAGATGTGAAGCTCAGACTGCTTCCAAAGGCGTGGAGTGCAAGAAGGAAGATTGGCATCGCCACAAAGATGGCAGTTGGCGCTGCAAGCCATTTGAGACGGCTCCAGAAGGGTACTTCAGACGGTCGCAATAGCGCCTTGCTTTTCACACTCCAAAGATAATCCGAAAGTGATGTAAAACTAGGTAAAAAAGTTGTATTTAACGTTTCCTAACGAATTCTTAACGCGCCTACACCAATAATTAATTACACACGTCCGTGCCCGTGGGATGCTTAGGTCATGAAAGTTAGTAGTGATGTAACCACGCTTGTAGCGCTTTTCGCCATTGTGAGTCCCATAACCTCGATACCGGTATTTCTTTCGTTAACCGCTGGAGTAAACGCAAAGCGCCGACGATGGATTGCTTTACAAACTGCGATTGTTTCTGGAGTGACGCTGCTAATCGCATATTTCGTTGGCGACGTCATTCTTAAACTCCTAAGTATTCAGATGGGTGCATTTCGCATCGCAGGAGCTCTCGTGATTGGGTCCATTGGTTGGAGTATGGTCATGGGAAAGAAAAACATCATTCTCGAAGCAAACCCTCGCGGGGCAATGGTTGTTCCACTTGCCATTCCATTAATGGCGGGACCTGGCGCAATTGCGACTGTCATTGCGATTGGAAATTCAGATCGCGGAATTGTCAGGATTGCTGACCTCGTAATAATTCTCGTTCTTTCGGCCTTGACTTGCGTTCTTCTCTTGGCAGCGGAACCAATTGAGAAAATACTCGGAGAGCAAGGTTTAAACGTGTTGACGAGAATATTTGGCCTGCTCTTGCTTGCAATTGCCGTCTCCACAGTGATGTCATCGCTGCAAGACTTCATTCACGCACTCTAAGAATCTAGGACTTAAACTCCGAAAGCTCAATTTTCTTCATGTTCCGAAGAGCTTGCCAATTGTGTTGCGCAATTTCTGGGTTCGAATTCCCGAGATAATCCCCCATTTGAAGTGGCGTAATCTGCCAACTGACGCCCCATTTGTCTTTACACCAGCCGCATTGACCTTCTTCGCCTTCGGCCGTTATCGCTTTCCACAAACGGTCAGTTTCTTCCTGCCCATCACACTGTATGGATAAAGAGACGGAGGTATTGAACTCGGGTCCGCCCTCAATAGCCATCCCGATGAACTCATGACCATAAATCGTAAAATCTGCAGTAAATAAAGGAGCGCCGGGCCCCATGCGATTTTCTTCCTTTACAACAACATCGCCAAAAGTTTTTTTGTAAAATTCCAGAGCACCTTCGAGATCGCTTTTGTACCAGAGAAATGTCTTTAATCCAGTCGGGTTCGTCATGGTGGGATTCTAGAATGAAATTTCTGAAGTTTGCGCGACCCGGCCGATTTCCTGGAATGAGCTGTTTTTCTCAGCGATTATCTCTTGGGCTGTTTTTGCCGCCGTGTTTTCTGTCGTGTGAGCATCCCCCACAAGAACAACTTCAAAACCAAGCTCGACGCCGGCATTCGACGTTGCATTTACGCAGAAATCAGTCTGCGCTCCTGTTATCACCAATTCATTAGTCCCAAGTTCATTTAGCAGATCCAGCAGATTTGTACCTTCAAAAGAACTTGGCTGGGTTTTGTAGATTCGAGAATCTGAATCCAACGGCTCGAGTTCATCTACGAAGTTCCAACCTTCGCTGCCTTTCACTAAGTAATCATCAGAATGCTGAACCCAAATAACGGGGACATGAGAGGCTCGGGCTTTGCTAATAAGAGAATTTATGTTCGAAACAACTCTCTCTGTTTCAAAACCGTTGGCAACGACATCCTTTTGCACATCGATGACCATCAAGGCAGATTTACTCATGCATCTTCTCCAACCTCATCACAAAATGCCCACATATCCATCGCATCCAAATCCACTCCCGTAAAACCGCGGGATTCAAGTGCCGCAACCAACTGTGCTCGATGCTCTGTAGCATGATGAACGGCTTGCGAGATCACTGTCGAGCGGGCTCTCACAATGCGTTTGCCTTCATATTCGCGTACAACATCACCTTCGGGCAATTGAGAAGCTGCGAGCAAATCCGCATCGGCGGAAGCAGCATAGCTAGAAAAACGTTTGAGATCCCTCATCGAACTTGGCGCCTTTTCAATCTCTTCCAGTTTTGCTTTTGTTGTTACGCGCATTTCTTCCGTAACGCTTGCTGGATCAAGCAATCTGTAGGCGTACCAACTGGCAGAACTGCAAATGTGCCTAAGGATTTCAGCCACGGTCCACTCTGAATTCGCAATGTATGCAGAAAGTGCTTCATCTGGCAATTTTTCTAGCTCAAGAATTAAGCGTTGATTGGCCCATGCCATGTGCTTCAGAATTTTGTTCATCTCCATCGGCATACCTTACTGATTGAGCCAATAATCGTTAATGTACTTTTCCCCCTCGTCGCAGAAAAAGGTTACGACGGTTTCAAGTCCGAGTTCTTCCTTGAGTTGCTTTGCAGCCAACATGTGGGCGCCAGAGGATGGCCCCACGAAAATGCCGTGCTTTCTTGCAAGCCTGCGGGTCTCTTCAACCGCGTCATGCGAGTGAACGTGGATGAATCCATCAATCTCTGAACTGTGTCTTTCGATAATTCCAGGAATAAATCCATCGGAAATTCCCTCAATGAGATGTTTTGCAACCTCACCACATGCAATGGTGCAGGATTCTGATGGTTCAAGGGCGTAACTTAAGGATTTGGAATTCACTTCTTTGAACGCACTACCTACTCCGATCAACGTTCCTCCGGTGCCAACTCCCCCAATAACTAGATCTGGCTTCGAGGGTAGCTCGCGAAGAATCTCTTGGCCGAGCCAATCGTGATTTTCGATAACGTTCCATTCGCTATCAAATTGTTGAGGTGCGAAAAATCCAGGTTGATCTGCAAGCCTACGTACTTCAGCAAGCGCGCTATTTACGTGGAAATCACCAAGGGTTCGGACTTCTGCACCAAATGCTCGTGAAATTGCAGTTCGTTCTTGACTTAAACCTTCAGGCATAACAACCAACATTTTGTAGCCCTTAACTGCTGCCACCATGCTCATCGCGTTTCCTGTATTGCCACTGCTCGCCTCAACGATAGTGTCACCTGGGTTTAGCAGTCCCTCTTGCTCTGCTCTCTCAATCATGTATTTCGCAATACGCGCTTTGATGGAACCCGATGGGTTGAGGTACTCCATTTTTACAAAAATGCCTTCAATGTTTATTAAAGGTGTATTGCCAATAGCATCCAGGATGGTTTTCATGCGCGCTACGCTATCAACTCAGTCAATACCCGGTATGATTGCAACACTGTAACGAAGCACAGATAGTTAACAGACATCTGCGTTATGGGGTAGGAATCCGGAGGACCCGGGCCAACTTTGATGAAGTAAAGGGGTGATTCCGGCGCAGGCCGGATGACGCGATGGCAAACATCGACCCTTATATTCTTAAACATCTCTCCAATATGCAGCCAGATTTATATTGGCTTGATTCAGATCCTTTGGAGCCTCAGCCTCACTCCCTTCTCATCGGAGATGTCACAACCGACCTTTGTATTGTCGGAGCTGGTTATACCGGTTTGTGGACTGCCCTTCTTGCTAAGCAACGAAATCCTGAACGCGAAGTCATTATTATTGAAAAGAGCTGGACTGGCGCGGGAGCCTCTGGTCGAAATGGTGGATTCTGCAATAACTCGCTCACTCACGGATTCACAAACGGTTACGCACGTTTTAAAGACGAGATGGCAACCATAGAGCGTCTTGGTCGAGAAAATTTAGACGCCATTGAAGAGACGATTAAGAGTTTTGGAATTGAATGCGACTGGCGCCGTACTGGCGAATTGAGAGTTGCAGATGCAGATTGGCAGTTACCACTTCTTCGAGAAGAGGCAAAGTTAAGAAACGAATATGGTGACCATGTGGAGGTTCTGACTCAAGAGGAAACTATTTCTCGAGTTGCTTCCCCTACATACAAAGGCGCTCTTTGGGATCCGGATGGAACAGCGCTTGTAGACCCCGCTCGACTTGTCTGGGGACTCGAACGCGCTTGTCTCTCACTTGGTGTTCGTATATTTGAAAATTCAGAAGTTACTTCACTTGAAAAGACAAGAGACGGGATAATTGTCCATTCTCCATACGGAAGTATCTTTGCTCAAAAAGTTGCTCTTGCGACAAATGTTTTCCCATCACTTGTTCGTAGGGCGCGAAAATACGTAATCCCTGTCTACGATTTTCAGTTAGTTACAGAGCCACTTTCGAAAGAACAACATGAAGCTATTGGCTGGAACGGCCGTGAAGGCATTTCAGAATCACGCAATCAATTTCATTATTACAGAATGACTGCGGAGGGAGAGATTCTCTGGGGTGGCTACGACGCCATTTATAACTTCCGTGGAAAAGTTCGTCAGGAATACGAAAAGTCAGCTGATACCTACGCGCATCTTGCAGCAGATTTCCTGGAGACTTTTCCTCAACTTAAAGGAATCAAATTTACCCATGGATGGGGCGGCGCAATCGATACATGTTCGCGCTTCTCACCATTCTGGGGA
>SESG01012272.1_pt1 | contig 12329 bp, 7 predicted proteins | sample 3171421 | NCBI WGS metagenome assembly SESG01 (sample SAMN10866946, study PRJNA518727) | freshwater metagenome | biome: subpolar coniferous forest; feature: holomictic lake; material: water; isolation source: holomictic Lake 227, 6 m and 8 m depth | place: Canada: near Kenora, Ontario | collected... | reverse complement strand
TCCACGTAATCCGGAGCGAAGCCCCAGTCGCGTTTGGCGTCGATATTGCCCAGGTATAAGTCCTTTTGAAGGCCCGACTTGATCCGCGCAACCGCCCGGGTGATTTTCCGGGTCACGAAGGTTTCCCCGCGCCGGGGGCTTTCGTGGTTGAACAGGATGCCGTTGGTGGCGTGCATCCCGTAGCTCTCGCGGTAGTTGACGGTCGACCAGAAGGCGAACACCTTGGCTACTCCGTACGGGCTGCGCGGCCAGAACGGGGTGGTTTCCTTCTGAGGCACCTCCTGGACCTTGCCGAACATTTCGCTGGAGGAAGCCTGGTAAAAGCGGGCCGGGATCTTGGTCTCCCGGATCGCCTCAAGAATGCGCACCGTGCTCAGGCCCGTCACGTCACTGGTGTATTCGGGAATGTCGAAGCTGACCCGCACGTGGCTTTGGGCGCCGAGATGGTAGATTTCATCCGGACCGACCCGGTCAATCAGGCGGGTAAGATTGAGGGAATCGGCCAGATCTCCGTAATGAAGAAAGAGCCGGACCCCGTTGACGTGGGGATCTTGATAAAGATGATCGATGCGGGACGTGTTAAAAGTGCTTGCGCGGCGAATAATGCCGTGAACTTCGTAGCCTTTGCTTAGCAGCAAATCCGCCAAATAAGAACCGTCCTGCCCGGTGATGCCAGTGATAAGAGCCTTTTTCATAGAGGTAAAAACAGCCGGTACAGAATCAGGAAGTTCCCCGGACAGGAAGTCTTTTCTGCCGCCGGGCTGGCAACACGCATGGGAAGAAATATGGTTCCATCCCGATTCTGTAGCGGTGGGTAGTTCCAGCAACCAGCCGCCGCTACAGTTTTCCCCGGAGTTCCCGGCACAAAAAAAGGCGCTGCAATCAAGCAGCGCCTTTCTTGAGTGGTGGAACGCCGTCGGGCTATTTGTTGTCCAAGACCGCGCCGTGCATGTCCCCGGTTTTCATGAACTGGAGGTGCATTCCGAACGCGTGACCCAGCGAATGAGGGGTGTGTCCGTCCTTCACATCGCGGAAATAGCTGTGGAGCATCTCCCGGTAATCCGGATGAGCGCAATTCTCAACGATCAGGCGGGCCCGTTCGTGCGGGGATTTGCCGCGAAGATCGGCGACGCCCTGCTCGGTGACAACGATCTGCACGGAGTGTTCGCTCTGGTCCATGTGACTCACCAGCGGGACGATCGTGCTGATCTTGCCGCCCTTGGCCGTGGACGGGCAGGTGAAGATGGAGAGATAGCCGTTGCGGGTGAAATCCGCGGAACCGCCGATGCCGTTCATCATGTTCTTGCCAAGCACGTGGGTGCTGTTGACGTTGCCGAAGAGGTCGGCCTCAAGGGCGGTATTGATGCAGATCAGCCCAAGACGCCGGACTACTTCCGGGTTATTGGAGATTTCCTGCGGCCGCAGCACGACGCGTGACCGGAAGAATTCAAGGTCATCATAGACCACGCGGAGCATGTCCGGGCTGACGGTGAGCGAAACGCCGCTGGCGAAGGTGATACGCCCTTCGCGGAGCAGGCCGATCACGGCGTCCTGGATGACTTCCGTGTACATCTCGAAGGGAGGAATGTCGGGATGCCGTCCCATGGCCGCGAGAATGGCGTTGGCCGTGTCGCCCACCCCCGATTGGATCGGAAGAAAAGGTTTCGGGATCCGGCCCGACTGCACTTCGGCGGCGAGGAAGTCGGCCACGTTTTGTCCGATCCGGTTGGTGGTATCGTTGCCTTCGCCGAATCCTTTGGTTTCATCAGGCAGATTGGTTTCAACGATGCAAGCGATCTTGGCCGGATCGACCTTGATCACCGGCGACCCGATCCGATCTTTCACGCCGTAAACCGGGATCTCCCGGCGATGCGGCGGATCGAGTGGCTCATAGATATCATGGAACCCGCGGAGCGCCTTGGGATGATAGCTGTTGAGCTCAATGATGATGTGGTCCGCGACGTTGCAATAGGTCGGCGCTGCGCCAACCGATGCGGTAAGAACAATTTCTCCGTCCTCGGTTACATCGCTCGCTTCAACCACGGCCCAGTTGATTTTGCCCAGGAATCCGTAACGGACCGCCTGCGGCAAAGCCGAAAGATGCATGTCGAAAAACTTGGTTTTGCCGGCGTTGATGCTCTTGCGCAAATCCGGGTCTGACTGGTACGGGGTACGGAAGGAAATGGCCTCGGCGGATGCAAGCGCGCCGTCCAAAGACTTCCCGGTCGAGGCTCCCGTGAGCACGCCGATTTGGAAAGGTTCCCCTTTTGCGTGGAGTTCAGTGGCCCGGGCCGCCAGGGCTTTGGGAACTGCTTTTACGGTTCCTGCCGGAGTGAATCCGCCGAACCCGACATTGTCGCCGTGCCGGATGAGGGCGGCGGCTTGTTCTGCTGTGAAACGTGGTATTTGTCTGCTCATAAAACTTTAGAAATGCTGAATAATGAAAAACTGAAACACTGATGATTTCAGTGTTTCAGAATTTCAGAAGTTCAGATTTATCGCTAGGCTATTTCCGCGAGGATTTGTCCTTCTTCAACGCCGTCGCCGACTTCGGTGAGGATCTTCTCCACTTTGCCCGATTTGGGTGCGGTGATGTAAGTGTTCATTTTCATCGCTTCAAGAGTGATGAGGGGGTCGCCTTCCTTGACCTCCTGGCCGAGGCTTACGGTCACGGCGACGACCTTGCCCGAAAGCGGACTAATGACTGAGCCGGACCCCACAGCCGTTTTCGGCTTGTTCTGCGTAGAGGAGGGAGGGGCGACAACGGGAGCGGATACGAAGGAGGCGGCTGGTGCGGAGGCTTGTTTTTTTACGGCAGGGCCCTCGTCAATGATTTCGACGGCGACTTCGTATACTTTGCCTTCAACGGTGATTCGGAGTTTTTTCATAAATTTATATTTTAATTAGAGGGGACAGGCACTTCTTAAGTGTCTGTCCCCCTCCATTATCTCATGGAGTCTGTCCCCTCCAATTTTATCTGATTCGGTGTGATGAGAAGATGAGGCGACGCCCCTCTGCGGACCATTGCAGAGCGGATTCGCCGGTTTCGGCGCTTTCGTGAATGGAGACGATGCGATGGGGTTGATCAAACAGCGCATGGGCTGCGGCCGCCGCGACTGCAAGAATATGCGGTGGGATCACCTCGTTATAGCAGGGAACCCCGCCCCGGCGGGAGGAAGCGGCCGACGGGATGCGCCGGGAAGCTTCTTGTGCGTGGGATTGCCGGGCGGCTTCAAGATGAGAAACCGCTCCTTGCAACGAGTTTTGAACCACTGCCTCCCAGCCGGCTTCAGCCAGCCGTGGCAATGCGCGATGGATCAGCGCGAGCGCCTTTCCAAGATGAACTTCTGCTTCAAGCAGATCGTCCTCCGCCATAATTTTTAAATCGGTTTCGGTTGAACTCATAGTTTGTTTGTATTTTAGGGGGGCAGGCTTTTACACAAGGCCTGCCCCTCCCAATTAAATTTCCAAATTAGAGCGGGATGTTGCCGTGTTTCTTCGGCGGACGGGTCTCGCGTTTGCCAAGAGTATTGCGCAGCGCAACCCCGAGCGTGGCGCGGGTCTGGCCGGGTTCAATCACATCGGTAATCATTGCGAGGCGTGCGGCCTGGTAGGGGGAGGCGAACTTGTCGCGGTAATCCTGGACCATTTCCGCTTCCCGTTTCTTGGGATCTTCCGCCTTTTTGATTTCCTCGCGGAAGAGGATCTTGGCGGCGCCTTCTGCGCCCATGACGGCAATTTCGGCGGTGGGCCACGCGAAGACGAGATCAGCTCCCAGGTCGCGGCAGCTCATGGCAAGGTAAGCGCCTCCGTAGGCTTTGCGCATGATGATGGTGAGCAGCGGCACGGTGGCCGAAGCGTAGGCGAAGAGCATCTTCGCTCCGTGCCGGATGATGCCGCCGCGTTCCTGCTGGACACCGGGAAGGAACCCGGGGACGTCCACGAAGGTGACGATTGGAATGTTGAACACGTTACAGAAGCGGATGAACCGCGCGGACTTATCCGAGGCGTCGATGTCCAGTGTGCCGGCCTTGACCTTGGGCTGGTTGGAGACGATTCCCACCACCACGCCCTGGATGCGGGCGAAGCCGACAATGATGTTCTTGGCAAAGTCCCGCTGGACTTCGAGGAAGTCGGCATCGTCGACCACGCGGAGGATCACCGCGAGAGCGTCGATCGGCTCCTTGGGATCTGCCGGGATCAAGTCGTCGATGCAGGGATCCGCGGAAAGGTCCAGCTTGGTATTGAGCCGGTGCGGCGGATCCATGATGTTGTTGGAAGGCAGGAAGGAGAGCAACTTCTTGGCAATCGCGACCGCGTGTGCGTCGTTCTCAGCCACGAAATGAATATTGCCACTGACCGAGGCGTTGGCTGCGGCGCTGCCGATTTCGTCCATCGTGCAGGTCTGGCCGGTCACCGCCTTGATGACTTCAGGGCCGGTGATGAACATGCTGCCGCTATTCCTGACCATGATGATGAAATCAGTCAGTGCAGGAGAATAAGCCGCTCCACCGGCGCAGGGACCGGCGATGATCGTGATTTGCGGAATGACGCCGGAAGCGTAGACATTGCGGAAGAAGATCTTGCCGTAGCCGGAAAGCGACTCGACGCCTTCCTGAATCCGGGCTCCACCCGAGTCATTGATCCCGATCACCGGCATGCCGGCCTTGACCGCGTAATCCATCACGTTGCAAATCTTTTGCGCGTGGATGTTCCCGAGCGAACCGCCGGCAACCGTGAAATCCTGGCTGTAGGCAGCCACGGGGCGTCCATCGACCTGGCCGGTTCCGGTCACCACGCCGTCGGCGGGCATATATTTCTTGTCGAGGCCGAAGTTGGTCCCGGTATGCTCGGCATGCGCGCCGAACTCCTGGAAGGAGCTTTCTTCAAACAGTTCGCTCAGCCGTTCGCGGGCCGTCATCAGCCCCTTTTTGCGGCGGGCTTCCAGCTTGTCCAGGCCACCACCTGCTTCGATTTTAGCGCGGCGTTTTTGTAGATCCTCGATGAATTCTTTTTTAATTGGCATAATATTAAGGGCGTTGGGAGTTAGTGAAGACAGACACTTGCTGAGGGTCTGCCCCCACCATTTAAATTATTTATTGGTGCAGAGTTCCATCAGCACGCCAAAGGTCGATTTGGGATGCATAAATGCCACCATCTTGCCGGCGGCTCCTTCGAAGGGGACTTCATGGATGAGCTTTGTCCCGGCGTCCTTGGCCTGCTGGAGCTGGGCCTCGATGTTGTCCGTGGCGAATGCGATGTGGTGAATGCCGCCATTGGGATTCTTCTCAAGGAACTTGGCGATCGGGCTGTCCTCGCTCATCGGCTCGAGCAATTCGATGTGAACTTCGCCGCAGTGGAAAAACGCCGTGCGCACTTTTTGGGAGGCAACTTCCTCACGGTGCTCGCACTTGAGGCCGAGGGTTTTTTCGTAGAATGGGATGCTTTCGTCCAGTGAGCGGACGGCAATTCCGAGGTGATCGATGTGTTGAATCATAGGTGTTATGGGTAGGTGAATTTTGCCAACAGGTTCTTGACCGCGCTGGTCGCCGGCATTGTGCCAAGCGCCACGGCTTCTTCAATTCCCGGGGCTGCGGCCGCAACTCCCGGATGCCGGTAAAAGGATTCCTCGAGGTGTTCGTGGACCATGGTGCGCAGCCAATCCACGGCTTGTTCCCGGCGGCGCTTCTGGAAGAAGCCGGTCCGGGTGGTGGCTTCTTTATAGGAAATGATGTTTTGCCAGACCTCGGAGATACCGCGGTCGTTGAGGGAAGAGCAGGTAAGGGCATGGGGATACCAGCCGGGGGTGGTTGGGGTCAGGTAATGCAGGACCCGCTCCATCTCGATCCGCATCGCCTCGGCTTTGAGAGCGTTGGCTCCGTCGGCTTTGGTGATCAGCAACGCATCGGCCAGTTCCACGATCCCTTTCTTGATCCCCTGCAACTCGTCCCCTGCCCCGGTAAGCAACAGGAGCAGGAAGAAATCCACCATCGAGCGGACGGTGGTTTCGCTCTGGCCGACACCGACGGTCTCGATCAGGATCGTGTCGAACCCGAAGGCTTCGCAGACGGCGATGGTTTCGCGGCTCTTCCGGGCGACCCCGCCCAGGGTGCCGCCAGCGGGAGAAGGGCGGATGAAGCAGTTGGCTTCGCGGGAAAGCATTTCCATGCGGGTCTTGTCCCCGAGGATGCTTCCGTAGCTGAGACTGCTGCTGGGGTCGATCGCTAGGACTGCCACGCGACGGCCCTCCTTGCACAGGTAACAGCCGAATGCTTCGATGAATGTGCTCTTGCCGGCACCGGGAGGCCCGGTGATCCCGATCCGGATGGATTCGCCTTGAGTCTGCTGCTGGAGCCGGCGCAGGACTTCCTGCGCCATTTCCTGGTGAGCCGGCGCATTGCTTTCGATGAGCGTGATCGTCCGCGCGAGGGTTCCCCGGTCTCCACCGAGAACGCCTCCCACGTAATCTTCAATCGAAAGTTTGCGGGCACGGCTCAAACTCAGTCGCGGTTGAGTTCGGTTAGAATCTTTTGAGCTGCGACTGGAATGACCGTGCCGGGGCCGAAGATGGCGGCGGCTCCATTGGCGCGGAGGAAATCGTAATCCTGGGCGGGAATGACCCCGCCGATGACCACGAGAATGTCGTCGCGGCCGAGCGCCTTGAGTTCGGCAACCAATTGCGGCAGCAACGTCTTGTGACCGGCGGCAAGGGAACTGACTCCGACCACATGCACGTCGTTTTCAACCGCCTGCTTGGCGACTTCGCCCGGGGTCTGGAAGAGCGGCCCGATGTCCACATCGAATCCCAGGTCGGCGAATGCCGTGGCGATGACCTTGGCTCCGCGATCATGCCCGTCCTGGCCCATCTTGGCGACGAGGATACGGGGACGGCGTCCTTCCTTGGCAGCAAACTCATCGGCCAGTCTGCGGGTGGTGGTGACTTCGGCTTCCTCGCCGAACTCTGCGCTGTAAACTCCCGAGATGGAGCGGATCACGGCTTTGTGGCGTCCATAAACAACTTCGAGTGCACTGGAGATTTCTCCCAGGGTTGCGCGGGCCCGGGCGGCTTCGAGCGCCAGGGCGAGAAGGTTGCCTTGATCGCCCGTCTGGCTCAGACCCGCCGCGGCGCACTTGGTGAGCGCTTCAAGAGAAGCGGTGCACCGGGCGTTGTCGCGTTCGGCCCGCAACTTGACGAGCTGCTCGACTTGGGCCACTCGCACGGCGCTGTTGTCGATGTCAAGAATCTCCATCGCATCTTCCTTGTCCAACCGGTACCGGTTGACGCCGACGATGACTTCCTTGCCCGAATCAATGAGCGCCTGTTTGCGGGCGGCGGTTTCCTCGATCCGCATCTTGGGCAACCCGGTCTCGATCGCCTTGGCCATTCCGCCCAAGCCTTCGATTTCCTGGATGTGCGCCCAAGCCCGTTCCATGAGTTCTTTGGTCAGGGATTCGACGTAATAGGAACCAGCCCAAGGATCGACCACCTTGCAGATCCCGGTTTCATCCTGGAGGAAGAGCTGGGTGTTGCGGGCGATCCGGGCCGAGAATTCCGTAGGCAGCGCAATGGCTTCGTCCAGGGAATTGGTATGCAGGGATTGGGTGTGGCCCATCGCTGCGGCCATTCCTTCCATACAGGTGCGGGCCACGTTGTTGTAAGGATCCTGCTCGGTAAGACTCCAGCCGGAGGTTTGCGAGTGGGTCCGCAATGCCATCGACTTGGGATTCTTCGGGTTGAACCCTTTGATGAGCTTCGCCCAGATCAGGCGGGCGGCGCGCATCTTGGCGACCTCCATGAAGTAGTTCATCCCCTGGGCCCAGAAGAACGAGAGGCGCGGGGCGAATGCGTCGATATCGATGCCGGCCTTGATCCCGGTCCGGACATATTCCAAGCCGTCTGCCAGCGTGTAACCCATCTCCAGGTCGGCGCTCGCGCCGGCTTCCTGCATGTGATAACCGGAGATGGAGATGCTGTTGAATTTCGGCATGAACTTCGAGGTGTACTCGAAGATGTCGGCGATGATCCGCATCGAAGGATCGGGCGGATAAATGTAGGTGTTGCGCACCATGTATTCCTTGAGAACGTCGTTCTGGATGGTGCCCGTGAGCAACTCCTGACTTACGCCCTGCTCTTCGGCTGCGACGATGTAGAAGGCGAGAACCGGGAGGACCGCGCCGTTCATGGTCATGGAGACCGACATCTTGTCGAGCGGGATCCGATCGAAGAGCACCTTCATGTCGAGGATCGAGTCCACGGCCACGCCGGCTTTGCCCACGTCGCCTTCCACCCGGGGATGGTCGGAGTCGTAGCCGCGATGGGTGGCCAGATCGAATGCGATCGAGAGCCCCTTCTGGCCCGCGGCCAGGTTGCGGCGGTAAAAGGCGTTGCTTTCCGTTGCAGTGGAGAACCCTGCGTATTGGCGCACCGTCCATGGGCGGGCCGCATACATCGTGGGATACGGGCCGCGAAGGAAGGGAGGGATGCCGGCGGTAAAGCCGAGATGCTTGGAGTCTTCGAGGTCCTTCGCTGTGTAGACAGGTTTGACGTCGATCTTCTCCATCGTATGCCAGGCGAGATCCTCAAGGGACTTCGCTCCGCTGGTTTCCTTCGCGGTCTTCAGCCATGCGGCTTCATCGGCTTTTGGAAACTCCGCATCGAGATTGAGTTTGGTGAAATCAGGCAGTGTGCTCATGTGATTAGATGGAGAGGGACAGGCTTTTTGCAAAAGACAGTCCCTCTGAAATTAGAATGCTTTCGCTTGAAGGTTGGCCAGCAAATCGTGGCAGTTGGCGCGGACGTGGAGGAAGTCGTCCACTCCCGCTTGTTTGTAGGCTTCGATCTGCTCGGTGGGATAGCCCGCGAGCACCACGACTGTGTCGGGTTTGGCCGACTTGATGGCCTGGGTTAATCCAGGAACAATTTCAGGGTAAGTGTCGTCCGTGGAGCAAATCACCACGACCCGGGCTCCGGATTCCAAAGCCGCCTTTGCCGCTTCTTCATTCGTGGTGAATCCCTTGGGCGAGATCGGATCAAAACCGCCGACCTGCAGGAAGGTGGCGGAGAAATCCGCGCGAGCCTTGTGCTGCCTCAGCGGTCCCATGTTGGCAAGGAACACCTTCGGACGTTCCCCGTTCTTGGCAAGATAGGCGTCTGCCTTCCGGCGGAGCGTTTCGAAGCGGTCCGCCAGGCGGAACGCCTTGAGCGGCTTGACGCTTGGCCGTTTCTCATCGCCCGAACGCAGGGTGCGGGTGATTTCCCCGACCGTCGCTCCGCTGAGGACCGCGTTGATGCTGGCCTCGACAACGTCGTCGTCCTTGGCTTCCAGAATGGTGGTCAGATTGTCCAGAACATTGGTTTCCGCTTCATTCGCCGCCGAGGTGCGGTAGTCCGCGATTTGCTTGGCGCGTGTCTCGTAGACCTTCTTGAGGTCGGTGGGACGCAAGTCGAGCAGTTTCTCGGTGGCGTTGGGATACATGTTGGTGCCGACGATGACGTCCTTGCGGGTGGCGACGTTCTTCATCCGGCTTGCGGCGATCTTTTCGATTCCCTCCTGCGGGGATCCGGCGACAAGCGCCTTGAAGATACCGCCGGAAGCTTCGATCTCCTGGAACTGGGTCCAGGCTTTGCGGGCGAGTTGTTCGGTAAGCCATTCGACATACCAGGATCCGCCGGCGGGATCCACCACGCGGGCAAGGTGGGCTTCCTGCTGGAGTATGATCTGCGTGTTCCGGGCTATCCGGCGCGAGAAATCGTCCGGTGGCCGGATCACATCGTCGAAAGGACCCACGTGGAGGCTGTCGCAGCCGCCGAGCACGCTGGAGAAGGCTTCCATTGTCGTCCGGAGCATGTTCACATAAGGATCGTAAACCGTCTTGTTGATCAGCGCCGTGCGCACATGCAGGGTCATCCGCTGGGATTCTTCCGAGCCGCCAAACGCCTTGACGATCCGGGCCCAGAGCACGCGGGCGGCGCGCAGTTTGCCGATTTCCATGAAGAAATTGGAGCTCACGGTGAAAGCGAAACGGATGCCAGGGGCGACTTCGTCCACAGTCAGGCCGCGGGAGATCATTTCCCTCAGGTATTCGACGCCAGTGGCCATTGCGAGGGCCAGTTCCTGGACGGCGTTGGCTCCGCTCTCATGATAAGCGCGGGTGTGGACGCAAATGGTTTGCAGCTTGGGCGCGTTCTTCCTGGCCCACTTGGTCAGGATCGCCATTTCCCTGTATGCGCTTTCCATGGACTGCGGCAGGGTCCCCTCGTGGGAGAGCACGCCGATCGGGTCCATTTCGATGCAACCCACCAAGCCCGAAGTGCCGTGGCCTTTCTTGCGGGCAAGGGCGAAGAGCATCGCGGCGAATGGGAGTGCCGAAGCGCCCGAGCGCACGAAGAGCGGGATTTCCGTCAAATCGATTCCATCCAGCGCCGCTGCCAGATCCTGCAGGCAGGAAATGGAGAGGCCGCCGTAGCCGACTTCCCCCACCTTGGCGTGTTCGGGATCGTTGCCGTCGCGGGAGGCTTTATCCAGCCAGAGATTAAGCGCCGTCAGGCCGCGTTGCAGATCGTGCCGCGCCGCGCTGTTGAATTCCTTGGGCGTCGCGTAATTGAGTTTCTGGCAAATCTCCCAAGGCTTGCTGCGGTACCCGAGCGCCGCGTCTCCGCGAAGAAACGGAGCGAACCCGGGCAGATTGCCGTTGAACAGGGAGTCGGTGGAGACGTCTTCCTTGTTGTAGATCGGCTGGAGATCAATGCCCTCGTAGGTCTTGGAAACCAGTTTCTTCTCGAAAGGCACGCCCTTGAGGGCCGCCTCGGCTTCCTTGCGCCATGCTTCGTAGGAAGCCGGCTCGAATTCGTCAAATGTGAGTTCTTTCATTATGAGTATGTGTCTGTCCCTTTTATGAATGGGTCCGATGCGTCCTATGCGACCTATTCGAGTTCCTCGACGACGATTTGGTGGCGGCTGCCGTTGATGGTCATTGCGTATTCTTTCCGGCGACCGGTCAATTCGGCGGTGGCCGAGGGCGTTGCGGGAACCGCTGCGCTTACAGCCGCGACTGGCTCGGCGGGTTTGGCTGGCGGAGTTGGAGCGATGCCTTTGAGCACCTTCTCCACTTCAGTCGGGAACATTGCGTAGAGAACCGCGATTTCATCGGTGGTGGGCAGTCCTTTCTTGGCCAGCTCGGCGCGGAGCTTGTCCATCCGGGGCTCGAGCAGATCCGCGGGGCGGCATTCCACCACTTTCTCGCCGGATTTCTCCACGGCCAGCTTAAGCACATCCGGGTCGATCGGGCCGGGAGGCCGTCCATACTTGCTCAGCGCGATGTCGATTGCGGGCTGGGAGAACATCTTCCAGCGGCCGAACTTGACGTTGAGCATGGCCTGGGTGCCGACAATCTGCGAGGTCGGCGTCACCAGCGGAATCCAGCCGAGGGCCTGGCGCACATAAGGGATTTCCAACATCACGTCGTCGAAGCGCTCGGACATACCCTGCTCCTTGAGCTGGTTGCGGAAGTTGCTCAGCATGCCGCCGGGCACCTGGTAGCAGAGGATGTCGGAATCCACCCGCTCATTGTTGGTGCTCGTGAACTGCTTGAGCTCCGCATAGACCTTGGTGAAATGCCCGCGCAATGAGGTGAGCACTTCGAGATTGTAACGCTTCAAACGCGGGCTGCGCTCCAGGGCCGCCATCATCAGCACCGTGTCGGGCTGGCCCGTGCCGTTGGCAAACGGGGCGATGGAGGTGTCGATCACGTCAATTCCCGCCTCGACGGCTGCGTAATAGGAAGCCACGCCCAGACCGGCTGTGTCGTGGGTGTGGATCACCAACGGGATCCCCACCTTTTTCTTGAGCTCCCTGACCAGTGCGTAAGTCACCGAGGGCGAGATCAGCCCCGCCATGTCCTTGATGCAAATCGAATCGCACCCGAGTTTCTCCAACTCCACTCCCAACGCGATAAACGCCTCCAGCGTGTGGACAGGGCTTGTCGTGTAGCAAATCACCCCTTGCGCATGCTTCTTGGCAGCGTGAACCGCCTTGATGCAAGTCGCCAGGTTCCGCGTGTCGTTGAGCGCATCAAATACCCGGAAGATATCCATCCCGTGCCTGGCCGAAGCGCCAACAAAAGCCTCCACCACATCGTCTGGGAAGCTGGTGTATTGGACGATGTTCTGCCCGCGCAGCAACATCATGTGAGGGGTTTTTGGCGAAAGCTTCTTGAGCGCGTCCAGGCGGTCGAAAGGGTTTTCCCCAAGATACCGCAGGCAGGAATCGATCGTGGCTCCCCCCCAGGTTTCGAGGGCATTGAAGCCGAGCCCATCCAGGTCCGCGACA
>SESG01022956.1_pt1 | contig 12331 bp, 7 predicted proteins | sample 3171421 | NCBI WGS metagenome assembly SESG01 (sample SAMN10866946, study PRJNA518727) | freshwater metagenome | biome: subpolar coniferous forest; feature: holomictic lake; material: water; isolation source: holomictic Lake 227, 6 m and 8 m depth | place: Canada: near Kenora, Ontario | collected... | reverse complement strand
CCAACTCGAAAAAGACGGCAGTATCAACACGACTTTCGTGTTTAATGAAGGCGGATTTAATGGGCCTAAAAAGCGGTATAACCCGCATGGGTTTGTAGTTGAAAACTCTGGCAACGCAGTCTGGGGAATGCAATTTATCTGGCCGTTTAAATCTGAATATATCATTGCGTATCTTGATAAGGATTACACCAGTACCATTATTGCAAGAAATGCCAGAGACTATGTCTGGATAATGGCGCGTTCACCTGTGATCACTGACAGCCACTACCAGGAACTAACAACAGCCGTTGCAAATCTTGGCTATGACATGAGTAAATTGAGGAAAGTGCCGCAATAAACATCAAGCGCTTTAACTCTATTCTTTACAAAGGCAATTGCTCTCTTGTGCTGATCAATACCATTGTTTCTATTGAAGCCTTCAGTTTCCCAAAGATGAGTAATTTGATCGTAAGCTTTGCCAATATCATGTGGATTCATAATTTTGCTTGTGGCCTAAATTGGAGACATTCAACCTTATGGGGTGATAGATCGCAGGGGGGGGGCGATAGTGCCAGTTCATCTACCAAAGAGAAGTATGTGCCATGAAGAAATGTTCACGAGAGGCCGTTTCATAGCTATGAAAATGGCAGAATATAGTTAAAACACTCTATTACAATGGAGGGTAGACAACCCAGGCGGCCTGTAAAATTAGATACTTGCAACCCGAATAATTTTGTCTAACATGGCGTTAATTTTGGTGGCCGCACATTAACTTTGAAACAAAACATCCACGTTTCTGTCGGCATACTGCCCCCCGAAATATCTCTTAATTGAAGATAAAATTTGGTAACCGTTAAATCATCGTCAAGTATTACTATGAAATGATTTTCAACAAATCCTAAGGCGTGTTAGGTCCCTTTTTAAGAATAACCCATTCTTGAAAATTCGAGCAAAAACCTGTGCTGTTATAGAGCAGCATAGTGCTTGCATTGCTTGATACATAATCGTCATCTATTCTGTAGTGGCAAGTTAATGGGCATAGTTTTTAATTCAGTTAAATTTATTATCGAAATTTCCCCAAACTGTTTATTTAAAACGTTTAGTAAGTATCAGGAGACAAACACTTCTGAAACAAAACATATATGACTAACCATTTTGGAGAATAAACATGAAAAATTTTAAAAAATCTACGCTTACTAACCAGATTGTACTTATGAATACAAAAAACATCATTCTGGTTTCTGCTGTTTTATCTACATTATTGATAACAAATCAATCAGTTGCGAGTCAAGAATCAGCACGTGTACAACAAGCAACTACTTATTGTACAAATCAATCAATGTATTACGGAGTGGATTTTGGAACATGTATTTCACAAAATCTAACTAATGAAGAAGCGCAAGTTGTCTTCCAATGCGTGAGAAACCAAGGGTATGCAGGCCCTCAGGCTGTTGCTAGTTGCGCAGTTACAGGATGGACTATTTCAGAGCTAAATAAATGTCAAAATGGAATTGGCAATGATGGTGGATGCTTTGGACCGGGCAATACTATTAGACGAACTATTGAAAATGGTAGCAATGATATTTTTTATGGCCCAGGTGATAATAACGACTTAGTTGGAAAAGATGGTTTCTTACGTAAAACTTTTGGATTTTAATGTTAAATTGTTTATGTACATTAGTCTCTCCTTAATCTGACATAGGGCATTTTCGCGAGGTAACAAATCAAAAAGTAAGTCATCGTTTTCAATCCATACAAAATGAAAAATACCGCCACGATCCAAAATGTGGCGGTTTTTCTTTATTGAGATTGGCACAGCCATAGCTGCTCAGTTTTTTATTTTTGGGATGAATTTAATCAAGCGAATGAAAGTTTCATAGAACTTTTTTCTACTTTTCAACTTACGTGGCTTTGAACTGCATTTTAATTTCCCCCAAAAACGCCAGCTTTAGTCAACTTGCCGCTCTCGGACAGTGTAGGTTTTTTGTCAGAATTTCCCCAACTGTCTTCGTTCAATCGTTTTATAAGCAAGAACTAATGTACAAAGCCAACTGCCAAGTCTTAGGCCATTTTCAAAACAAGCAGAGTTGAATCTGCCAAATTATAAAACAATCTCAGTAGGAGACAAAAATGAAAAAAACAGCGCTAATTTTTTCGGGCTAATTATTCGTATTAATTGCCTCCACAATGGGCATTATACTTTTCACATTTAAAAAATTGCTCATCGATCCATCATACAAGGCTGCAGGATATGACAGATCAGCTAGTGCGCCAAGATTATTGGACATGCATTTTAACAATCATTTGATAATACGCGTTATTGGTCTTTTTTATTATGTGATTTTATTTGCTTTTCACGATTATCAATAGAAACATAAAAGTCAATAAAAAATATTTAAAGTATGGATAACTGTAATGAAATATATATCCAGGATGCCATTCTAGTATTGGCAACTTTAACTGGATTAAGATTGGTTTTTGTTTTTGCATTGGTCTTTACTTTATCAACTTATTCTCATCGAACAGTGATTGGCAATAATGCGAAACCGGATATAGCGAAACTTTCAAATCCTAATTAGAATGTGAAAAACACTATCGTTATTTAATTATTTTTTCAAACTTGGGTGCTATGTGACATGACTGTAGAAAATCAAGGAAAACCTGAACCAACAAAATGGCAAAATTACAATCATGCGCTCGTAAGGTATATTCATAACTCATTAACCGTTGCCTCATGTCACGATTCAATAAACTCTTCAAATAATCAATCTGATAAGTATTTTATAGAACTATTCTATATATGTCGTCAATTGGCATTAAAGTTAGAATTAATTAAACCTAAAAAAAGTGTTGATAGTGACAAAGTTGGTATTGATAAAACGGGTAAAGAAAAAGTCAAAGATAGATATGAGATGGCGCCATCCAGAGTGTTAATTAGTTTCTTAAAATGCTTTCCAAGAGAAGTATTAGCTTCACGTATAGAAGATATTGATCACCAAGTAAGTGTAAGCATTATTGACTTACATTGCCGTACCATTTTGTACATCAAGTCTTTACAAGACTATCTTGAAGATCAGCGCACTTCTGCTGGGAAAGAACCTGAAAATACCGACTCTTTCATATTGAGTTCATTAATGAATATTGAAACATTTCTGGTCAATGAGTTTATGTATTTCTTGGCTTCCATTTATAAGGAATGTTCGGAAACATGTGATTGTCAAAATCAAATCACACAGGTCAATACTAAATTTATTGAGTTATCTAATGTTATTGGCTTTAAAACTTGCAAGATAACATTAGAAAACATTCATTATTGGAAGCCTATTAAAGCTAGTTTATCGCCTCAAGCAGGAGCCACGATAGATAATCAGGTAAACGTTAGCTTCTATCTGGATAAGGATGACCTCTTGAGAAAGAGGGCTGATAATCAACGCGTTATTCGCTACAAATATTTCACAAGTGATAAAGCAAAGGAAAGCCCATCACTCGCATCGGCTGATACAGCTATTAAAAGCACAAAGTCTGCTACTGCTATTATTAAAGGCGTCAATAAAAACGAAGATCAAAGCATAAAGGCATCCACCATCATTAATGCCGACATTTTATCTGCATGGCCCAATTTACTGGTAATTCCACCGCAAGAGTGGGATTTAAGCTTAATTCCACTTTCGACACTGAGCGAACTATTAGATAAATGCCGCCTATTTAATGGTGGGTACTTTATAAAAAATGTTGAAAATCGAGTGATCGATAAATGGCGAAAAGAAGATTGGTGGATAGAAAATAGTTATGACGCCCTGTTCACAACAACTACCGCATCACAAAATGAGCAAGATGAATCAGATGATCAGGAAACTAATTTTGACCCTGATAGTGATGACTCGGAAAATGAACTTCCTATGCTGCCTCTTCTTAAGTCTAGCAAAGAAGATAATGAAGAGGATCCAGAGGAACCTGTTTGCCCAGAGCAACTATTTGGTAATCCACAGGATATTGATTTATTGGATGACTTTGATAGCGATGAACTGAAAATAAAATTGTTTCTCAAGGGAATATCGGAAATACAAAAAGAAACGGCCAATTTCGTTCTTTCTGTTATTGCTCAAGAATTCCGCAACTATGTTGGACAAAAGAATCAACTGAAGTATGCCCTGGTCTTATGCGAAAAGTTAAAAGGCAGAACAGCTGATGAAATAACAAAAAAGTTTCCTAAAGATCAATACCCTTTTATGTCAGGAGACATGAAGGATAATATCGATAAATGTTCGCATGGCCTAGTCTATGCACTATGCAACTTCCCTGTTGATCTAGATATTGAATCGGCCAAGAACCCGACCATAAACCAATCCCTGATTGATTTAATCGTGTTAAACCCCTACACGATAGTTTACTTTACTGAGAACACGAAATCACAAAAGCATCTTGAAAGGATTGTGTCTTATTTCATTACCTTGCCACGATCACTATTTGGCGTATGGGCGTGTTTAACCGAAACGAACCGAACTGCCATTACCAAGCATCTTTCCGACACAACAAATGCCTCTCTACACAAGGCTTTAGTGATCGGTGAGCCGTTACATTGGGAGAAACTGGTAAACAATATTTATAGAAATTTGGATAACTTGACGTTAGTGGCCGAAAAACTTGCTGCCAGGAACCAGTTAATCACAAAGGATGACTATAGTGCTATTCAACGGGAACTTATTATGTCGATTAAACGCTTTGAGTTACACGGTGGCAACCTGACAGATTTAATAATAAATAAAGTTAATACAACAGATAGCTCGACGGGTCTGCGCTTGAGGTGGTTTATTCAGGAAAATCAACACGCATTCAAGTTTAACTTCGGTGCAATAGCTGATGACCCATTACTCTCGTCAACAATCACAACTGCAATGCTAACCATAGCAGAGTCAATCGCATATAGACCAGCAAATATCCAGTCTTATGAATTCTCTGATTTTGCCATAAACAGCATCATAGGTACTTTAATCACACAACCCGTTTTACTTACTTCATTTTGGGGGAAACTGGATGATACTTTCAAAAAATACTTATCAAAGCATTTAGAGCCAGAGACATTCAACACTCTGTGGCGTTGTGTGGGCTATTCGAAACCACCCGAGCTTTATGCTAAATTGAATAGTAAGTCCACGGAAAATGCCACCCTAGGAAAGATAAAACAACAATCCAAAGAAGAGATCAGTGAACACATTAATAAAGCTGGAAAATCGGGCATTAACGTGGGGGAATATTTGTTTGAGCAAGTCGGCTCCCTGGCAAAGATTGCCGAAAAATATCTTGAACCTTCTGATTGGTTATCAGAAAACTAAAGACTACCGTCCAAGTCCAAAGAAGGATAACTAAAATGAGTAATAACTATGAAGATAAAGAGTTAACGCAGGCTTTTCCCTTATTAAATTGGCAGGCATTATATGATTTGCGAGAAGAACAGATCGAACAATTGTTGCTGCAACCTAGCTTGCCGCCAGAAAGCCACTTGGAAATGGCACGTGAATTGGTATCAACCCCTTACGAAACGATGGACGTTGGACAACAGCCGGTGTCACTTAACCAAGCCAATAGTGAGACCAATATTGTTTCAATTATTGATCGAAGAGCTGAGCAGCAGCAAAAACAGGGTAGCCCTTATGTTAAGGATACCTTAGGCGTTGTATTGTCGAAATTTAGAGATGGTGTGGAATATCAGAGTCAGTATTTTCCACAAGCAGCTGCCGACGGTAACGCTCTTGAAGAGAAGAAGATAGCACTGCTAAGTGATGGTGGAGCAGAAGTCTTATTAACAATACTTACTGACGACTGTGACAATACAAAGTCTAAAGTATCCATAAAACTGGTTGACACATCGTTGTATGAGGCTTATCAGGATAGACAGCTTAACGTTCATATTGGAAGCCAACGCTTGATTACCTTAACGTTGACAGCTGATGGTAAAGGCAAAACATCATGTCCATTAATCCCTTTGGGTGATTTGATCAAAGTCACAGAGGTTAAGGTTGATAATGACTAAGGTCGCTACTGGCAGTGCAATGACGCCGATTTGGTTCCTGACCTCTGTCCCTGATTCGTTAGTAGGCAAAGCCTATGTGATAGAGCCAGAAGATTTTAACTCCAGCAACAATGTAGGTGAAGGATTTGATGTATTTGGCTTATCCCCAGCCCCTGCTAATGATGCTGAAGGTAAAAGCGCATTGCTTCGTGATGCTGAATATGCGAGTCAATTGACCCATCAGCTTCTGTACTATGAAAAAGTAGTTGATCGCGCATTTATTATCGGTAGTTACCGCTTTCCAGGCACCGATAAACAGGACTTGAACAATATTGTCGGACACAGTGCCCAGTTAGCCTTCGCGTTGGCCACTGTCGTCGGTATGGCAAAATACTTTAATAAAGACCTTCAGGATAAACAGGTTAGTCCAGGTATTGCTGCGACAGGCCTGTTGAATGACAATTGCGAAGTGCTTAAGGTTGAAGGTGTCCCGCAAAAACTGCGGGCCATTCTGAAAGAACAGAAAAAACTGCAAGAATTACCGCATGAGCGTAATTACACGGTATTCTTTTTTTATCCCCTCACTAATCAGGCCGATATAGATCAAGAGCTTAAGTTAGAAGCTAAGAGCCACAATATCGAACTCAAACCCGTTCAACACCTTATTGAAGCACTGAATGCATTAAATATTGATATCAAACAAGGTTACCTTAAAGAACCGTATCGAGGCTTGGACAGCTTCGAATACCAGCACCGTAGCATTTACTATGGCCGTAATAAAGATATCGAATCATTGCGCGATAAATTACTGAACCAGGAGCATGATCAGAAGCCCGGTATTCTCATTTTCGGTGCCAGTGGTAGTGGCAAAAGTTCATTAGTACAGGCGGGGCTGTTGCCTGCCTTGATCGAACCCTGCTTAATTCGGGAGCAGCCGGCGCTGAAAAATACACGCACTGAATGGTGCTTGTGGCGGCCCCGTGACATCATCACCTTACAGGAAAACATCGGTGAGCCGAAAAGCTTTGGCGAGGCAGAGGGATGCCGATCAGTTCAAGCTAACTGGGTACAATACTTTCCGGAATTGTCCGTTCTTGGCAAACACACCACGTTTAATGCCTTGGCCGATGCCTGGCAAGACGCTTGGCCCAATAAGAAACGTTTCGTCTGGGTTGTCGACCAACTTGAAGAAATTTTCACTTTGGGATTCCCTGGGGAATTTGTGACCGCTTTCTGTCACTTTCTTGGCACTATGCAAAAGCGATCAGTCTGGGTTGTCGCCACGCTGCGCGACGATTTCTACGCCCAATATCTACAGCAAGACATCTTGGTAGCCGTCTTTCCACACAATCAAACCTACCCGCTTAGGAAATTAGACTCGGCCGCTTTGAAGAATATCATCGAAGAACCTGCCAAGAAAGCCAAGTTAGTGTGGGACGTTGACGTTAATGACATCAGCCTCAATGACCAACTGTTGGTAGATATGCTAAAAAGTTCGCCGAATGGTGACACCGCCGATGCCTTGCCATTATTGGAATTTGCACTGAACAAGTTATTCAACAAGCGGGATGGTAGCAAGCTGACTTTTGATGCTTATAATGAAATGGGGAGACTGCACGGCGCTATTGGTGAAGAAGCGGAAAATACTTTTGAGAATTTCATAAAAAAATATAGCCAAAAACTTGAAGTTCCCGAAGCGGTGTTGGCCAGAGTCATTCGGGCACTGACCATCTATCAGAATGGATCTGGCACAGCTCGCCCAGAACGTCTGGATACCTTTCCCGAAGGAAGTGCCGATCGGGATTTGATCAATGAATTGATTAATGCCCGTCTTTTGGCTTTTGGAGATCAAACCCAAACAAACACGCCCAGAACGATCCGGGTGGCTCATGAGGCTCTGCTGACCCACTGGGGGAGAGCCAAAAATATCATCGAACAATCTAAGAATGACTTAATACTGAGGGATCGCTTGGAACAAGAGGCAGCAAGGTGGTCGTCTGCTGAATCCTATCATCAGCCGGATCTGCTTTTGCCGGCTGGAAGAAAGCTGAACGAAGCGAACGAGTGGATGGAACAACTTGGAGAAGAAGAAAGATTGGTCAATGAAGCCATCATCTCCTATATCAATGCTTCCAACCAAGCCGAAGAAAAGCGACAGAAGGATAAACGAAAGGCTGAGCAACGCAAATTGAAAAATACACAGATATGGGCTGCATTCTTGACCTTACTAGCTGGAGTTGCCTTGTTTTTTTACTATGTTGCGGACAAGGGGAAGCAAGAGGCTAAACAACAGCTTGCAGAGTCATTTTTCAGGCAAGGGGCTCAATTAGCTTTAGAAAACAATCCACGCGAAGCCTTGGCTTATCTTGCACAGGCTATCCGTACCAATGGCGATGAAAACAGTGCGACCTTGGCAGCCTCTTTGCTTACTTTTGAAATCAAGCCTTACCTGATCAGTTTGCCGCATGAAACAGGACATGTGATATCCAACGATTTCAGCCCCGACGGGTTATTGGTAGTTACTGCAGCCGGTAACACTGCCAGCCTCTGGGGTGCCGCTACCGGCGAACTAGTATCAACAATGTCGCATGCAGGACAAGTGAGCTCAGCCGAGTTCACCCCCAAAAATAACTGGGTAGTCACAGGAGAGAGGGATGATTACGATTTTAAGACAAAAGCAACTCACGTTTGGGATGAAAATGGTAAACATGCATTACCGATGATGGTTAACCAGAGTGGACTAACATCTGCCAAACTTAACTTTGAGGATAAGGTGCTGACTGCCCAAGATCGTTATGCCATGATCAGGGATTATAGTACGGGCATGCCAATTTCAATAATGGTTCATAATGAACAAGTTAACTACGCCGAGTTTAGCCATGATTCGCGTTGGGTAGTCACCTCGGCTGGTAACATTGCCAGTCTCTGGGATCCCGCTAAAAGCCGGCTAGTTTCGGAAATGTTTCATGAAGAACATGTGAACTCTGCTAAGTTTAGCCCCAACGGGCGCTGGATAGTTACCTTGGCTGGTAAGACTGCCAGTGTCTGGGACGCCTCTACAAACTTAAGTCGGAAAGTTTTGACAATACGAGAAGTGGACTCAGTCGAATTTAGCCCCGATGGGGGCCGTGTAGTAACAACAGCAAATGAAAAAAATGAAGAAACTAAGGTCTGGGATGTTCACACCGGCAAAAATATTTTGCAATTGCCAATGTCTAAAGATGTTGTATACGCTAGATTTAGTCCCGAAGGGCGTTCTATTGTCACAACATCCAAGGATGGCATTGCCCGTGTTTGGAATGCTGAAACGAGAAAGCCAGTTTCGGCACCGATGGTGCCTGAAAAGTTAGAGTCTACCCATTTCATTGAGCCTTATGATAGTTTTGATGGATTAGAAAAAGGGAGATCAGCCAAATTTAGCCCTGACGGACATTTGGTGGTTACTTCCCACGATAGTACTACTTACATCTGGAATTCTGATACATACCAACTGTTTTCGTCACTGAACTTTAATAATGAAGAAGTGAACTCCGTTGTATCCAGCTTAGACGGGCGTTGGGTGGTCACGACATATTCTGATGATACTGCCCGTGTCTGGGATGTTGCTTCAGGCCAGTCGATTTCTAAACCGATGCCACATAAAGGATTGAAATACGCCGCATTCAGTCCAAATGGTCGTTTGGTAGTAACCGCAGCCTTAGATGGTACTGCCCGTGTCTGGGATGTTGCTACGGGCCAGCCGATTTCGGAACCTATGGCGCATGAAGGACTAAGATTTGTCTCGCTCAGCCCCAGTGGCCGATTGATGGTAACCGCCGCTGTAGACGGTACTGCCCATGTCTGGGATATTGCTACGGGCAAACAGGTTTCGATAAAAATTCCACATAAAAAGCCAGTGAAATACGCTGAATTCAGTGCCAATGAACTTTGGGTAATCACAGCATCTTTCGATGGTACTGCCCGTGTCTGGAATACGACTACTGGTCAACCGGTTTCTGGACCGATGGTACATAATGACGCTTCTTTAGAAGATCATAATCGACGTTTTTCCTGGGGCGTAATTTCCGCTAAGTTTAGCCCAGACGGGAGCAGGGTGGTCACTGCATCTTTCGATGGCACTGCTGTAGTTTGGGATGTAGCTACAGGAAAAAGGATTTCTAAACCGATGACAACTAATATAGCGGGTCAGTATTTCGGAATGAATGACGCTACGTTTAGCCCAGACGGACTCTGGGTGGTCACCGCATCTGAAAATGGTATCGCTCGAGTATGGGAGGCGGCGACAGGTAATCCAGTTTCAGCTCCAATGGAATTTACAGGTCATAGGGGTTATACACTTAGTTTTTCTTATAGCGACTGGGAGAGTGAATGGGATTTTAACTCTGCCTATTTCAGTCATGACGGACACAGGGTAGTTACCGCATCTTCGGACGGTACCGCGCGAATCTGGGATGCCGCAACAGGTAAACCAGTTTCAGCACCTATGGTGCATGATGCTGCAATTAAGTCAACTGTATTAAGTCATGATGGGCATTGGCTGTTCACGATATCGGATTATAAAGTTGTCATGAGGTGGGATCTAGTATCACTGAGGCAAGCAAGCATGGATTTTGCCAGCTTTCTCGATCGGATTTCTGGGTGTAGTTTGATCGCTAGTAATGGCCTGACTTGCTCACACTCCACGTCATTACCTGAACTACGCGCTTTATTGGAAAAAACCCACGGCTTAAATCCAGAAGAACACCGTTTTCTGGAATGGCTTTTGGGCGATTCACATGAACGCACCTTGTCACCAAATAAGTCAGAATCAATACGTAGCCGAGTAGATCGATTGATTGCGGATGACAATTTCAATAGCCTCAACGAGGCACTGAACATCTGGCCAATGCATCCATTAGCATTAGTCCGCCTAGCCGAATACAGTGTCTCGAACATCGAAAGTGAACAGTGGGCAAAACTTGGTCTGACTATTGCACCTGATGATCCTGATGTGCGTTCTACAGCAGGACGTATACTCAGTCGTCAGGCACGTTTTGGTAGATTGACCTTGCCCATGGGCGAACTGCTCCTTCGTGAAGACGATCACGCCGTGTCCTCTGAACAATATGTAGCTACTCCCAAGGCGTTCGATCCGCCTGGATTAAGTGACACGGTGCGCAGCGGCCTCGCTTTTTTGCGCGGCGACGGTGTGAAGCAGGATTTCAATCAAGGTGTGGCACTATTGCAAAAAGCCGCAGCCGCAGGTGAAAACTATGCTGAATACCAATTAGCACGCGCCCAGTCATATGGTGTTGGTATGCAGCAAAATGAAACGGAAGCCTGTCACCGTTTTACACACCTAACTGAAAATAGTTTGCCGCAAATTCAGAACTCCTTGGGTTCGTGTTACCGTGACAGCATACTCACCGATAATGGTGCCCCAGACTTTGATCAGGCACGTGCGTGGTATGAAAAAGCAGCCGTACAAAATTATCCCGAAGCGATTTATATTTTGGGCATCATGGCATTAAATAGCGAAGGCTTTAATGAATCACCAAGTCTAGCGGCAGATTATTTTCGTCGTGCTGCTGGATTGGGCGATGACGTTGCTGCCTTAAATCTAGCTGAGTTGTACGAGCAGGGCAAAGGCGTCACCCTCTCCATCGATGACGCCATAACCTGGTACCGCAAGGCAACGGAACTGGGTAACAGTGAAGCACTGCTGCGACTGGCCTCCTTTTATGAAACTGGCACCTATCTGCAGAAATCTCTGGAACAAACCGTGACACTTTATCGCCAGGCTGCTTTATCCGGCCACCCTATAGCCCAATTCAAGTTAGCCACGCTAATACGCGACGGCAAAACGACCGACAGCCACGATGCCGTGTACTGGTTTACCCAAGCTGCGCAACAAGGATCGCCCGCTGGGCAGTTTGCCTTAGGATTGTTATATGAACTCGGCGAAGGTGTCAAAAAGAATCCCACCGAAGCCCACAATTGGTATCAACGGGTATTGGATGCGAAACTTCCCGAAGACGACCAGTTGCGTCAGGAGGCAGAACTAAGAAATGGACAAAAAGGCAGTTGATTTGATCGATAATTAATAGGCCAAATTTCAGAAGTTGATTAGTCTTCATTTTGTTCGGGGGCGCATAAAACTGCAAAAGCCATTACATTATCAATTAAGCTTCTGCCAGCCTTTTTTATTTGAGGCTGCTACACCTTGGTATTCGAGCTAAGTTATTGTTCACTGAAAAACAATTTACCAATGACTGGTATCAGGAAGCTCGAATTCGGACTTACCCAAATAAAATACCCTACTCTCCATACCCATCAAGCATTCTTGATGGCTGAATTGAAACC
>SESG01027490.1_pt1 | contig 12343 bp, 11 predicted proteins | sample 3171421 | NCBI WGS metagenome assembly SESG01 (sample SAMN10866946, study PRJNA518727) | freshwater metagenome | biome: subpolar coniferous forest; feature: holomictic lake; material: water; isolation source: holomictic Lake 227, 6 m and 8 m depth | place: Canada: near Kenora, Ontario | collected... | reverse complement strand
GTGGTGACGTAGCTTGCAGGGCTGTTTTCAGCGAAAATGCCGAGTGTTTATATTAAAACTTACGGGTGCCAGATGAACGAGCGCGACAGCGAGGCCGTCGCCGCGCAGCTCGTGGCCAAGGGCTATTCGCTGGCAAAGACGGAGGCATCCGCCGATGTCATCCTGATCAACACGTGCAGCGTGCGGGATATGGCGGAACAAAAGGCGATCCGCAAGATGGAGAACATCATCGGTGAGACCCGCCGCCGCCGGCCCAACGTCGTGCTGGGCTTTATGGGCTGTGTCGCCCAGGCCCGCGGGCAGGAACTGATTGACCGGCTACCGGACGTGGACCTGGTCGTCGGCACACAGAAGTTCCATCGCACCGCGGAGTATCTCGATGAAATTCTCAGCGGCCAGCGCGAGAAGGTGGTGGAGGTCGCGGAAGAGCAGGGGAGCGAAGGGGCGATTCGCGAGCATCTGCTCAATGGGCAGGCCCGGAAGTCCGTGGCGGCATTTGTGAGCATCATGCAGGGCTGCAACCAGTATTGCACGTTCTGCATCGTGCCCTACACGCGCGGCGAGGAGCGCAGCCGGGCGATCCCCGACATCGTGGCCGAGTGCCGGGAATTGGCGGCGCGCGGTGTCAAGGAGATCACGCTGCTGGGCCAGATCGTCACCAGCTACGGCAACGGCGATATTCCCACGAAGGAGGGCAAATCGGCATTCGTGCAACTGCTCGAAGCGGTCGAGGCGATTGACGGGGTGGAACGTATCCGGTTCACATCGCCGCATCCGAAGGGATACGGAGACGACCTGGTGGAAGCCTATGGCCGGCTTGGCAAGCTGGTGGAGAACGCGCACATTCCCGTGCAGAGCGGCAGCGACCGGGTGTTGAAGCTGATGCACCGCGGCTACACGCGGGAGCGGTTCCTGGGCATCATTGAGAAGCTGCGCCGGGTGAAGCCGGGTATCGGCGTCAGCACGGATTTGATTGTCGGTTTTCCCGGTGAGACGGAGGAGGACTTTGAGGCCACGCTAGCGCTGGCGCGCGAAGTCGGTTTCGACCAAGCGTATGTCTTCAAGTATTCCCAGCGGCGCGATACCCCGGCGGCGGACCTGCCCGACCAGGTGAGCCAGGCGGTGAAGGAAGATCGGAACCAGCGGCTGCTCGAGGTGGTGAATGAGTTCGGCGCGCGGCAGCACCAGAAGTTCGTCGGCCGGCGGGTGCAAATCCTGGTGGAAGGACCGAGCAAGAGGAACCCCGCGCGGATGACGGGCCGCACGCGCTGCAACAAGATCGTGGTGTTCGACGGCTCCGAGCGGCATGGCGGGCAGCTCTTGGACGTGACGATTCAGCGCGCCGGCAATTTTACCCTATACGCAGAACACTGAAGTTGGGGCGAATGATTTGACACCGCAAGGGATTAGAGGCTGATACCGTTTTGAGCGGATGGATCGTCCGCTTGGCGAAAGGGCCGCTGGATGGGCGAGTGCGCTACGGGAAAAAGCGCCGCCGGGGCGGACGCACTCCAAAACCTGGCGGAAGTTCGGACACGCCGGCCGGTTACTTCTGGAACATCGCGGCTTGCGTCAGCCACCCCTATCTTCCATCCTCTGTCGGTAGTGACTGAAATGACATTGAAGCTTTCAACCCTCAGTATTCTGCTCGGTTTGGGCGTGGGTTTGCCTCAGATTTATGGCATCCTCAAACCGGCAGCCTTCGCCACGGCGGTCCGGAAATTCCCGCGTTCCGTGCCGTGGGGTGTGGCGCTGATGGCGCTGGGCACGGTCTGGTTCCTCTGGAATCTGAGCCAGGAGTCGATCGCGGATTTCGCGGCCTACAAGAGCATCCTGTTCGCCGGTTTCGCCGGGGTGGGGCTGGGGACCTGTATTTTTGTGCAGGATTTCTTAGCCGTGCGAGGGTTGGCGGTTGTGCTGCTGCTGTTGGGCAAGCTGATGGTGGACACGGGGCGACCCGCGCTGCCGCAGACGCACTGGGCGCTGTTGATTCAAAGCTGGGCCTATGTGCTGGTGGTGGCGGGCATTTGGCTGACGGTTTCACCGTGGCGGCTGCGGGATTTGCTGAACTGGTGCACGGCCAATGAACAGCGGATCAAGGTGGGTTGCGGGCTTCGCTTGGCGTTCGGGCTGTTGGTGGTGGTGCTGGGGCTGACTGTATTCAAGTCGGCGAGTTAAGCTCGGCAGCCGACCGGTAATGAGGACGTGGACTCGACCGGGCGACGAACATGAACGCAAGACGCTGATCCAGTGAATTCGTCCCAGGGCAGGATTTTGGTGATTCGTGGCGGGGCGATTGGCGATTTCATACTGACCTTGCCGGCGATCGCCGCGTTGCGCCGGCAGTTTCCTGAAGCCCACCTCGAAGTGCTGGGCTACCCGCACATTGCGGAATTGGCACTGACTGGCGGACTGGTGAACCGGGTTCAGTCCATCGAGGCGCGAGCGCTCGCCGGCTTTTTCGCCCGTGGCGGCGACCTGGCCGAGCACCTGGCAGACTATTTTGCGGAGTTCGATTTGATCCTGTCCTATTTGTACGACCCGGACGCGATCTTCAAAACCAACGTGGGTCTTTGCACGGGGGCCCAGTTCATCACGGGGCCGCACCGGGCGGACGAGGGAGCCAGACTCCACGCGGCGAAAGTGTATCTGAAGCCGCTCGAACGGCTTGCCATCTTTGACGCCGATCCGGTTCCGCGCCTGCCGCTGGCGCCACGGCCGCGGTCCTTGAACCCTTTGGCGCTTCATCCCGGCAGCGGCAGCGAGCGCAAGAACTGGCCGGAGGCGAACTGGGCGGAGCTGCTGCAGCACCTGACAGGCATGGCCGACCTCGAGTTGCTCGTCGTGGGCGGGGAAGCGGAAGGCAGCCGCTTGCAGCGACTGGCCGCAACGCTGCCCCCCGCGCGCGCGCGCGTGGTCCAGAGTTTGCCACTGGCGGAATTGGCCCAGCGGTTAGCGTGCTGCCGCGCCTTTATCGGTCACGACTCGGGCATTTCGCACCTTGCGGCGGCAGTGGATTTGCCTTGTTTGGTCTTGTGGGGTGACACGGCGGAAGAAATCTGGCGGCCGCCGAGTGAGAAGGTGGTTGTGCTCCGCCACCCTGGGGGATTGACCGGATTGGCCGTCGGCGACGTGATGGAGCAGTTGCGGGGGATCTTGACCGCAAGCTAAGGGTTGACATCAGTTCCGAAATCCCGAGCCTAAGCGTATGAACGAGCCAACAGCAATTCGAGCCGTCATCTTCGATATGGACGGCGTGCTGACCGATTCGGAGCCGCTGATCAACGCGGCGGCCATCGCCATGTTCAAAGAGAAAGGCCTGGAGGCTCAACCGAGCGATTTCCTGCCGTTCGTCGGCGCGGGTGAGGATCGCTATATCGGTGGCGTGGCGGAGAAACACCACTTCCCGCTGGATTTGCCGGCAGCCAAACGGAGGACATACGAGATCTACCTTGAGATGGTCCCGACGCGGCTTAATGCTTTTCCCGGCGTCCAGGAATTGGTCGGCGCCTGCCGGCAGGCCGGACTGCGACTGGCGGTGGCGTCCAGTGCGGACGCGGTGAAGATCAACGCCAACTTGCGACAGATCGGGTTGCCGCCGGAAACCTGGGACGCCGTTGTGACGGGGGAGGACGTGGCAGCGAAGAAACCGGCGCCGGACATCTTTCTTTCCGCTGCGGCGAAGCTTGGCTTGGCGCCCGCGCAGTGCACGGTAGTGGAGGATGCGGTGAATGGCGTGCAAGCGGCCAAGGCTGCGGGCATGCGCTGTGTGGCGGTAGCTCAGACGTTCCCGGCCGCGCAATTGCAGAGCGCGGATTTGGTGCGGCCGGTCATCGCGGGTGTGTCGCTGGCGGACTTGACCGGCGCATTGAACAGTCCATGGACACGGCCACGGCTGTCGGCGACGGCGGACAACAAATGAAACGAATCCTGGTCATAGACGACGAAATATGGCTGCGCGACATGGTGCATCAGGCGCTGGTCCAGAAGGGCTTTGACGTCATCGAGGCCGAAAACGGCACAGTGGGCATCGAGAAGGCGCGCCAGGAATTGCCCGACTTAGTCCTCTGCGACGTGAACATGGAGAAAGTGGACGGCTATCAGACGCTGTCCGCGCTCCGCAACGAGCCGACTACGGCAGCGATTCCATTTATCCTGATGACGGGCCTGGCGGACAATGCCGGGATGCGGCATGGCATGGAACTGGGCGCGGATGATTACCTGCCCAAACCCTTCGCTATTGGAGAGCTCTATGCCGCAGTCGAGGTCCGGTTCAGGAAGGCCCAGGCGCTGCGCCAGGAAGCGGAGAAGAAGCTTACCAACTTGCGCGATAGCATCAGCATGATGCTGCCCCACGAATTGCGGACGCCTCTGAACGGCATCCTCGCTTTTGGCGAAATCCTCGCCGCCGATGCCCGCACCCTTCCGGTGCAGGAAATCGCCGACATGGGCCAGATGATCCATGACTCCGGCAAGCGGCTGGAGCGGCTGATCGAGAATTTTCTGATCTATGCGCAGATCGAGTTGCTGGGCGCGGACTTGCAGGCAGTCGGTGCGCTGCGCCAGAAGCAGACGCAATGTCCCGCCCGGATAATTGAGGAGCGCGCTTTGGTTCAGGCGTGCGCGGCCAAGCGGGCCGAGGACTTGGCGCTGAACCTGGCAGACGAGGCGGTGGCGATGTCCGAGGATTACCTGGCTAAGATTGTGGATGAGCTGGTTCAAAACGCTTTCAAGTTCTCCGCGCCCGGCAATCGAGTGCGCGTGTCTCTTTCTGGTTTGCCAAATAGCGTTGTGCTTTGCGTCGCGGGCCAGAGCCGCGGCTTCGCGACTGAGCACATCACCAATGTCGGCGCTTATATGCAATTCGACCGGAATATCCAGGAACAGCAAGGACTGGGCTTGGGGCTGGTGATTGCCAAGCGTCTGACCGAACTGCACGGCGGCACGCTGTCGATTCAAACCGAAAGCGGAGCCAGCACGACGGTAACGGTGAAGCTGCCGAAAGTGGCTTCGAGTTGAGACGGGTGTCGGGCGGCGGACTACCGCGACCAGAGTGAGGCATGGTGGCCGGCCCATTTGCCCAGGATCAGGTTGGGCAACCAGTGCAGCACGAAAAGGAAGAGCATGACCCCGACCAGAGGGGCGAAATCGAACCGGGCCATGCGCAGCGGCAGCCAGCGGAGCGGCGCGAGCAAATTGCGGGCCGTAGCTCCAATAAAATCCCACCAGGGACTCCTTCCCCAATACACGTAACTTGCGGCCAGGTGCACCAGGAGGAACAGCGGGAGCAGATACTGCAAAGTCAGGAACAGCGCGACGCCGAGCAGGAGGCCTTGTTCTGCCAGGCGGGTATTGGAGTGAACGTGGCTGGTAATCCCCAAATGGGCCAGCCAAGGATGAAGGGCCATCCACAAGCCAATGATGAGCAGCAGCGGCAGGAGCAATTGCAGCAACCGCGGCCAGCGGACAACCGGGCCGAGGTGGAGGTGAAGCATCTTTTGCAGCGGATCGGTCTCGGCAATGCTCCGGTTGATGATCACCAACGCAAGTCCCCAGAAATAGCAGATGATGAAAATGCGCGTGAAGCTCAGGACGGAGTAGAGCAGGACCGATTGGAAGGTGTCGTTGGGGAACGGAAGGACAACAAAGAAGAGGTTCAGCTTGGGTGTCCAGTCCGCCGTCGGAGCGGTTTGGCGGTAGTAGAGAAACGTCCGCAGCAGGAGCAGGGCGGCCAGGGCGGCGAGGAACTGCCAGCCTTTCAAGCGCCGCGGTTCAGCGCGCCGCACGGTGCCGACGAGAGTCGCGGGCGTGGTCTTGACCAGCGCGTCAAAGCGGATAGAACACCAGCTCAACCAGAGCAGGATCGCAGCCAGGTTCAAAATGAAATCGACCAACCCCATGCGAGCGTCAAGCGTGTTCCGCGAGCGAAACCTGCAGCATTCTCAGGCGGTTAAGCAACCAAGATCACCCGCCTGGCACCGCCTGTTCTCCGTCGCAGTAAGGCGGAGGGCGGCCGCACCACGCGCGGCGGTCACATCATCTTCAACAGCGTCTCCGCCATTTCGGAGGGGGTGGGCGCGACGCCGATGCCAGCCTCTTGGAAAGCGGCGATCTTGGCCGCCGCAGTGCCTTTGCCGCCGCTCACGATGGCTCCCGCATGGCCCATGCGGCGGCCAGGCGGGGCCGTGGCTCCTGCGATGAAACCTGCGACCGGCTTTCGGCAGTTGCTCCGGATCCAGGCGGCGGCTTCTTCTTCCGCCGATCCGCCGATTTCCCCGATCATGATAATGCCGTGCGTGTCAGGATCCGCCTCAAACAGTTTAATGACGTCCAGGTGCGAGGTGCCGTTGACCGGGTCGCCGCCGATGCCGACGCAGGTGGATTGGCCGATGCCCCGGCAGGTGAGCTGCCAGACGGCTTCGTAAGTCAACGTGCCGCTGCGAGAAACCACGCCGATGTGGCCTTGCTTGTGAATGTAACCGGGCGAGATACCGATGCGGCAGCCGCCATGTGAGTCCTTGTCGGCGCCGGGCGTGACGATGCCGGGGCAATTGGGTCCGATCAGCCGGGTCGGCTTGCCTTCCATCACCCGTTTTACCTTCACCATGTCGTTGACCGGGATGCCTTCCGTGATGCAAACGACAAGCTCCAGCCCCGCATCCACGCCTTCGAGAATCGCGTCGGCTGCAAACGCCGGAGGGACGAAGATGGCGGAGGCCGTCGCACCGGTTTGCTTCATGGCCTGGGCCACGGTATCGAAGATGGGGACTTGGCCTTCGAAGATCTGTCCACCCTTGCCCGGGGTGACACCGGCGACGACCTGGGTCCCATAGGCGAGACTAAGCTGAGTGTGCCGCGCTCCGAAGCTGCCAGTAATGCCCTGGATCAGAACGCGGGTTTGAGGGGTGACGAGAATGGACATGAGTTAAGCGAGTTGTGCGATGAGTGCTTCGTCCAACACAGGTAAAGCCTAGCTGGCGACCACGGCCTTGACCACCTTTTGGGCCGCCTCGGCCATCGAGCCGCCGCGGATGATGGTGAGGCCGGATTCCGCGAGGGTCTGGTTGCCGGCCTCCACGTTGTTGCCTTCGAGCCGAACCACCAGCGGAAGTTGCAGGCCGGTTTCCTTCACCGCCGCAACGATGCCGGTGGCGATGATGTTGCAATCCATGATGCCGCCGAAGATATTGACCAGGATACCTTTCACATTCGGGTCCTGCAAGATGATCCGGAAGGCCGCCGCGACCTGCTCCTGGCTGGCACCGCCGCCGACGTCCAGGAAGTTAGCGGGGCGTCCGCCGAAGTACTGGATGATGTCCATCGTGGCCATGGCCAGGCCGGCGCCATTGACCAGGCAGGCGATGCTGCCATCGAGCTTGATGTAGTTCAGGCTGAATTTGCTGGCCTCGATTTCGAGCGGGGCTTCTTCGGCCAGGTCGCGCATGGCCTGAATTTTCGGATGCCGATAGAGCGCGCTGTCATCCAGAGAAAGCTTGGCATCGACGGCCAGCATGGTTTCTTTCCCATCACGGGTGCGGACGATGCACAGCGGGTTAATCTCCACCAGCGAAGCGTCGCATTCCCACCAGGTCTTATACACGCCGAGCAGGAGTTTGGCGGTCTGGCCGATCAGATCCCCCTTAAGTCCTAGCGCAGCGGCCACTTTGCGGGCCTGGTAAGGCATCATGCCTACGGCCGGATCGATGGTTTCCCTGATGATCTTCTCGGGCGTCTGGGCCGCGACTTCCTCGATGTCCATGCCCCCTTCGGTACTGGCCATGACCACGGGCCGCGAGGTCGAGCGATCCAGCAACACGGCCAGATAAAGCTCCTTCTTGATGTCCGGCGCTGCGGCGATGATCAATCTACTGACCAGCCGACCCTCGGGGCCGGTCTGCTTGGTGACGAGCACATTGCCCAGCATCGCCCTGGCTTTCTCGCCGACATCCTCCGCCGTCTGGCACAGTTTGACGCCGCCCTGGAACCCGCTTTTGAAAGTGCCTTTGCCTCGTCCGCCCGTATGAACCTGCGATTTGACAGCAATGAGATTGGCCCCGTTGGCCAGGAGTTGCTCGGCAATCTTCTTCGCCGCTTCGGGCGTGTCGCAAATGTCCCACGGCCCCGTTGCGACACCGTATTGCTCCAGCAGTTGTTTGGCCTGATATTCGTGAATGTTCATGGCGGAAGTTAAGTCGTCAGGTCTTCGAGCGAATCGGCAACGCACCTTATCCTGCTGGTGCGCCCGATGCGGCTCATGTAACCCATCTAAGGCTCTAGCACGTTACCGTTGCAGTGCCTTGAGCCCGGTCATTTTCGCTCCTTGACGGGGAGGTAGTGGTTCAGGGTAGGCCCGGTATAAACCTGGCGCGGCCGGTAGATGCGAGTGGGGGCTTCCATGACCTCCTTGTAATTGGCGATCCAGCCGGGCATGCGCCCGATGGCGAACATCACCGTGAACATCTCCACCGGAATGCCAATGGCGCGCATGATGATGCCGCTGTAGAAGTCCACATTAGGATAGAGCTTACGTTCGACGAAGTAAGAGTCGCGCAGCGCCGCCTCCTCGAGGTGCTTGGCAATGTCGAGCAACGGGTCGCTGATATGGAGCTTGGTCAGCACTTCGTCGCAGGCCTTCTTGATGATCTTGGCGCGCGGGTCATAATTCTTATAGACCCGGTGGCCAAAGCCCATCAGTCGCTTGCCGCTGTTCTTGTCCTTGGCGGCAGCGATGAACCTCGATCCGTCGTCGCCCGCCTTGTGAATCTCCTCGAGCATCTCCAGCACCGCCTGGTTGGCGCCGCCGTGCAGCGGACCCCAGAGCGCGCAAACCCCGGCCGCCGCGCTGGCGAACAGGTTGGCGCGGCTCGAAGCCACCATGCGCACCGTGGCCGTGGAGCAGTTCTGCTCGTGGTCCGCGTGCAGCAGGAAGATCAAGTCCAGCGCTTTGACCGCTTCCGGCTTGAGCTCGTAATCCTTGAACGGCAATGAGAACATCATGTGCAGGAAGTTCGCCGTGTACTTCAAGTCCGGCTTCGGATAAATGTCCGGCAGCCCGCGCGATTTGCGGTAGGAAAAGGCCGCGATCGTCCGCACCTTCGACAGCAGCCGCGCGGCCTGGACCACAAAGCTGTCCCGCATCTGCTCCGTCAACAGCTCAGGATGATAGCAACTCGTCGCGTTGATCATCGCGGAGAGGATGGCCATCGGATGGGCATTGGACGGGAAGCCTTCGAAATGATACCGCATGGCTTCGTTCAGCAGCTCATTATCCGTCAGCAGGTCCGAGAAACTCCGCAGCTCGTCACTGTTCGGCAGTTTGCCCATGATAATGAGATGCGCGACCTCGATAAAGGTCGATTTCTCCGCCAGCTCCTCGATGGGGATGCCGCGGTAACGCAGGATTCCAGTCTCCCCGTCAATGAAGGTGATCTGGCTTTGGCAGGATCCGGTGTTCCCATAGCCGTCGTCCAGCGTGATACACCCAGTTTGGTTGCGCAACGTGGAGATGTCCACCGCGCGCTCCTTCTCAGTCCCCTCGATAATCGGGAGCTTGTAGCTCTTTCCATCCACTGTCAGTTCGGCGGTTTTATCCATAAACAACTTTCGCTAAAGATTCAGAGCCGTGAAAATAATGCAATCCCAAGTTCGTAGGCAACCCTAAACCGCGTTTTTGTGAAAAATACTACCCGGACCCGGTCCACCCGGCGCCAATCGCGCTGCTCTTTGCTTGAACCGGGCCCGCCGGGGGTGCAGAGTTCCCGGACATGAAACCGCCCTTTGCCTCCCTGCTGCTGGTGGTGCTGGCCCTGGCTGGGGCGGGGCATGCCCGGGGCGCGCCGCCCAGGGGCGAGACCGCGCGGGTTGCCGGGCCGGCTTATGTGCGGCTCACGGATTGGGCCAAGAGCAATGGCTTCGAGGTTCGCTGGCTCAAACAGGATGAGTCGCTGCAATTGAGCAATTCCGTGGCAAAAGTGCTGCTGGCGGTGGATTCCCGCGAAGCCCAAGTCAACGGCGTTCAGGTCTGGCTCTTATACCCCGTGGTGGCGCAGAACGGCGGGCTCCGCCTGTCGCAGCTTGATATTGAAGCGACGCTGCGGCCGTTGGTGTCGCCGAAAGGGAAGCCGGGTGTGCGCGTGAGAACCATCTGCCTCGACCCGGGGCACGGCGGCAAAGACCCCGGCCACCAGATCGGCTCGAACTCGGAAAAGCAATACAACTTGCTCCTGGCGCAGGAAGTGCGCGCCCAACTGGCGCGGGCGGGAATGAAAGTCAGGTTGACGCGAAACACGGATACGTTCCTTGAGCTGCCGGAGCGCCCGGGGCTGGCCCGGCACTGGCGGGCGGACTTGTTCGTCAGCCTGCACTTCAACGCCGCCGATACCAGCCGCAGCACCGTGCAAGGCGCCGAGGTGTATTGCATGACCCCTGTGGGCGCGAGCTCGACCAACGCCCGCGGGGAAGGCAGCGGCTCAGGTTGGTCCCCGGGCAATCGGCATAACGACGAAAACCTGCTCCTCTCTTACCATGTGCAGAAGGCGCTGACGCGCAATCTTCCAGTCGAGGATCGCGGCGTGCGCCGGGCGCGCTGGGCCGTGCTGCGCGACGCCACGATGCCGGCGGTGCTGATTGAGGCGGGCTTCCTGACGCACCCGACGGAAGGCCGGCTGATTCACAGCACGGCGTATCGCCAGAAAATAGCGCGCGCCATCGTGGAAGGCCTGCTGGCCTACAAACGGGCGGTGGAGCAAGGGACTTAAACCCGTTACCATGTTGCCTAGTTACATGGCCGCCAGGCGGTCGGTTGCGCCACGTGGCTCGGTAGCCGTGCAGCGCAAGCATCAGATCAGACAAAGACCATGAGCATTGTTACCAAGAGCGGGGACCGCGGCATGACGGCCCTGATGTATAATCGGCGGGTGTCCAAATGCCATCCGCGCGTGGAAGCCTACGGAGCGGTGGACGAGCTGAACGCCGCCATCGGACTGGCCCGCGCGACGGCGGCGGACGATTACGTGCGGGAGCACCTGGCCGCGATTCAAGAGGATTTGGTGGTGCTCATGGGGGAACTGGCCACCGCCGCGGAGGACTTGCCCCGCTATGTGAAGGACGGCCATGGGCTGGTGACGGCGGGGCTGACTGCCCGGCTCGACGTCCTGGTAGGTGAAATTGAAGCGGCCAAGATTGCCGCCAGCGGCTGGGTCACGCCGGGGGCGAACGCCGTCTCCGCGGCGCTCGACCTGGCCCGCACCGTTTGCCGCCGGGCCGAGCGGCGTGCCTGCGCGCTGCACGAGGCGGACCAGCTCCACAACACGGAGATACTCGTTTATCTGAACCGGCTGTCGGACCTGCTCTGGCTCTTCGCGCGTTGGGTAGAAGCGAAGCGGCGATGAGCTGAACCTGAAAACGGCACTTGCCCGCTAAACACGCAAAATAACGCGAACAGGGGCGAGCCGACGTGCCAGAGCGGGCCTTCACCCGGAAGGGGCCCTATTTTGCTGGCTCATCCCACCACCGTTTGGCCTCGCGCGCGATATCGTCCTCGAGGTGCCGCATGACGGTTTGGCGCACACGCCGTCCGCCGGGGGCGGAGGCCATGGGTCCGCCCCAATTGTGTGGACTATACTGGCGGCTGAGGTCCACGGTCGCGGTGATCATCGAGTTGGTGTCATCCTTTTCGTAATCGAGAATCGAGGTGTCGCAGTAGCGGCTCGAGTCGGCCTTCACGTTGCCCGCCTGGGCACCGCTGGAATCCCAGATGCCGGAGGGGGAATTGGCGCTGGCGGCTGCGATCCAAACCCCGCTGTCGGCGGCGCGCGCGGGCATGAGGCCGAGGTAATAGCCGGCGTTGGGAAAGAGGATGATCTCGGCGCCTTTGTAGCCGAGGAGGCGGGCGGTTTCAGGGTGCCAACTGTCAAAGCAGGTCATGATTCCGACGTTGCCGAACTCAGTTTGGAAGACTTTCACTTCGCGGCCCGGGCTACAGCCCTGGTCGAGCTCCGGATCGAACAGTTCGACCTTCTCGTAAATGCCGAGGAGCGCGCCGGCCGGGGAATAGAGCGGACAGGAGTTGAAGACGAGATCCCCCCGCTGCTCATAGAAGGCGCCGGCGACATACATCTTCCACTGTTTGGCCTTCTCGGCCATGAGGCGGCCGGCGGGGCCGTCGATGGGTTCGGGTTGGTCAACGCCCTTGCCATTAAACCCCTCAGTCATCAGGGCGATGGTCACTTTTTTCCGGCCAGCCACATCGAGCCAACCCGGCCAGAAGTCCATTTTGTGGGCTCCGGAGCTAACGGCGATTTTGACGGGCCGCTCCGGAATCGGCTCATCCTTCCCGGGAAAA
>SESG01021645.1_pt1 | contig 12354 bp, 11 predicted proteins | sample 3171421 | NCBI WGS metagenome assembly SESG01 (sample SAMN10866946, study PRJNA518727) | freshwater metagenome | biome: subpolar coniferous forest; feature: holomictic lake; material: water; isolation source: holomictic Lake 227, 6 m and 8 m depth | place: Canada: near Kenora, Ontario | collected... | reverse complement strand
CGCCAAGGAAGCCCGCAAGTCAGTGCTCTACGCCACGGGCTTCGTGTCCTACTTCTTCAATGTGATCTTCCTCATGGGCTTGTGCGCCATGATCATCGTCGGCAAGAACGGTGCTTTCTTCACCGACGGCCAGGTGGGCGTTGTGGGCCCTGCCGCCAAGCTCATCGGTGGCGGCAACATGGTGGCCATGCACCTGGCCAAGGCCGTGGGTGGCAACATGCTGCTGGGCTTCCTGGCGGCGGTCGCCTTCGCGACCATCCTGGCGGTGGTGTCGGGTCTGGCCCTGGCGGGTGCTTCTGCCATCAGCCACGACCTCTATGCCCGCGTCATCATGAAGGGCAAGGCCTCGGAAGCCACGGAGATCAAGGTCTCCCGCGTGGCCACCATCTGCCTCGGCTTCGTCGCCATCGTCCTCGGCATCCTCTTCGAGAAGCAGAACATCGCCTTCATGGTGGGCCTCGCCTTCGGCGTGGCGGCTGCCGCCAACTTCCCCGTGCTCATCCTCTCCATGTTCTGGAAGGGCCTGACCACCCGGGGTGCCCTCTGGGGCGGCTACGGCGGCCTCATCTCGGCGGTGCTCTTCGTCCTGTTTTCCAAGTCGGTGTGGGTGGACGTGATCCACATGTCCAAGCCCCTCTTCCCCTACACCCAGCCCGCCCTCTTCGCCATGCCCATCGCCTTCGGTCTGGCCTACATCTTCTCCAAGCTGGACGGCAGCGACCGCGCCAAGGCCGAGATCGAGGCCTTCGAGGACCAGTACGTGCGTGGCCAGACGGGCTTCGGTGCCTCCGGCGCCACCACCAAGCACTAGGCAACAGCGCCGCAGGGCGCTGAGTCCAAACAACAAAAAAGGCCGGGGGGCGACCCCTGGCCTTTTTTTGCAACACTAATGGGTCAATTCGCTCGAATTATCGAGGATGAATTATACCGATTTCATTGGCTTTTTTATAAACTAAGCCGATACTTTCGGAGTGAGTCCCTCACCGTCCAAGACTGCACAGATCATGGCCCTCCTCGAGGCCAAGGGAGTTCTTCGCCCGCGAGACCTTGAAGGGATGGGGATCCATCCCCGGAATCTATCGAACCTTTACCGGCAGGGGAGACTGGCACGGACGGGGCGCGGCCTGTACATGCTGGTTGATGGGACATGGACAGAGCACCACAGTTTCGCCGAGGCCGCCAAGCGGGTTCCTGGATGTGTCATCGGCCTGGCATCTGCCCTTCGCTTTCACGAACTGACCGACGAGATGCCTCACCAGGTCTGGGTGTTCATCAGCAGAAAGGCATGGAAGCCCAAGGTTGATTACCCAGTACTTCAGATCTTCCGATGTGAACCAGATCGCCTCCTTGACGACACCATTCAGCCCCTCATCGAGGGTCTGGAGGTTCGCATCACCAACGTGCCTCGTACCGTTACGGACTGTTTCCGCCATCGAAGGGCCATTGGACTCGAAGTAGCTATCCTTGCCCTTCGGGAAGCAATCCAGCGACGTCTGTGCACGCCAGCCGAGCTTGCCCTGATCGCAAAGAAGCACAGAGCTTGGAATCTCATGCGGCCATACCTGGAGGCACTTCTGTGACGCCCGACAGCAAGAAGGATCTCCCGGCGTCAGTAAGGGCCCGCCTGTTGAACTTGGCCAAGCAACGGGGCGAAGAATTGGGTGACGAAGTAGATGAACCGTTGCTTACCCATGCGGCCATCGCAGCAGAGCCACACCTCTTGCTTGGCCGCTCAGAAGTGCGAGTGCCCCTCGCCTCCGGTGAGGTTGGCCTCCTGGCGGTCGGGGTGCCCTGCGCGGCAGAGGCCGGCCTGGTCCTGGATGCCCGCCTGGGCCAGGAAGGGCAGCAGGCGCTGGAAGACCTGAGCGGTGACGTAGGCGTCCCCGATGGCTGTGTGGGCTGCCTCCACAGGGATCTCAAAGGCCTGGGCCAGATCAAAGAGGCTCGGTGCGGTGGCCTCCAGAGCAAAGGCCGGGTGCTCAGTGGCCCGGCGCCGAAGCCAGCCGTAGAGGGCCAGGGTGTCCACGGCCCGGTTGGAGAGGGGGGCCCCTCTAAGGCGCTTGGCATCCCGGTTCAGGAAAGCCAAATCGATGGCGATGCAGTGCCCTACAAGGATGCTCTCCCCCAGGTAGTCCAGGAAGGCACCCAGGACCCCATCGATGGTCGGCATCTCCTCCAGCTGTGTGGGGGTGATCCGGTGCACCACCACGGTGCGGCCATCCAGGGTCGCGGCCGGCTTCACGAGCTTCTGGAAGGTGTCGCCCAGGGCGATGCGTCCGCCCCACATGCGGAGGGCCCCGATGGACACGATGTCGTCCTTCCGGTCGTCCAGACCGGTCAGCTCGGTGTCGAGGACCGTGAAGGGGATGGCCTCGAGCGGACGGTGGGCTTCAGGGTTCCGCCCCCGCCACCAGCGCCGCCAGACCTCCGTGAAGCCCATGGTCCCGCCTCAGAAGATGAAGGCCTTGTAGCGGTCCATGACCATGTCCTGGACCTTGATGATCAAGCGGAAGGTGTTCTTCAGCGACTGCCGCTCCAGGCTGCTCAGGGCATCCAGGCGGATGAAGTTGTCGATGGGCTTGCCCGCTTCCATGAGTCGGTACTGGTGGTGGACCCGCAGCAGGGCAATGAACTCGAAGGCCTGCTCCAGCTCGTCCACCAGCTCCGACAGCAGGGAGGTGCCGCCGCGCAGGCCCTCCAGCCGCTCGATGGTGGAGGCATGGCGGAGGCCCCTCTCCAGCGCAAAGAGGCGGGCAATGTCCACCAGGGGCGCCACAGCCTTGATCTTGAGGTTCAGGCCATCCTTGTGCTCGCCGCTGCGCTCCACAGCGACGGTACCGAAGAAGCCCAGGGGCGGCCGGTTCCGCACCAGCATGTTGGCCAGGAAGCCCATGAAAGCCGGGTAGTCCGCCAGCAGCGAGCCCATGTGCTCCCGCAGCTCCCAGGCCAGGGACTCGTCCCCATAGAGGGGCCGGAAGTCAAAAAAGATGAGTGACTTTAGCACCGCCTCCGGGGACGGCTCTGAGATCCAGCTGGTGAAGTAGCGCTTCCACTGCGAGAGGGGCTGCCGCCACTCCGGGGTGCTGGCCATGTAGAAGGCTGGGCAGCGCTCAAAGCCGCAGGCTTCAAGACCCTGCTGCATGAAGAGCGAGAAGCGGCGGAAGTAGTCTTCCACTTCGGCCCGCTGGCCTTCCTCGACATCCGCATAGACCAGCGCATTGTCCTGATCCGTCCGGAAGGTCTGCTCCTTGCGGCCCTCGCTCCCCAGAGCCAGCCAGCAGTAGGGCACCGGGGGCGGCCCCAGCTCGCGCTCGGCCAGCTCCAGGACGCGCCGCACCACGCGGTCGTTGAGCTCCGAGATGATGCGGATGATGTTGGCGGCCTTGGCCCCCTCCCGCAGCAGCCCACCGATGATGGTGAGAACCTTCTGCGACACGGGTACCAGGCCCTCCAGGGTGGTCTGCCGCTCGATGTCCTCGGAGAAGGCGAGGGGGCTGCGGCCCTGGAGCAGCATGAAGTCGTGGTTGGTGACCACGCCCAGGATGCCGCCATCGCGGGTCACCGCCACATGGTGGATGTTGCCCTGAAGCATCTTGAGGACGACCTCGAAGCAGGGGTCCTTCTCGTCCACGGTCACCACGGGATGGCTCATCACCTGGGAGACGGGCTGATCGTAGGAGGCACCCTGGGCCACCACCTTGGAGCGGAGGTCCGTGTCCGTGAGGATGCCCAGGGGCTCTCCCGCCGGCCCGGTCACCAGGGCGGCGCTGCGGCGGGCCGAGACCATCTTCTTGGCGGCGGTCCGCACCGTGGCGTCCGGTGGCACCATCACCGTGCCCTGACGGCAGATCTCCCCTACCTGGGCAGTGAAGAGCAGGTGATCACTGCTCCCCAGGAACAGGCTCTTGCCCTGGATCTCCCGGGAGGTCATGTCCACGTACTTGGTGAGGTGGAACTGCAGCAGGTACTCGGCCACGGCGGGATGGCTCACCACCAGCTCGTTGAGGCGCTCCTTGGGGAGCAGGTAGCAGAGGGTGTCCTGGATGGCCGTGATGGTGGTCTTTTGCTGGCCGCCCATGAGGGACACCAGGCCGAAGGACTCGCCCGCCTCCCGGTAGTCCACCACCACCTCGTCGCCGCCGCCCTTGGGCCGGAGGGTGATCTTGACCACCCCCTTCTGGATGACGTGCAGGGCATCCCCGGCAGAGCCCTCCTGCTGGAGGATCACGGTGCCCTTGGGGTGGAACACCAGGGACAGGCTCTGGGCTACGCTCCGCAGGGCAGACGCTTCAAGAAACTGGAAGGGGGGCACCTGGGACAGGAACCGGACCGCCTCTTCGATCAGCATCGTCCCACCCAGAAGAAGGGGGAAGTCGGTCCCCCAGAGCCGTCCTTTGGTCCGCTAAACATACCACCCACAGGGCCCTGTCCTCTGCTTCAGGGCTTCTTCCCGAAGTGTTTCACCAGCGCTTCGGCATAGGCACTCAGGCTGGCCTGCCGGGCAGCAGCTAAGGTCCGCTCCCCTGGCGGCAGTGGGCGCACGTAGGGGCGATAGTCCAGGTAGGCGCTGTTCTGGCGTGCGATCACCTGTTCGAGAGGGGCCGGGTTGCGCTCCAGGACCTCCCAGTCGCTCCGGAAGGACCAGGGCAGGTAGCCCATCTCCTTCAGCACAGCCTGGTTGTTTGCGTAGTGGGAGGGTCCGTAGGCCAGCCCCCCGAGCAGCCCCAGGCCAGCGCCAATGGGCACGGCAGGCAGGCCGAAGGCACCGGCATAGAGTGGCAGCAGGCCCCCGGCGAGGAGGCCAGTGCCCGCCGTGGCCGCCCAGGTGGACATCAGTCCTTGCTGCTCATAGGCATTCCGTCCCCCCTGCAGGGTCAACCTGAACACCCGGTAGGGCACCGGGAGCGGCTCCGGAGGTGCCACCGGAACCCCGAATCCCTCCGCCAGCTGGGCCTTGAGTGCCTGCTCCTCCTCGGGGGTAGCGCCATCAACTTTCAGGATGAGCTCCACGCCATGGATGGGCTGCTCCCGCAGGGCCGTCTCGGGGCGCTTGCAAGCGGTCCCCAGCACCAGCAAGGGGAGCAGCAACAGGGCCAGGAGCGCATGGGAGGGTCTGCTGAAGCCACGCATGGGACCACCCTGGACAATGGACAATCCTAGCATCCGGCTTCCGCCCGCCAGCACCGGGTGCGCTAAGCTGGAGCCATGCGCCCTGCCCCCTCTCGCTCCCGCGGCTTCACGCTCATCGAGCTCGTGGTGATCATGACCATCCTGGCCCTGCTGGCCACGGTCGGGCTGGCGGGGTATCGCCACAAGACCACGGTGGCTCGGGAAGCGGTGCTCAAGGAGAACCTCTTCCAGATCAACCATGCGCTGGAGCAGCACCGGGCGGATCGCGGCAAGTACCCCTCCAGCCTCGGCCCACTGCGAGACCTGGGCTACCTGCGGGACATCCCCTGGGACCCCATGACCCAGTCCCGGGACACCTGGCAGACGGAGCTCGAGCCCCCGGATCCCGACAACCCGGATGCGGAACTGGGCGTCTTCCGGGTGCGCAGCGGCAGCACGGACAAGGGCTCCAACCAGATCCCCTACAACGAGTGGTAGGGGCCCGCCGCCCCTGTCCTCCAGGCCTGCCCAAGGCCGCTACCCGACGGAACCCATGACCCCCACAGCCCTCCGCCGCGTTGATCTCCTGTCCCGCATGGCGCTACTCCTCTGGGCCGGCGCCGCCCTGGGCTTTGGCATCGCCATGGCCCCGCTCCTCTTCCGGGAGCTGCCCAGCCGGGACGTGGCAGGCCGCATCGCCGGGCTCGTGGTGGAGCGCCTGGACTGGGCCGCCTGGCTGGCCTTTGCCCTCGCTGGTCTCAGCTGGGTGGGCCGCTGGATGGCCGAGATGGAGAAGGACACCATCGGCCCCATCCAGCTCTGGAGCGCCGCCCTGCTGGTGGCCCTGCTCGCCTGCCTGGCCAGCAGCTTCATCGTGACCCCCAAGGTCAAGGAGATCCGCGCCCGCATCAATGCCCCAGTGGAGAGCCTCGCCCAGGACCACCCGGACCGGGTGCGCTACAACAAGGCCCACGGAGCCAGCCGCAACCTGTTCTTCCTCCGAATCCTCCTGGCCCTGGGCCTGGGGGCCACCGTGGGCCTGATGCCCCTGGCAGAGAAGAGACCCGAGCCGGCCCCAGAGGCCTGAGCCCAGCGGGACTAGTCGGCCAGGGTGGCCTCGGTCTCGCCCTGGGCCAGCTCCCAGTCCTCCAGCTCCCGGGGCTGGGCGGGACCCGGGATGAGCTCCCGGAGCCAGGTGCGCACCTCGTCCAGGCCGGTGCCCTCGGTGGCCGAGATCTGGGCGGCCCCGGGATGGCGACGGCGCAGGTCCAAACGCTGGGGCCGGTGCAGGCGGTCCACCTGATTCAAGATCAGCAGACGAGGCTGGGCCTCCACCCCTTCGGGCTCGCAACCAATCTCCCGCAGGGTGGCCCCCACGACCTTCAGGTGGTCCTCCAGATCCGGGTGGGCCGCGTCAGCCACCACCAGCAGGGCATCCGCCGTGCGGACCTCCCCCAGGGTGCTGCGGAAGGCCGCCACCAGCTGGTGGGGCAGCTTGCGGATGAAGCCCACGGTGTCGGCCACCAGGCAGTGCCGGGGCAGAAGGGTGCCCGCCCCGGTCTCCGGGTCGAAGTCCTGACCCAGCCAAGCCTTCCGGGTGGTCGTGTCGAGGGTGGCGAAGAGCAGGTCCCGGGGCTCGCCTTCACCTGTAAGGGCGCGGAGCAGGCTGGTCTTGCCAGCATTGGTGTAGCCCACCAGGGCCACCCGGGGGAGCCCACTGGGGCGCCCCTCCCGCTGGGTGCGACGGACCTGCTCGAGATGGATGAGCTCACGCTTGAGCTGGCTGATGCGGGTGCGGGTGATGCGTCGGTCCACCTCGATCTGGGTCTCACCGGGCCCACCCCGCAGGCCCACGCCGCCGCCCTGGCGCTCCAGGTGGGTCCAAGCACCCTTGAGGCGGGGCAGTTCGTACTCGCAGCGGGCCAGTTCCACCTGGGCCTTGGCCTCCCGGGTCTGGGCCCGCTGCTCGAAGATGCTCAGGATGAGGCCCGTGCGGTCCAGGCAGATGAGGCCCGTGAGCTTCTCGATGGCGTTGACCTGACTGCCGCTCAGCTCGTCGTCGCAGATGAGGTGACGGACTTCCTGGCGCTCGGCCTCCGCCGCCAGGGCTTCCAGCTGACCCGAGCCGTAGAAGGTCCTGGGGGCCACCTGGGGGCGCCGGAGCACCCGCCTGGTGCCGGCTTCGAAGCCGCAGCTGCGGGCCAGCTCCGCCAGCTCGAGCAGGTGGTCCTGGATACGTTCCTCTCGGTCCTCGGGGCCCTGGCGGGCGATGAGCAGGCAGCGGGGAGGGGTGGAATCCATATCGCTCAACCTGCCTGTTCGGGGGCCAATAATCAAGCCCCTCTGAGTAAGGTCGATGGGTTCAGTGGGGAGCCCCGCCTTCATGGCCATGTTCGGATCGAAAAAAGCCAAGCCCTCGGAGGGATCCGAACTTGTCCTCGCCTACCTGGAGGATGCCCAGCGGGTTCGGGCTCCGTTGCTCATGGTGGACGCCCGGGACCGGGAAGTGCCAGCCACCCTGGTCTCCGTCATGGAGGACAAGGTAATTCTGTCCCCCCAGGGCGCCCTGACCGTGGACAAGGGTGCGTCCCTCTCCCTGGTGCTGGTGCTGGAGGGCCTGCGCTTCAAGCTGCCCACCCGACTGCTGGAGACCAAGCAGGGCTCCGCCACGGTGGAGCTGCCCTCGGAGATTGTCCTGGCCGAACGCCGTAAGCGCCCCCGGGCCCGCATCAATGCCCGGGAGGGAGCCACGGTGACAGCCCTGACTGGGCTCTTTGACGGCGTTGGCATCACCGGGAGCCTGGAGAACATCTCCGAGACCGGCTTCTGCGTGCGCGTGGAGCGGGCGATGGAGGTCAAGACCCAGCGCAAGATGCACATGGGGCCGAACCTGATGCCCCCGGGCCAGGCCCTGATGCTGGTGAAGCTGGCCAAGCTGCCCAAGTGCCCCACACTGGAGCTGGAAGGCACCGTGGTCCACCTGGATGCAGCCTCTGGCCTGGTCATTGGCATTGCGTTCGAGAAGGGCAAGGAAGGCCTCCTCGCCCCCGTGCGCAGCCTCGTGGCTGGCCGCGCCGGCGCCATCCCCACCACCGTCCCCCCCAAGGCCCGGCGCCTGCCCGAGGCTGAGCCCCGGGAAGAGGCTGCACCCGCCCCCAAGCCCGCCCCCAAAAAGGAGCCCGAGGCCGCTCCGGCCCCGCCGCCAATCCCCGAGGCAGCGGCCCCAGTGCCGGCGCCTCCGCCCACACCTGCCCCTGCCCCGCCCGCTCCGGTCGCAGCCGCTCCGGAACCACCACCTCCGCTCCCGCCTCCGCCCCCGCCTCCGGCCCCAGTCCCGGTCCAGGATGAGCGCAGCAACGCCCTGCTGCGCGTGAAGAAGCGGGCCCGCGGCCTGCTCCTGGCCATGCCCAGCGGTGCCGAGCGCGAGGCCCTGGTCCAGTACCTGCTCGGGGATGGCTATGGGCGTGTGCACACCGCCGACACCCTGACGGAGATCCTGGAGCACACGGGTCGGCCCGGCCTCCACCTGATCCTGGTGGACGGCGGCGTGGCTGAACTGGAGGGTCTGGCCCTGGCCTCCTTTCTGCGCCAGAGCTCGGATGACGGCCAACCCAAGGTCATCCTGGCGGAGGGCGCAGTGGACTCCGCCCTGGTGCTGGGTGCCCGGGAGGCCGGTGTGGCCCAGATCCTGGTGAAGCCCTACGCCCTGGACCCGGAGTTCCGCCGGATGCTCGAGGAGCACCTGGGCCTGGTCTAGGCTCGGCCCCTGCTACGCTTGGGCCTGTGCGCCCCGCGGTCCTGCGGGCCCGCCTGGACACCCTTCATGCCCGCTTTCGAGCACATCATCGCCGACCGCTACCTGAAGACCCACCGCAAGGGGGCCTTCGTGCGGACCATGGTGCGCTTCGCCCGGGGCGGCACCGCCTTGGGCGTCTTCGCCATGGTGGTCACCCTGGCGGTGATGAACGGCTTCCGCGAGGAGATCCAGGCCACCCTGTTCAGCGCCACGGCCCACTTCACGGTCTTCAACCTGGGCGGCGACATCCCCGACACCGAGGGTACCCTCCGGACCATCCGTACCGTGCCCGGCGTGCAGGCCGCCAGCCCCATCCGCCTGGAGAAGGGCCTGCTGCGTCGCCCCGGCAGCGAGATGCCCCCCGAGACCGTGGTGGTGAAGGCCGTGGATCCCGCCAGCGCCCACGGCACCTCCAGCATCTTTGACTCCATGAGTCCGGTCCCCATCGAGCGCATGCAGGAGGGCGAGATCGTCCTGGGCAAGGAGCTGGCTCAGCGCCTGGGCCTGCGGGCCGGGGATCCGGTGGCCCTTGCGGTGTTCCGCCTGGAGCTGGGCCTCGGCGGCCAGCAGCCCAAGGTGGCCGCCTTCAAGGTCGCCGGCACCTTCTACTCCCACAGCTCTGAGTACGACAAAGCCTGGGCCTTCATCCATCTGGCCGATGCCACCCGGCTCGCCCGCTCCGAGGGCCGGGCCGAAATGATTGAGGTGCGCGCCCAGGGCATCGACAGTATCGAGACCGTGAAGGGCCGGGTGCTCACCAAGCTGGGTCCCGCCTACCGTGCCACGGACCTGCGGGAATCCAACCGGGCCCTGTTCGCCGCCCTTACCGTGGAGAAGTGGGCCTTCGCCGCCATCCTCAGCCTCATCGTGCTGGTGGCCGCCTTCAACATCGTCGCCTCGCTGGTGCTGCTGGTGACCGAGAAGCGCCGGGACCTGGGCGTGCTGCTGGCCCTGGGGGCCACCCCCAAACAGATCCAGCGCCTCTTCGAGCTGCAGGGTCTGCGCATCGGCGCTGTGGGCACCGCCTGGGGCCTGGGCGTCAGCGTCCCCCTCTGCCTGGTGCTGGACCGCTTCAAGCTCCTCAAGCTGCCGGCGGCCGTCTACGACTTCATCACCTACATGCCTTTCCGGCTCAAGCTGCTGGACATCCTACTCGTGGCCGCCTTCCCCCTCCTGGTCTCCTGGCTGGCGGCCCGCTACCCCGCCAAGAAGGCCGCCGCCCTGGACCCCGTCGATGCGCTGAGGGCGGAATGATCGGACAGCCCCTCACCGTAACGGACCTCCACAAGACCTACCCTGGCAACGCCCGGCCGGTCTTTGATGGCTTCTCCCTCGATGTGGAGGCCGGCAGCCTCTGCGCCATTGTGGGCGTGTCGGGTGTGGGCAAGACCACCCTGCTCAACTGCATCGCCGGCCTGGACCACTGGGAGGGGGGCAGCATCACCGTTGGTGACGAAGCCATCCCCGTGGGGGCCGAGGCCCGGGCTCTGTTCCGCCGCCGCCGCGTGGGCCTGGCCTTCCAGCAACCCCACCTGCTGCCGGAGTTCACGGTGCGCGAGAACCTGCGCATGCCCTTCCTTATCGACGGGAATGCCCTCCCAGAGGGCGAGGCCTGGATCAGCGAACTGCTCAACACCGTGGGCCTCGACAGCCTGGGGGAACGATTCCCGAGCCAGCTCTCTGGTGGCGAAGCAGCCCGCGTCGGCCTGGCCCGCGCCCTGGTGCGCAAGCCTGCCCTGTGGTTGCTGGACGAGCCCACGGGCAACCTGGACCCCGCCACCGCCGAGGAAGTCTTCGGGTTCTTGACCCGCCTCCACGCCGAGCTGCGCCCCACAACCCTTCTCGTGACCCACAACCCCGGCCTCGCCGAGCGCTGCATGCGGACCGTGCGGCTCGGCTGAGAGGCGACTCTACTGTTACTCCAGATCGCCCAAAGGAGTGGTGATGAGCAACCCCGTCTATGCCTTAAACCTCTTCAACGTCTCGAACCGCGACGAGTACATGGCCTACTCACGCAGGTCCGCCAAGGAGGTGCAGACCCACGGCGGTCGGGTGGTCGCCCTCGGGAAGTTCCGGGAAGTGGCCGTCGGCGAGATTGCGCCTCGCTCGGTGCTCATCCTGGTGGAGTGGGCCTCCAAGGAGGCTTTTGACAGCTACTGCAACGACCCCGCCTTGGCCGACCTGCACCCGCACAGGATCAATGGCACTAGCAGCTACATCTGGCACCTCTTCGATAAGCTGGACGACCTCAGGCCCATTCTGAAGGACCTCCGATAACCTGCACCAACCTTGAGAACCGCCACCCTCTCCACCATTGCAGCGCTAAGGGATGCTCCCCTCACTGGTAGCGCTCTTCAAGGATCTGCTTGGCTAGGTTGACCTCCCGAGCCCGCCCCCCCCTTAGAGCGTCCACCAGTGCCAGCAGCTCGTAGAGGGCCTTGTCTGCAAGCGCCGCTTCCGGAGCGGAGCGATACAGTGGGCTAAAGGACTCCCCACGGATGGACCCCTTGGGGTGGGGCCAGACCGGCACTGGCTCTTCGTCTTGGGGAAAAGCTTGTGCCAACGGTGGTGCGGCGTAACCAGTTGGCAGGCCTCGCGTCCGCTCCCCACGGTCGGGAGCAAAGGCGTACCTCACACCATGGAGAAGGAACTCAACGAGGGCACCAGCATTCGGCCGAGCATTAGCCTTCGCTTCGAGCAGTAGTCCCGCGGCATGGGCTCGCCTTACGGCTCCGTGTACCTCAGAAGCGCTCATCTTCAGGGCATCCCCCAAAGCAGGGTAGGTCCATTCCTGCCCCTCGGAAACCAAGAGTTTCAAGGCAACTAGCAGATCCTGCGGTTTAAGTACCATGGCCCAATGATAACCGACATTCTTGATTCGCAAACTGCGAATTTCTTGTTTCGCGAATTAAGAATTTAATCCAACTTGCCCACCGGAATCTGCTTGGCCCGTCGGTCCTCCAGCAACTCGGCCAGGATCACGGCGGCGGCGGCGGCATCCAGGAGGGCTTTTCGCTTCTCTGGCTTCACGCCCCGCTCCCGCAGGAGACGCTCGGCTTCGGCGCTGCTGAGGTGCTCGTTTACCAGGCGCAGGGGCAGTCCGGTGCGTTCGGCTAAGGCCTCACCGAAGGCCCGGGCGGCGGGGGCCGTCTCGCTCTCGGCACCGTCTTTGTGGCGGGGTAGGCCCACCGCCAAGGCCTGGACACCCTCCTCTCGACAGAGCTTCACCAGACGCACCAGGGTGGCCTCCCCCTCCTGGGGCCAGACCGCAAAGGGCGAGGCGAGGATCTCCAGCTCGTCTGAAAAGGCGAGGCCGATCTTCTTGGTGCCGTGGTCGATGCTGAGCCAGCGCATGACCCTAGCCTAGTCCACCCCGACGAACCTGGACAGGCCACCCCTGGGGCCCCGACAGGGCCAAGGTGCTAGGCTGTTCCATAGATTTAGCGACA
>SESG01002613.1_pt1 | contig 12360 bp, 19 predicted proteins | sample 3171421 | NCBI WGS metagenome assembly SESG01 (sample SAMN10866946, study PRJNA518727) | freshwater metagenome | biome: subpolar coniferous forest; feature: holomictic lake; material: water; isolation source: holomictic Lake 227, 6 m and 8 m depth | place: Canada: near Kenora, Ontario | collected... | reverse complement strand
TATTCAGAAGTGGAGAAAGCTATGAATAAACCAATGACAAGAAAGCAATGGTTAGCTTGGATTAAAAAGGCATGGAAAAAGGCACAAGAAAAATGACAACATTTACTAGCGAAGATAGAGAAAGCGCCGAAAAGTTTGCTAAGAACTTTGAGTTAATTTTTGGTAAGAAGGAAAAGGTAATGGAGCCGATTCCGTTTGCTGGTATGGTAGATACAGGAGAAGATGATGAACATTCTGAAAGAAGCGAATAATATTATCTATGGTGATCGTGAGAAGACTTACGGGCATCCTAGTAAGAACCTAACCACAATCTCAATTATGTGGAACGCATACCTCAATGCAAAGATAGGTGGGGATGACATTACTGCTAAAGATGTAGCGGCTTTAATGATGCTTGTTAAAGTGGCCCGCTTTGCTAATGACCCAACGCACAGGGATAACTTGGTAGATATATGTGGGTACGCCGCTTTGGTGGAACGCTGTGATGAAGCCGAAAGTATCGGCGAGGTAGAAGAATGAGTATGATATACTCTAGACTTATAAAATATATTAGGAGTCTATGATGAGCGCAAAGCAAACAGCAGAATCTTTTTGGGCTAGAGTAAATAAAGCAAGGGATATTGATTGTTGGGAGTGGCAAGGTTCAAAAAATAGTACAGGATATGGAACAGTAGGATGGAATGGAAAAAACTATACGGCGCATAGAGTATCTGCTTGGCTTAGCGGATTAGTAGATGCTCCATCAGCACCAAAAAGAAAATCTACTAGGACATATGTTTTGCATATATGTGATAACCGTATTTGTTGCAACCCTAAACATTTTTTCTTAGGTAATTATTCTGATAATCAAATAGATGCATATGGGAAAAGACGGAGAACTCAACCTAAAGGTTCACGGCATACCAACGCAAAGCTAACTACTACACAAGTAAGAAGCATACGTTCCGCATATACAAAAGGTGCGTACCAAACAGAGATAGCAAAAAAGTATGGGGTAAGTCAGAGGGCAATAAGTTTAATAGTAAGAGGAGAAACATACAAGTGAATATCATTACCTTAGATATGGAAACCTTTTACGAGAAGTCGACATTTAGTTTGTCTAAGATGACGACAGAAGAATATGTGCGTAGCGATAGGTTTGAAGTAATTGGCGTAGCTGTTAAGTTAAATGGTGGTGAAACCGAGTGGGCTAGTGGTACGCATGAGCAGATTAAGGATTACTTAGCGTCTTATCCGTGGGCTGACTCTATGTGCGTAGCACACAACGCTATGTTCGATGGCTTCATTCTCGGCGAACGCTTTGGTATCTATCCTAAAGTCTATGCCGATACTCTATGTATGGGTCGTGCGGTACATGGCGTTGAAGTAGGCGGTAGCTTAGGAGCATTAGCTGAAAGATACAAACTAGGAGTTAAGGGTGATGAGGTTATCGCCGCTTCCGGGAAGAACCGTGAGGACTTCAACGAGGAAGATCTTGGTAGGTATGGTGACTATTGCATTAACGATGTGGAACTTACATACAAGCTGTTCAACGCAATGATTACCAAAGGCTTTCCAAAGTCTGAGATGAAGCTGATTGATTTAACTGTCAGGATGTTCTGTCAGCCGAAACTAGACTTAGACATAAACTTACTGGAGATGCACTTACACGATATTAAGTCTAAGAAAAATGCGTTGCTTACCAGCGTAGGTATAACAAAAGAAGTTTTATCTAGTAATCCCCAGTTTGCCCAGCTACTAAAAACATTTGGTGTTGAACCGCCTATGAAGATTAGCCCAACCACAGGTAAAGAAACTTTTGCGTTGGCTAAGAACGATGAGGAGTTCAAGGCTTTAGCTGACCATCCCGATGTAAGAATACAGGCATTAGTAGCGGCTCGTCTTGGTACTAAGTCAACCTTAGAGGAAACTCGAACCGAACGATTTATAGGGATTGCCAAGCGAGGAATGATGCCAGTGCCCCTTAAATACTATGCGGCTCACACGGGAAGGTGGGGTGGTAGCGATTCCCTAAACTTACAGAACCTACCGAGTCGTGGCACAAATGGTGGGAAGTTAAAGAAAGCAATTATTGCCCCCGAGGGGTATAAAATTATTGATGCCGATTCTGCTCAAATTGAAGCACGAGTATTAGCATGGTTATCAGGACAGAACGATTTAGTGGAGGCATTTAAGAATGGCGAGGATGTATACAAGATCATGGCTTCGGCTATATACGGTAAGGATGCGTCAGAAATTACGACAGAAGAAAGATTCCTCGGTAAGACTACTATTCTCGGGGCTGGCTACGGCATGGGCGCACCGAAATTCAAAACCCAACTTAAGACTTTTGGCGTGGAGATTACAGAAGGGGAAGCTCGCCATATCATCCAAGTTTATAGAGAAACATACCCAAGTGTTGTGGCGTTATGGCGTCAAGCAGGTCTGGCTCTCGACGCACTCAGCAAAGGCATGACAACATCTTTGGGTAAAGAAGGTGTATTAAGTTTGGTCCCAAAAGAAAGAGGTATTAGATTACCAAGTGGGTTGCTAATGCGGTATGACCAGCTAGTAGGTGTGCGTGAGGAGAAAGGTATGCAGTATCAATACAAGACTCGCTATGGATGGAATAAGATTTATGGCGGTAAAGTTATTGAGAACGCCTGTCAAGCGATTGCTCGTTGCATTATTGGCGAACAGATGATCCGTATAGCCAAGCGTTACGATGTTGTATTGACTGTGCATGATGCGATTGCCTGTGTAGTTAAAGAAGATGAAGTATTAGAAGCACAAGCGTATATTGAAGGGTGTATGAAATGGATTCCTGATTGGGCAGACGGATTACCTGTTAGTTGTGAGTCAGGTTACGGACAAAGTTACGGAGAGTGCTAATGTTAGATAAAGAAAAAGCCGCTAAAATGCTTATAGTTGCATGGATTAAAAATTGGTCTATGCGTACTTTGCTAGATGCCATATCTGAACAACACGGGGCAGTAACAGATGAGCGCTTGGCAAAAATAGTTAAAACATTTCCGTTCATGCCTAGTAATCTTAGCTGGTACATATCTAATAAAGGTGTAGGAAAAATGACTAGAATTGCTATTCCAGTTATTAGCAAAAAATTAAACGATGCTTTATGGGACGCTAAAGATAACGAGACTCGTTTAAGTTTCTACAAGTATGTTTTAAGTTTAAAAACTAATGTAGTTAATCATAAACGTAAATATGAATCAGAAGATCAAATAGAAAACAATGAATCATACAAAGAATCAAAAGCCGAATATGGGTCTTATAGGCTATCAAGAGAAGCATTTAAAAAAGCAAGTGGGCACGATTGGAACACCATAAAATGATTACTCAAGAAGTTTTAGATTATTCAGATTTTTTACTCAGGGCAAGAAAAAACTTACGGGAGTTTGAGAACAGCATGAACAACCGACATTTTCATGAAGCCCACGAATATATGATGAACGCATTTGTAGATGTAAGGTTACTGACACATATCTCAGGAGAATTAAGTGGCGATAATATCTAGAGCAGACTTACTAAAAGAACTTATGCCCGGACTCAATGCGTTGTTTGACCTTGAGTATTCAAAAGTAATTGACGAAAACTATATAGTGGAGGTAAATTTTGATGGACATGATAGACCCGAAGGTGCATGAAGAATTGCACAAGCGATACGCCCAACATCTAGCCGAAGCAATGGGGCAGACTAAAGAACGGATTGTGGCTAACCTTATGGAAACACAATGGAATGAGCGTGAAAAACCATATGAGGTGGAGGTAAAGTTTGATGAGTAACTTAACACTAGGAGATTTAACTCTTTGTAAAAATGAAGATAGCGAATTTAGATGGGTAAGGATAGGTGGTAAATCACTACAAGGCTGGGATCCTGTGCAATCAGGCACAGTTGGTTTTGACTTTGACCCTATAACTGCTTTTGAATCATATATTGTGGAGGTAAAGTTCGATGAATAACCTAAATGAAAAGTCTTTAGAAGAAGTACTACGCAGAATGATAGATGAAGCCCCTAAAACAGGGGCTATTCCTAATAGGATGTACAGCAGTTATACCAATGACCCTCGTATGCCTGTATTTAAACCTCGTTATGAAGTTGAAGTGGACTTTAAATGACTAAGCCTATCTCATGGTCGTATTCAAGCATTAAGTTGTATGACCAATGCCCCAAGAAGTATTACCACTTGCGTGTAGTCAAAGATGTTAAAGAGCCACCTACTGATGCCATTATGTACGGCAAACAGTTTCATGAAGCGGCTGAGTTATACATCAAGGATGGCACTCCTATACCCCCACAATTTGCTTTTATTAAAGGATCTTTGGATAAGCTAAACGCTATGAAAGGCGATAAGCATACCGAGTTGGAGATGGGGCTGACCGAGAACTTAGAGCCTTGTGACTTCAAAGACCCTAATGTATGGTGGCGTGGAGTAGCTGACCTAGCTATTGTCGATGGTACTAAGGGTAAATGCCTAGACTACAAGACGGGAAAATCAGCTAAGTATGCGGATACTGACCAGCTAGAACTTATGGCACTTGCTATGTTCAAGTTTTTCCCCGAGTTAACCGAGGTACAGGGTGCGTTGTTCTTTGTTATTAGCAAGAACTTCATAAAGGACTCGTACAAGGTGGAAGATCAGGATAAAATGTGGGCTAAGTGGTTCGCAGAATATAACAGGATGAAGTCTTCTTATGAGAATGGCATATGGAATCCTCGACCAAGCGGACTTTGCAAGAAACATTGCCTAGTGCTGGAATGTCCGCACAATGGAAGGAACTAAAGTGTATCAAAAAGACCGTACCTGCCCAGTATGTACTAATGTATTTACCCCCACAAATGGTAATCAAAAATTTTGTGATGTTCTCTGTAAAAGGAAATCGTATCGAGCAAATGGCGGAGTAGAATCAACAGAACGACAGTACCAATCAATTAGTGGTAACTGGGAACGATATTTCAGTAGGTTATGCAATAAAAGTTTTAATAGAAGTGCTTTGTCTAAGTATGATTGTATACAGCTATTGGAAAAACAAAATTATAGATGCGCATTGACAGGAGTACCGCTAAGTTGTACTCTAGAAAAAGGTATTGTCTGTAAGACAAACGCTAGTATTGATCGTATAAATCCAAAAGGAGGGTATACGAAAGATAATGTTCAATTAGTTTGTGCGATTATTAACAAGTTACGTATTGATATGAATATAGATGAGTTTAAAGATTGGTGTAGAAGGGTAACAGATTATGCCTTACGTTAATAAGCCTAGGCCTTATGCAAAGGAATACCAGCAACAGAAAGCTAGGGGTGAACTAGAGCGTCGCATGGAGCGTCAAAGATTACGCCGTGCCTACGATAAAGCCCATGCTGATAGTCCAAAAGACAAAGACCATACTGCCGAAAGTAGAGAAGGTAAGGACTTAGCGCATAAGAAAGCCCTTGACAAGGGTGGTAGTAATAAAGACGGATTTAGCGTACAGAGTGTGGCTAAAAACCGTAGCTTTAAGCGTGATTCAAAGAGTAACTTAGTATCAGAAGTTAGTAAAAAAGAAAGAAAAAAGTCTAAATAAGACTTACTTTTTTGTAGTAGTTGTATTAGAATAAAATTTACAAACGGTGAAGTGGGAGACCACTTTCACCTGATAACGCTTCGTTGGAGAATGGATGCGACCTATATATGAAACTGCCAAAGATCGGCAGAGAGAAGATGAAGTACGGCAATACCTTATTGAAACATATAAGTGTGATTACAAAAAGACCGCAGTGCTTTCGGGTGTAGACGGCTACCTGTACTATCCTGATGACCGAGTTGCCGCAGTTGTTGAGATCAAGTGCCGTAACAATGCGCACGATAAATATCCAACATACATGATTAGTGCTAACAAGTGGCGTAATGCCAATGTACTAGCCAAAGACGACGGTGTGCCATTCCTATTAGTAGTTAAGTTTACCGATGGCATATACGCAATCAAAGGGGATAAAGAACATCCAGTAGCAATGGGTGGGCGATATGACCGAGGCGATGCACAAGATGTAGAAGAATGTATGTACATTCCATTAGAACATTTTAAAAAAATATAATGGAAATTTTAAACAACAAAATTATATCCCTTACACTGCGCAACCCAAATAAGGTTACGACAGTTATCCCAAAGAGTAAACAAGTAGGTGCTAATCAAGTGCTGGTTAACTGGGGCTTAGATGAAGCAAGAGTTTTAAATAATTTACATATAAAAAACATCCCATCACCTATCATGGGACATTACAACTGGCCCGGACTTCACAAACCATTTGACCACCAAAAAACAACTTCTTCCTTTCTAACCCTGCATCCACGGGCTTTCTGCCTTAATGAACAGGGAACTGGTAAAACTGGGTCGGTCATTTGGGCAGCAGATTATCTAATGAAACTTGGTCGAATCAAACGTGTGTTGGTGATATGCCCATTATCTATTATGGATTCAGCTTGGAGAGCAGACCTATTTAAGTTTGCCATGCACCGCCATGTAGATATAGCCTATGGTAGTAGAGAGAAACGTACAAGAATTATCAACAGCGATGCCGAGTTTGTCATCATCAACTATGATGGCGTTGAAATCGTACAAGACGTAATCGCACAGGGTGGGTTTGACTTAATTGTTATTGACGAAGCTAACGCATACAAAAATGCCCAGACGACACGTTGGAAGACACTCCATAAGTTATTGACTCCTGATACATGGTTATGGATGATGACTGGAACACCAGCCGCACAGTCCCCAACAGATGCGTATGGTTTAGCAAAGCTAGTCAACCCATTGGGAGTACCTAAGTTCTTTGGTTCATTTAAAGATATGGTGATGTGTAAAGTATCACAGTTCAGATGGATAAACCGACCTAATGCAGACAAGATAGTATTTGAGGCACTACAACCAGCAATACGATTCACAAAAGAAGAGTGCCTTGATTTGCCGGAAATGACCTATGTAGTACGAGATGTAGAACTTACCCCCCAACAGAAGAAATACTACGACCTACTAAGAAAGCAATTAGTAGTTCAGGCCGCAGGGGAGCAGATTACATCAGTAAATGCTGCAGTTGGCTTAAGCAAACTCCTACAAATATCTTGTGGTGCTGTGTATTCAGACTCAGGGGAAACCCTAGAGTTCGACATTAAAAACCGATATAAAGTCTTGCGTGAAGTCATCGACGAGACTAAACAAAAGGTACTGATATTTGTACCATTTAAGAACACAATTAAAATATTGTCGGAACGACTAAATGCCGAGGGGTTTACAACAGACATTATCAATGGTGATGTACCCGTAAATAAACGCACAGATATATTCAAGCGATTTCAAGAAACACCTAACCCCCGCATATTGATTATTCAACCACAAGCGGCGGCACATGGAGTAACACTTACTGCGGCTGATACAGTTGTATGGTGGGGGCCGACCCCAAGTTTAGAAACATACGCACAAGCAAATGCTCGAGTTCACCGTGCTGGTCAGCGTCATCCAGTAACGATTGTGAAATTACAGGGTAGCAATGCGGAGAAACACCTATATAAGATGCTTGACAATCGTATTGAAAACCATGTAAAGTTAGTTGAACTTTACAAGAATTTACTTGACTAAGATAGAGTTTGATAGTACGATGTAGTAGTTTTAAGGAGAATGGAATGGAACAAAAAATAGAATCACCACTAGAAAAGTGGACTCGAATCTACATCAAGATGAGAGAAAAGAAGGCTGAACTTAGCCATGAACTTGAAGAAAAGGTCGCCAAAGTTGAGCGAGATATGCACGTTATTAAGACAGCTATTCTCGACCATATGAAGGAGATTGGAGCAGAGAGTTTAAGAACTGAAGCTGGTATTGTATACCGAACCGTTAAGACTAAGTATGCGACATCAGATTGGGAATCCATGAACAAGTTCATTCTTGAACATGGTGTGCCTGAGTTGTTAGTGAAGTCCATTAACCAAGCTAACATGAAGGCATTTTTGGAGGAGCATCCGGATTTATTACCGCCCGGGCTAAATGCTAATGCTGAATATTCGGTAACAATAAAAAGGAGTAAGTAATGGTAGATAAGGCGTTTGTCCCGATAGAAGATGTGGCTAAGCATTTTGCCGTGTCTGTATCGACAGTCCGTTCTTGGATTCGACAAGACTTAATCCCTGCACTAAAACTTGGCGGTGTATATCGTTTCAAGATTAGTGAAGTGGAAGAAGCCTTGCGAAAACTAAGTGGCGGACAATTAGTAAAAGAAGAAGCTGACGGAAGTTTGACGGTGCAACCCGACCCAAACGACTCACAGATGGCATTAAATTTTAACCCTGACGAAGATATTTAAGGAGAATGACAATGAGTGAAATGACTCTATTTAAAGGTGGTTTACCTGCCTATTTACAAGGTACTGATGATGCAACTAATTCCCTAGCTGGTACAGGCGAAGGTGGTTTAGGTTCACGTCGTATCTCAATCAAAGGCGGTGTATTCCGTGAGTTCATTGGTGGAAAAGAGTTCCGTGTATCAGAAGAACGCTCTATGAACGTAGTGATTATTAAAGCCGCATCAAAGGTTTCCCGTATTTACTATGCTGGAAGTTATACCGAAGGTGAGGCAGTATCCCCAACTTGCTGGTCATCCGACAGCCAACGCCCTGATGAAAAGGCAAAAGATAAGCAATCAGCCACCTGCTTAACTTGTCCTCAAAACATCAAAGGTTCAGGTCAAGGTGATAGCCGTGCTTGCCGTTATCAACAGCGTTTAGCAGTAGTTATTGATGGCGAAGTCGACAAAGGTGAAGTGTATCAACTCGTATTGCCACCTACTTCTGTATTTGGTGATGGTGAGAAAGGTAAACTACCCTTACAAGCATATGCTCGTCATCTGAAAAATCACGGTACTCCTATCACTGGGGTTGTTACCGAGATGCGGTTTGACACAGCAAGTCCTACACCTAAGTTAGTGTTTAAGCCTGTACGCCCCGTAACAGAAGAGGAGTTCTTAAAGGTACAAGAACTGAAAGATTCTGATGAGGCAATCAAAGCGGTTACACTAACAGTCGCTCAAACTGATGGCGTTAAGGATAAACAAAAACCAGCATTGGCTAAGCCAGTAGCGGTTGAGGTAGAAGCCGAAGTAGAAGAACCAAAAAAAGCCGCACCCAAGAAACCTGCAGTAGCAAATGAACCTAGCTTGGATAGCTTGGTTGGTGAATGGGATGATGCTTAACTAGTTGTACGGGGTCTCGATGAGCTAAAGAGTGGATTAAACGCCCACTCGCCCCACCTAACATTGGGTGGCTATGAATAACTTAGAATTTTTACAGCAAGTCCTTGGCGACGAAGGATACTACTGCATAGTTGGATTAAAGAAAGACTCGGACAAGCCTGTTCAGAAGTTCTTTAAGACCATCGAAGATGCAGTAAAAGTTGCTGAGAACTTAAAGAATGATGGGTACGATGCGTATTACGCATTGGCTACATTCGAGGATGGCAAATCAAGGAAGACTGCAAATGTAAAGCAGTTAAGGTCTTTGTTTGTTGACTTGGATTGTGGTCAGGGAAAACCCTATGAAACACAAAAAGAAGCGTTACTAGACTTAAAGAAGTTTTGTCTAGTAACAAAGATGCCAAAGCCTAGCATAGTGAACTCAGGTGGCGGTATTCATGCGTATTGGGCTTTAGAAGAGCCTATCTCACGAATAGAGTGGATGCCATTAGCTGAGAAGTTAAAGAGCATGTGCGACGAATACGACCTACATGCTGACCCTGTTGTGACTGCAGATTCCGTACGAATCCTACGAGTTCCGGGAACCTTGAACTTTAAACTCGATGAGGCACGAACTGTTGTGTTAATTGGTAGCTCAGCTGGCTCATACTCACTAGATACACTAAAAGATGTTATTGGTGAACCGTTACTAGTAAGACCATCCTATATCCCACGAGGAGAAATGGATGATGTGACCAAAGCAATCCTTGGGAACTACACAAATCGCTTTAAGACGATTCTAATGAAAACCCAAAAGGGTGAAGGTTGTAAACAACTAGAGTATATTATTAGAGAGCAGTCCACAATGCCAGAACCTATGTGGAGAGCAGGCCTTTCTATTGCCAAATTTTGTATTGACGCAGACATTGCGATCAAGAAGATATCAGAACATCACCCCGAATATAGCCCTGCATTTGCAGAAGGTAAAGTACGTAATATCAAGGGTGGTCCATATACTTGCGCTAAGTTTGAAGACTACAATCCTAGTGGTTGTGAAGGTTGCGTACACAAGGGTGTAATTAAGTCGCCAATCATATTGGGCCGTGAAGTACAAGAAGCTAATGATGATGACAACATCGTAGAGGATGTTCCGTTTCAGATAGATCAGGGCCATACACAGACATATATCATCCCTAAATATCCTGAGCCATACTTCCGTGGCAAGACAGGTGGCATTTACAAGCGAGTCATTAAGCAAGACGACGAAGTAGAAGTTATGGTATATCACAATGATATGTATGTAACCCGTCGCTTAGACGATTCTGAAGTAGGAGAGGCAGTAGTCATTAGGCTACACCTACCCCAAGATGGTGTGCGTGAGTTTACTATTCCTTTGGCATCGGTTACATCTAAAGATGAACTTAGGAAATGCTTATCAACAAAAGGTGTGGCAGTCGTCAAGACAGACGAAATCATGTCATACATAACCGCTTGGGTAAATAAAATGCAATATCATGGTAAAGCAGATATGGCTCGGAGACAATTCGGCTGGGTCGACGAGAAGTACGAAGCATTTGTTATTGGAGATAAAGAAGTCCGTGCAGACAGGGTAGACCACAACCCACCTTCAACATCTACTGGGCATCTATTCCATGCGTTTCAGACTAAAGGTACTATGGCTGGCTGGAGAGAAGCAATGGATTTTTACAAGAAGCCCGGAATGGAGATGCACCAATTTGTTATTGGATTAGCATTTGGTTCACTTTTTACCGATTTCACTCCAGTTAATGCGGCTTTAATGCACATCTTTAGTCCTGAGTCAGGTATTGGTAAGACTACATCTCTATTTGCGGGGGCTAGTGTGTGGGGCGACCCAACCAAGTTGGTACTAAAAGAGTCCGATACGACTAACTCTAAAATGCTCCGTGCCGAGTTATACAACAACTTGTTTCTACCAATGGATGAAGTTACGAATGCCACAGCTAAGGATCTTAGTGACTTTGTTTATCAATACACGTCAGGCTCGCAGAAGAATCGTATGACTGCATCATCTAATGGTGAGCGTCATCGTGGGGAACCGTGGAAACAGATTGGTGTAAGTACAGGTAATGCGTCAATCATGGAGAAGATGAGTAGCTACAAGGCTCTACCAAAAGGTGAGGCTATGCGTATCTTTGAAGTGCGGGCTAAGCCGATTGAAGGTTTGGATAAAGCCGAAACTGACGATCTTAGTAGCGCACTGCAACATAACTATGGGCATGCTTACCTACCATATCTGCAATATGTAATGAATGATATTGAAGGTATCAAGAACTTGTACAAGTCAACACAGTTTAATCTTGACCAAAAATGTGGATTCGGCCCTGCAGATCGCTTTCATTCTGTATTAGTAACAGATGGCATTATGGGTTTAATGGTAGCCAAACGTGCGGGTTTAATTGATTATGATATTAAACCAATAGTTAAATGGGTTATGGAAGCTATTAAGAACGTAAAGACACAGGTTAGAGCGATGGATGACAATGCTGAAACTACCATGACTAACTATCTTGCTGAGAACTACAACAACGTATTACGTATTATGAGTACCCAAGACTCCCGTACATTGAAGCAAGATGATATGGATCACTTAGTTATTCCTGATGCCACACCTAGGATGAACTTTGTAGCACGGTATGAGTATGATGTAAAGATGTTGTTTTTATACTTAGGCCCACTTAAAGATTGGTGTGTTAAGAAGCAGGTCAATTATGAGGGGCTAATTGATTCATTAAAACGTGGTAGAACTAAAGCTAAGATTGATAAAAAACGTATGGGCAAAGGTACTCGTATGAGTTTACCCGCCTTAAATGTATTGTGGGTTGAATGTGGAGGGTTCATGGATGATGACAGAGAAGAAGAAATTGCAGCAATCGCCGGTCACAAGGCCGCCATTGAAGGTGATGCACTTGGGGCAAGTCTGCCCTGATGGTGTGGTTATTAACGTAAATTGGGATACTTTTCAAGTGGGGATGTCTGTTTTTATCCCTGCTGTTAACTTATCAAGATTGAAGAAACAGATGCAAAGTATTGCAAAGAGTAAGGGGATGCAGATAAAAGGATTCGATAGAATCGAAAGTAAAAAATTAGGTATGCGCTTTTGGAGGATTCTGTAATATACTA
>SESG01021444.1_pt1 | contig 12379 bp, 21 predicted proteins | sample 3171421 | NCBI WGS metagenome assembly SESG01 (sample SAMN10866946, study PRJNA518727) | freshwater metagenome | biome: subpolar coniferous forest; feature: holomictic lake; material: water; isolation source: holomictic Lake 227, 6 m and 8 m depth | place: Canada: near Kenora, Ontario | collected... | reverse complement strand
TAAAGTAAAAGAGCATTTAGATCTGATAAAAAGACAATATTCCAATCGTCGAATTATTCTTACTAATGATGAGGGCGTTGATCTCACTAGAGAAATTCAAACTCAAGGGAGAGGCCCAAAACCAAATGGTCTCTGGTATGCTCTTGGATCAGAATGGCTTCATTGGTTATCCACGGAAATGCCTGATTGGCTTGATGATTATAGTCATGCGTTTTACTTAGATCTTGATTATTCTAAAATTCTTAGGATTAATGATGACAAGAAATTTGAACAATTTGAAGAGACATATTCGGACCATAGTAATGCGTATGGGAATGTGGATTGGTCGTTTGTTGCAATGAAATACAAAGGGATTGAAATTATACCATATCGAATGGAATATAGAACAGAGTCATTCTGGTATTATCCTTGGGATATCGCCTCGGGTTGTATCTGGGATTTGTCGGCTATCAAAAAGACCGTTAAGATTTTTTAAACTGTCTTAAATACTATTATGAAATTTGATGCTACAATTAAAATGATCCTTGAAGCTTCTGGATTATCCAAAACAATGTATATTGGATGTAATTTTTATGATGATGAAAATTCATATGATCAACTCTATTATGCTCACTCTGAGGAACTTTTTCAGAGGGAAGATTTGCAACATGTTATCAAAACTAATTCTCCTGTATTTGTAGTTGCATGCTACAATGACGATAATGAAATTTCTATTAAATGGAGAGGTGGTACCATACAAGATATTTTGAACCAAGTCAATAAGGATGCAACACAATGGGGTCTTGGTTATCTTACAACAGGGCAATATGACCCAGATACGTTTATGGGTACTTTTACTCTTGAAACGTTTAAGGAATTTATTAAAAACGGCAATATAGAAAATAATTCAGATTGGTATCTGTTTGATCATGGTAAAGTTATAGCTCAACCCGAAGGAAGAACATCAATAGACTTGGATAAGCGAGATTTAGATTTGCATATGAGTTCATCAGCTAAAGAAGCTTGGGGTACTGATGTCTTTGCGGATCTATAATTACTATTATGAAATTTGATGCTACAATTAAAATGATCCTTGAAGCTTCTGGATTAACCAAAACGACCTATGTTGGTATTAATGATGATGATTATACATGCCTTCTTTATACCCACAAGAAGGGTATTTTGAAATCTATATATAATACGGATCAGACCGATAAACCTGTTTTTGTTGTGTGTTCTAATGATGAAGGTGCGCGTATTGAATATGAGGGAAATACTATACAGGATATTGTAGATCATGTTAATGGGGAGGATTGGGGTGATGATGAACCCAATTCTTTTACTCCTGATACCTGGAGGGAATGGGTCTCTCTCACCGAACATGATAGGAGTAGTAGTTCTGGATATTATCTATTCGAAAATGGTGAAATCACCGCGTGTGCAGATACTGGTTCAGCGGAAGAAATAATCCCACCTCCTTCTACTAAAGCCGAATGGAAAAAATGGTTGGATACTGAGCTGGAAGATTATACCATTAATCCAGATGGGTCTATTGATGTAGTTGGTGATGTAGATTTATACAAAAAGGGATTAAAACGACTTCCTTTCAAATTTGGAAATGTAACAGGGAATTTCTATTGTAATAGTAACAATCTCAAGACTTTGGAAGGCGCGCCTTCTACTGTGGATGGATTGTTCGATTGCACTGAAAATGACCTCGATTCTCTCAAAGGTCTTCCTAAAGCAAGTACATATGATGTGAGTCCTTTCACACAAGCAGATGTCCAAAAGGAATTGGAAAGACAAGACTTAGAATCACGTATGAGCCCAACGGCTAAAGAAGCTTGGGGTGTCGATACCTTCGCAGATCTATAAATACTATTATGAAATTCGATGACTTAATTTATAAACTCATGAATGAAAGCAAATCTAAATGGAAGGATTGGCTTTCTAAATTAGATCATACAAAAAATGCAGACGGCACAATAGATGTCAAAGGAAATGTATATTTTCACGATTGTGATATTAAGCATTTTCCATTTAAATTCGGTAAAGTGTCTGGAAGTTTCGATTGTCGAAGGCTTCCTAAACTAGTTTCTTTAGAAGGGGCACCTCATACTGTGAGTGGCCTTTTTATTTGTAGTGAAATTGGGATGATAACTTCTTTGAAATATGGACCGACTATTGTAAGGACGGCTTACGCATGTCGCCATAATCCACAACTAATTTCTTTAGAAGGGGCACCACAGTATGTGGGAGGGGCTTTTTGGTGTGCAGACAATCCCAAACTCAAATCTCTTAAAGGGCTCCCAAAAGCAGCATCTTATAAAGTTGATCCTTTCACACAAGCAGATGTTGAGAGAGAATTAGAAAGACAAGACTTAGAAAAACATATGAGTCCAACAGCTAAAGAAGCTTGGGGTGTCGATACCTTCGCCGATCTATAAGTACTCTTATGAATAAAGATCAACAACTCCTCGAAGAGGCTTATGTCAATATGAAATCCACGTGGGATTATCTATTTTCGAAGGTACCTCATATAATCAATCCAGACGGAACTATAGATGTTGATGGGGACGTAGATCTGAAAAGAGAAGGTTTAGAAAAACTCACCTTCAAGTTAGGAAATGGTTATCAGGTATATCGGCTTGGATTAGTGTCTGGTAATTTCAATATTGCTGGCAATTATCTTAAAACTTTAAAAGATGCTCCACATACAGTAGGAAAGAATTTTAGTTGTGCAGGGAATCAACTTTGGACTTTAGAGGGAGGTCCAACAATAGTGGGTGGAAACTATTCGTGTCAATCTAATGATCTTGAATCTTTGAGTGGAGCACCAACAGTCATTAACGGAGATTTTTTATGTTCAACCAATCGTCTTAAAACTTTGGAAGGTGGGCCTACTACCGTGGAAGGGAATTTTAATTGTACTCTCAACCCAACTCTAAAATCGTTAGAAGGTATCCCCGAAGCGAAGAGTTATAATATAAAACCATTTTCTGAACATGATATAGAAAGGGCACAATTGAGTAAGCATATGAGTCCAACGGCTAAAGCAGCTTGGGGTGTCGATACCTTCGCCGATCTATAAGTACTCTTATGAATAAAGATCAACAACTCCTTGAAGAGGCTTATTCTTCAATGAATATATGGGATAAATGGCTTTCAGAATTAAAGCATACAATCAATCCTGATGGCACCATTGATGTTGAGGGAGATGTGGATTTAACAGCGATGAAATTAAAGAAATTACCATTTAAATTTGGTAAAGTAACAGGGGATTTCTACTGCCGCAACAATAAACTAACATCCTTAGAAGGTGCTCCAACTTCAGTAGGAGGGAGTTTCTACTGCTACTACAATAAACTGACATCTTTAAAAGGCGGTCCAACTTCAGTAGAAGGGGATTTCTACTGCAACGACAATGAACTAACATCCTTAGAAGGTGCACCAACTTCAGTAGGAGGGGTTTTCTACTGTCGCGACAATCAACTGACATCTCTAAAATATCTTCCAAAGGCTGCGAAATACTTTGTGAAACCTCTCACTCAAGCAGATGTTGAGAGAGAATTAGAAAGACAAGATTTAGAAAAACACATGAACCCAACAGCTAAAGCAGCTTGGGGTACTGATGTATTTGCTGATCTATAAGTGAGTATCTTAGTAGTATAGGTATAACTTGCGAATAATCTCTTTAGCATCACCAGATCCTATAAGCTTAGCCACGTACTCTTTTGTGCTTTCGTCTGATATATTTTCTTTAGTGTATTTGATGATGAAATTTTTGAGATCATTTAAATCAACACTGTTGAACATGTCTGGTCTATATTCGCTAGCTGCTGATAAATCAAATCTAATATCTACTGCGTCAACAAGATCCGACATCGCCTCTTTGTTAACCCATGGAGTATGAAGTCTTTCATGAGGTGCACCTGTACTAGTATATGACTCTAATAATTTTTTAAGAGTATTATCAAACTTACCAGGTTCATCATCAAGGACCCCTGAATATTTAGACTCACTGATAATAGTGCGTTGAGCTGCAGTTAAATCACACCCTTCGAAGAAATATTTTTCTGCGAGGCGTTTTACTAATAAATGTTTTTGTTTACTCATATTAATTATTTGGTATTTGATGGTTCTTCCTTTTTCATAATCCCTATTATTACTGGCATTGTATTGTGGACATCGGATTTTATTTTACTATCATAATTACCATCCGCAAGGTAATTCACAAAATCAACAAACGAAGTACCTAATTCTCTTTTGATTTCGTGCATGCACGCTAATTTCCAATCTTTTGGAAGATGTGTCAACATACTACCGACAGCCTCTACAACCTTATTTTCGTCTTTTGTCGCGGTATTGTTATGTGATTTGATAGATTTTATTGTGATTTTTATCTGCGCCGCTAAGTAAACCATCAACGCGTGTAATTTATCCTTTTGCTTTTCATTACTAAACGTAGGCGCGGTCTTTATGATATCGTGAACATTAAATGACTGCATATGTTTGAGATATGTAACAAATTCCTGGGCCCATTCACCGCCACATTCCGTAGCAGCAATTCTACCGACTATGTCTATTACGTTATCCGGTAGGCGTTGACCAGTCGATTGCCCCACATCATATTTATTGAATACATGAGCCATTGCCTCCGACAAATACTTAAATTGGCGTGGTGTTGCAAATTGTTCATCATCTTCTCCTTCCGCAGGTTTTCTATAGAAATTGGCTTCAGGATTTGATTCTATGAATGCGATAATTCTTTTGTCTATATTGGCTTTGCGAGCATACTTCAGCCAACCCACTGGATCTTGTATCAAAACACCACCGGCAAATCTGTTAGTTAAAGATTTCGGAATCGATTCATTTCCCCACTCAGATCCAATATTACCTGCTGCTATGATACCAAAATTGTCAGAAAATTTCCTTCCACCTGCTCCCCGATCTAGTACAACTTCGTGCAAGGCGTTGCTCACTTGTCTATGCCCGTGATTGAGCTCATCTAAAAATAGAATGCCATCCGCATCATCCTGAGACATAAACCACACCCATTTTGGTTGCTTTGTTTCGAGATAATCTTTCACGGATGATATATCAGGAATGCCCGCAAGGTCAGTAGGCTCCATGCCTGATGCTCTTATATCTATAAGTGCGAAATATTTAGATGGATTCAAAATAGCATCTTTCTGAACATCTACAGGGCATCTGCTCCAGTTAATAAAAATTTTACCCTTTGAACGCGCTATCTTTTCACATACATTACGAACTATCGTCGACTTACCGAGACCAGGGTCACCATAGATCAACCCGGCTCGTTTAGTATCATACCAAAGTTGAATATGAAAATACAAAGTTTTGTAAGAAAATGCCTGTAATTTTTTATCTTTATATAATGTAATACCCTCACTGTCTGACGCAGATGTATCAGATAGCGCTGCCTGGGCTTTTCTTTCCATTTCTTCTTTCTCTTCCTCGGAACGATTGACATGTTCATCGCCCACAAGATTTTCTACACGGTCATCCGCGAGATCTTCTACCTTTTGTACAATTTCTTTAACGTCCATCTTTCCCGCCTCATTGATCCCGTATGTTTTAAAAATTTCGGAGTATTTTTTATCGAATGACATAATATTATTTGTTATTTATGGTTGAACATTGATTATATATGATTTGCCATATCTTTTGACAATTTCATCACTACATACATTTCCAGCACTGTCTCTTTCTGGTATCATAAAAATTATTCTATTAGAGCCTGCCATTTTAGGCAATTGAGGTGGTACGTCGGATATTTCCCCGTCTGTGAATACAACTAATCCATTTATAGGTTTCTTCGATGTATTTTTTTTATCAAGATATGTTTTAATACTTGATAATGTAGTGCCTCCTGATTCAAATCCTGTAGACAAAATTTCCTTATTGATTTCAGATAAACTTTTTTTAGAAGTGTCTATGTTTATTTCACGATATACTTCAGTATTCCATAACAATACTTTTATCTTTGCTCTTTTGAATGAAGCCGCAATTTTTACTACTTCTGATACAAATAAGCCGAGCAAGTCGGGACCAATAGAACCAGAAGTATCTAACCCTACGACAATGTCTATGTCGTCTTCTATCTTCCTAGTTCTTGGCGCATAATACCCAGCGGCCAAGCCTCTCTTACTTGGCGAGGACCAGTCGTATTTTATAGAAGAAGAAGAAGTTATAAATTTCCTCAAAATGTTTTTCCAATCCGTTGCTGTCTTTAGGATCTTTTCTGAAAACCCTCTAGGAACACCAGCACCTTGTTTACCAGCTAACCGTTCGGCGGTTTGTTTGGAGGATTGTGTTCTGTCTTTTGCTTCGTTATGAAGCTGCGACTCTGTCTTGCCTGATGCGTCGGCGGGTTTATATACGTCATCGTTCGAAGGAACATCCAATGGGACGGGCTTCTCGTCACCCTTTTCTATATGTTTATCAAATTTCTCCTGTCTTTCGGCAAGATCGTCTATTGTTTCACCTTGACCTGATTGACCTTTTCCACCTTGTCCTTGTCCTGGTTGTCCTTGTCCTGGTTGTCCTTTTCCGCCTGGAGAAGGTGGTAATTTATCTTGTAATCCTTTCAACCAAGCATATAAATCTTCACAGCTAAAATCATTGCCTGATATATCAATACTTTCCATTTTATTGCCTGCTTTGACTTTGACTATCGCCTTCCCATTTTCCATTGTAGGAAGAAGCGCCAATTTAGGTATATCTAGGCCCATCTCTAATAGATCCCTATTCATCATGAAGTCAGTAGCTATATTCCATAATTCGTGATCACGATTTTGTAATCGGAAGAATGTTAAATTCATGATATGCATAACCTCATGTGCGAGGACACCAGTAACTTCAGAGGGGGATAATGTGTTTAAGGCAAAATCAGGGTTGATATAAATATTCCTAAAGTTATCCACAGCCATCGTAGGAATACTATATGTCGGAACTGTATGCAATTTAGTAAGGCCTACGCCGATAAATGGATAGCTTTTATATAAATCAAATTTAGCCTTTGCTAGTTTATTTTCAAATCGCACGAAATCCTCGGGTGAGAGGGACTTTTCTTCTGTCTGTGTATCTCCCAGTTCGCTTTCCAGTAGCAGATCGATATATAATGATTGAAGTTCTCTGTCTTGTCTGGATATCATATGGTTATTTAACCAATTGTATTGTCCATTGCGCCTTCTATTGCGGGTTGTATTTATTATTAAAAGTAATTTGAAACTAGAGTAACATGCTATATAATATAAACATGCACAATGTAAAGGAAATAACGGATAGGTCTTCTCTAACTGGGGATGTTGAGTACCTTATTCAGATAGACATTGATGGATTTCTGAATATGAATGATACATGGTTGGTCGTCCGGTGGGATCAGGAATATTTCGTACAAACTAATACTTCTGATCCTATCCATATCGAATTGAGTGATGTGGCGAAGATCTACGAGCTTTTATAATATTATGACCGAACTAGATTTAGAAGAGATGGCATATCAAGCCTTTATTCAAGAATGTTTTAAAGAAGGCATGCCTGTTGAATTTTGTTATAAGGGTGGGGATATTTGGAAGCCGTTTACGAAGATAAACCTTCCATTTCATTTCAACGAATATAACTATAGGATCAATAAATTATGAACACAAAAAATTACATTATCATAGCAACAGTAATATTGATATTACTCTATTGTTTAATATCAATATTAGTCTTGGATTACCAGCGCAATGTAGGCGATTACACCAAGAACAAAGAGAATGATGATAAAATAAAAACTATTCAATATCAACGTGAGATTATAGATATCCAGCGCGATATCATAAATTCACAAGATAGAATTATACACGGAATTACAAATTTATGAATAAAGAAGAATTAGCACAATTGCTAAATGGGCGAGAATACGGTGAGGAAATCACTAAAGAAGAATGCAAAGTTGCCTGGAAGTCAGGTCTGCTTGTAATATTTGGAGCTTCTGATGATCTAGTGGAGTTTCGAGGGCATTTTAATGATGAAACAGATTGTTATGGAGGAGGAGTAATCTGGATTAATAACGATGGTGTTCTGTCCGTTCCTGAAGAGGACCTAGAAGTTCTGGAGAGATATAACGTTAATGTATATGAGAGCGCAAAGAAATTTGCCGCGCTTTGGGATTCTGATGGTTATTCTTGGACTTTTAAAATAGATATAGACCACGCCACTTTTGATATTATGGATGATGGTGAGAAGTATTGTCGTGGAATTATAATCAACGTTTCTGATTTATGATATTCACAAGACCTACCTGGGAAGAATATGCTTTGGACCTGGCTTTTGTGGCGGCGAGACGGTCGCCTGATCCTGATACGAAAGTGGGTTCGTGTGCTCTTCGTCATGACCACTCTGTCGCTTCATTAGGTTATAACGGTCCTCCGAAAGGCATAGAAATTGATTTTTCTGATCGTGAAGAAAGAAGAAAGAAGATGATCCATTCAGAGGCCAATTGCCTGCGGTATACTAAACCAGGCGAGTGCTATCTTCTAGCGTGTACACTCCTTCCATGTAATCCGTGTCTGACTCTCATCGCGTCTTATGGAATTAAGACCATCATATTTTCCAAGGTTTATACTCGAGATGATTCTACTCTCCTTCTCGCGGACGAGTTTGGGATTGAATTAAAACAACTACATTTAAGTTGAAGTTCCGTCGATCTTGTATTAGAATTCTTAAATGGATGATATGTTTCCTCGGTTTATAATTGGGTGGTCGTGTTTGTTGTTTGGTGCTATATTTAGTGGTATTGTCACTGAATGCAGCACTGACAAAAAAGTTCACGCAGAAATTATCTCACATGGATTTGGCAATTATGTCGCTGAGCCAACAACCGGCAAAGTAACGTTTCAATGGAAGGAAAATAAATGAACCACGAACAGCAGAGAATTAAAATCGCAGAGGCTTGCGGGTGGAAAATACCCGAGTCCTGCAAGAAAAGCGGATGCTTGGAGCATGGGTTGTTGCCAGAACCTAAAGGAATTGTCGTAACTGCCCCCATCCCAGACTATCTCAACGACCTAAACGCCATGCACGAAGCGGAGAAGCACCTAACAAAAGATCAATGCTATCTATATTACCGCATACTATTTGACTCAGATGGAACGTATGGTAGAGTGTTACATACACATCATTGGCATCTAATAAGAGCAACAGCCGCACAACGAGCCGAAGCCTTCCTTCGCACGCTTGGTCTGTGGGAGGAATCAAAATGACTAAAGAACAAGTGAAAGAAGCAGTTGCAGTGATGTCGGCATGGACTGAAGGAAAACAAATTCAAACACAACCTAAGGGCACCACTCTCAAATCATGGATGGATTACAACTACCCGACTAGCCCTCCATGGGATCGGTCGAGGTGGAATTATCGTATCAAACCAGTAGCACGACATTTTTGGGCGATCATTAATGGATATCGCGGTGAGAATGAAATGTTTGATTCATTATCAGAGGCTGAGATAGAAGCTAAAGACGGCGAGGAGATTATTGAAGTGATGGAGATTTTAAAATGAAACTAATCAAAAAGGGTAATAAACTTGACCAGATTTGGAGAGGGGCGTGTTCACGATGCGGAAGTGTATTCGAAGCGACAGGTGGCGAAATATTACAAGGAGATGTTATTACATGGGATCCTAAGAGCGATCCACACGCGAATAGGGAATGCACTGAATGTAATGCTGATGTAAAGATAACAAATAGTGTAACTTTGCGACCGGTGAGTGATGTAACTATCGTGGATGATGAGTATTTTTATCCAGTATCTAAAGATGTTCTTACATCACAGTACAGGATGAGGTGGATTAATATTCACAGAGGTAATAACACATGTAGTGGTGTGCCGTATTATTATACATCGAGTAAGATGTATAAATCAGAGATCGAAGCCAAAGCCGGACACACAATGAACTACATTACATCTGTAAAGGTGGAATGGGAAACGACCGATGAAGGATGAAGATTCAGAATCAATTGCGGTGTTTTGTACCTTTCCTCTTATTTGTTGTGCTTGTGATAGTGAATTTTATCACAACCATATTATAAAATAAACTTTCCATATAAATTCATACGGGGAGTATAAATCCATCATATACCATAACATTGCTGTTAGGGCTTTGGAAGGTTCTAGAAACCCATCCCGGAGGAATAGGAACACGATATTTCACTTTCGTGTTTTTGAGCCAAGAATGGAGCTCTTTCCAGGTACTACAAACTGGTATCTCTGCTTCCTTCCATAGGTCTTGAAGATACTTCAACGTTGGTAGTTCTGGATAGAACTTTTTGTTCTTGACGATTAACAGTCTAAAACCCCTTTGCGCGATTTCCGCGCTCGCAGCTAAAGGATCTGGTAAAGAGGGATAAAGGGTGTTACCAATGGTAGAGGTATAACACGCATTTAAAGGGATAAGAGTGAAGAACTTAGAAAGGCTAGAGATAAAGGTAGAGCGTTTCCATTGGTTAGAGGTTAAACGATTGAAATTTCGACCTTTGTTTTTATTACCTTGGGTGAAAGAAAGGTCTTCAACAAAGACTTTATCAACCTGAAAATATTGAAGATACTTGGCCAACTCAACCGCTATCTGACGAGTCTCATGTTGTAACTTGTTCTCATTGATACCTTTACCTGTTAAGGAAGAGAGGTCAAAAAGTTTAGAGGCGATAAGCTTCTGACCATCGAAGATGGTAACACCAATGAAATTCGGATTCATGTCAATGCCACAGAATCTGTTCTTGATCACCTTCTTTTGATTTTCTTGGATGTTGAAATCAAAAGACAAGGTAATGTGAGTGGTGTTCAGAGTCACTGTAATGGCCATCTTCTTCTCTTCAGATGCTCGAACGGCTTTCGACCACAACCTCCTGATATTGTTCTTCAAGTTTGGTAGAAGGATCTCTATCTTCTTACCTTTGAATGGTTTATAGATAACCTTATCGCCATAAAAATCAAATTTTCTATTTCCATGTTGCGGCCCTTCACCAATCAAATACAGATCTTGTAATCTGCCTTCTTTCCATTCCTCAGCTGTTATTAGACCCTCAGATCTTCGCCTGAAGAGTCCTTTCGATCCAAAGATTCTGGTCATGATATCAAGCTCCTTGTCTGCTTTGACCATTCCAATCGCACTGTAGATGGCTGATTGCTTGAACCAAGAATCTAGTTTGTTTGGAAATCTCAGATCCATTTCTTTTCGGATTTCTTTTTCGTCTAGTCCATCTTTGTTCCAACAATAAGCAGATCGAATCATAGAAGACTGTGTCTTCTGTTGTTCTTTGATGAATGCAGAATCCTCTTCAGATAAAGATATTGGAAGTTTTATGGATCTGATGGATTTCATCCATGATATTTATGAAATTTTTGTTGCTTCGCAACAAAAACCGTTGAATTACTCTCGAACTGCTTTATATTCATTTTAATGAATTTTAACGAAAACAGCAGGTTTGAAAGCTAATATAAACATGAAAATTGAAATCCCTGATCACTTGGCAAACACATTCATCAATTTTTTGGAGTATGCTTCTTATGCAATCTCCAAATCTGATTGTGACGAACTCGAAAAGGAAACTTTGGAATTTGTTAATGACATTGTTGGAAGGCACGAAGAATAAAATCATATGAAAACATTCGCTACACTCATTCTTGTTGGTATATTGTTTGTTGTTGGAATTGCTTGGGCTATTTCAGTTCCATATACAACTGCTACTGATGTATCATTTACCGTTACTGGTAGGGATCGGATCACACACAGCGATGGTAATAATCACGTTAGTTCTAAATGGATCGTATTAACAACGACAGAAACATTTGAGAATTCTGATACGTTATTTTATTGGAAGTTTAATTCTTCTGATATTGAAGGACGGCTAGAAATTGGAAAGACTTATAATGCGAGGGTTTATGGATATCGTATTCCATTTCTATCTTCTTATCGGAATATCATCTCCATCGAAAAATGAAAACACTCTATAATTTACTCGTCCATAGACCAAATCGTTGGTATGATAACTTAGATGAAAATCATGGGTTGATGAGATTTTTGATATTTTTCATCCCTCTTATAATTTTAGATGCTGTTCTAATTGGTACTGGTCATGACTTATATTTTGTTGCGATAGCTCTCTTATTCTGTTTTTGGCGCATGACTTACTTTGCTGTCGCTGAGCTCCGTAAGATCAAAAAGATGATAGATAAAACAAAATTATGAAATTTACACCGCGCAGCTTAAAAATTCAAAAACAACTTCTGTCCGAAGGATATATCAAATCGGAAATCCCCGAAGGAACTGTATACAAGAAATCGGACGAGATATCACGTTATAGATTTCCATGCGATGATATAATGGCTAGCG
>SESG01034336.1_pt1 | contig 12388 bp, 12 predicted proteins | sample 3171421 | NCBI WGS metagenome assembly SESG01 (sample SAMN10866946, study PRJNA518727) | freshwater metagenome | biome: subpolar coniferous forest; feature: holomictic lake; material: water; isolation source: holomictic Lake 227, 6 m and 8 m depth | place: Canada: near Kenora, Ontario | collected... | reverse complement strand
TCCGTGACTTGACGGTACCGCCCGGGAACCGGCTGGAGCGGCTCAAAGGGGACCGCGCCGGCTTCTACAGCATCCGGGTGAATGACCAGTTCCGAATCACCTTCCGGTTCGACGGCGGGAACGCGTCCCAGGTCCAGCTCGTGGACTACCACTGAGGAGAGACAATGCTCACCACCGCCACCATGAAGCGTCGCCCAACGCCCCCCGGTGAGATGCTCCTCGAGGAGTTCCTCCGTCCCGCGGGCATCACCCAGGTCGAGCTGGCCGCTCGCATGGGCGTTCCGATCCAGCGGGTCAACGCCGTCATCGCCGGACGCCGAGCCGTCACGGCAGAGACGGCCATCTTGCTCTCTCGCGTCCTCGGAACCACCCCGGCCCTCTGGCTGAATCTCCAGATCGCTGTGGATCTCTGGGACGCCGAGCATCGCCTGGGGCGATCTCGGGTGCCGGCGCACCGAACCGAAAGAACCGGAAAGCTGCGCCCGTCCCACGGGTAAGAGGTCAACGGGACCGATCGGGACCTCGGAGCATCGCGCCCGGCTGGCCTCGTCGCGCCCTACCCCGGACCGCCGGCACCACGGAAGGGCACCCCGACGAGGCCCCCCAGCACCCTCCCCCAGATCCCCCCGAACGCCCCGTTCGACATCGCCACCACCACGTCCCCCGCCCGCGCCCCGGCCACCATCTCGGCGACGATCTCCTCCACCGTCCCGCAGGCCCGCGCCGGCACGCCCCGCGCCGCCACATCGGCCGCGACCCGCGCCACGTCGAGCCGCTCCGCCTCCGGCACTCGATCGGTCGGCGCCGGCGTGAGCAGCCACACCCGCGACGCCGAGCCGAAGCTGCGCCCGTACTCCTCCTGATGCAGGTTCCTTCGCGACGTGTTGGACCGCGGCTCGAACGCCACGAGCAGCCGCGCCCCCGGATACGACCCCTGGATGGCCGCCAGCGTCCGCTCCACCGCCGTGGGGTGGTGGGCGAAGTCGTCGATCACCGTCACGCCCCGCTCGACCCCCCGCACCTCCTGCCGCCGCTTCACGCCCCGGAAGGCCTCCAGCCCCGCCGCGATCTCCCCGAACGACAGCCCGAGCCGCGTCGCCGCCGCGGCCACCCCGAGCGCGTTCTCCACGTTGTGCGCCCCGCCCACCGAGAGCCGCACCGCCCCGAGCTCCCGCCCCGCCCGCACCAGCCGGAACCGCGCCCCGTCCGCCCCCAGCGTGAGCCCGCGCGCCTCCCAGTCGGCCGGCCGCTCCACCGAGTAGGTCTCCATCCCGCAGCGAGCCTTCCGCGCGATCTCCACCACGCTCGGCCAGGTCGAGCAGGCCGCCAGGTACCCGTCCTCCGGCAGGATCTCGACGAACCGCTCGAAGGCGCTCCGGTAATGCGCCTCGTCCCGGTAGATGTCGGCGTGGTCAAGTTCACAACTAGTGAATATGGCCGTCCGGGGCCGGTAGTGCAGGAACTTCGGCCCCTTGTCGAAGTAGGCGGTGTCGTACTCGTCCCCCTCGACGACGAAGGCCTCCCCCCCGCCCAGCCGGAAGTTGGAGTCGAAGTCTCGGGTCACCCCTCCCACCAGGAACGACGGATCCCGCCCCGCGTGGTGGAGGACGAACCCCATCAACGCGCTCGTCGTGGTCTTCCCGTGGGTCCCCACGACGACGACGCCGTGCCTCGGCCCGATGAAGAGCTCGCCCAGCGCCTCGGGGAACGACACGTGGGGCAGCCCCCGCTCCCGCATGGCCGCCGCCTCGGGATTCACCGCACGGACCACGTTTCCCACAACCACCACGTCCGGCCGCGCCCGGTCCAGGTTCTCCGCCCGGTAGCCCTGCATCGCCTCGATGCCCCAGCGCTCGAGCTGCGTGGACATGGGCGGGTAGACGTTCTCGTCCGACCCGGTCACCTCGTAGCCGGCGGCCTTCAACATGCCGGCGAAGGAGCCCATCCCCGTCCCCGCCACCCCGATGAGGTGCACCCGCCTCACCTTCGACCAGTCGATCCCCATCCCGTTCACCCCACCGCCTTCGCCACCGCGTCGTGGAAGGCCCGCCTCGCCGCCAACATCTCCGCCGGCCGCCGCCCGCCCGGATGGACGTGGTTCGTGAGCAGCGCGCAGACGAGCCGCCGGTCCCGGTCGATCCAGAGCGAGCACCCCGTGTAGCCCAGGTGGCCGATCGCGCCGAGCGGTCCGCGCCCCAGCTTCGAGCCGATCGACGACGCCTCGCCGCTCGGCGTGTCCCACGCGAGCGCCCGCTCGCTCCCCGGCGTCGGGTCCCGGCGCGCGAACTCCCGGGCCACGCGGGGGTCGAGGATCCGTCCGTGACTCTCCATGGCGAGGAGCCATTCCTGCCCGAGCCGCGCCACGTCGGACGCGGTGGAGAAGAGGCCGGCGTGCCCCGCCACGCCCCCGACGGCCCAGGCGTTGTCGTCGTTCACCGTCCCCTGGTTCACCTCGTGCCGGTGCTCGCACCTCTCGGTGGGCGCGTAGTTCCGCCCCGTGCAGGGCCCCTGCCCGGTGGCGAGCCGCCCCGCCGTCACGAAGAAGGTATCGCCGAGCCCGATCTTCGCCGCCACCCGCTCGGCGAAGAGCCGGTCGAGCGGCGCGCCCCCCGCCTTCTCGAGCAGGAACCCCAGCGCCAGGTACCCCGGATCCCCGTAGACCGCCCGCGCCCCCGGCTCCGCCTCCAGCGGCTCCGCCCAGAGCGCCTCCTCCACGATCTCCCGCCCGCGCGCGAAGGCCTCCGTGAGATCGGCCGGCCGCTCCACCGGCGGCAAGAACGCCCTCCCCGCCACCGGATCGGCCATGGCCTGCTCGAACCAGGGCCTCCACCAGGGAAGCCCGCTCGAATGCGCGAGCAGCTGCCGCACCGTCACCCGCTCCTTGCCGCCCCCCGTGAAGCGCGGAAGCCACTCCACGGCCGGGACGTCGAGCCCGACGGCCCCCTCTTTCACTAATAGTGAAACTAGCGTCCCCACCACCAGCGGCTTGGTGAGCGACGCCACGTCGAAGAGGACGGGGGGCGAGGCCCGGGGGCCACCCGCCGCCTCCCCGGGAACCCCTCCCCGGGACGCGTAGACGTTCACCCCGTCGTGGAGGACCGCCGCATCCCAGGCCTGCGCCACCTCGGGCGGCACCGCGTAACCGAGCTTCACGTGGTCGCGCCCTGCTCGAAGGTGAGCCGGGGCGGCCCGTCCTCGGCCGTCCGCGGGGCCACGACCGTCACCATCGACCCGAAAGGCAGGGCGAAGTTGTCGTCCTCGTGCCCCGCGGGGATCCCCTCCACGGCCGGCACCCCCAGGTCCCAGGCCACCCGGCGGACCACCTCGACGCCGTCCATGTCGGGATCGTCACACTGGGTGAACTGCCCGAGGGCCACCCCCACCACCCGGTCGAGCGCCCCGGAGAGTCGGAGCTGCACGAGCATCCGGTCGATGCGATACGGCCGCTCCCCGACGTCCTCCAGGAAGAGGATCGCCCCCGCAAACCGAGGCTGCCAGGGGGTCCCGCAGAGGTTCGCGAGGATGGTGAGCGACCCGCCCAGGAGCTGCCCCGACGCCACCCCGGCCCGCAACGTGGCCCGCCCGACGACCCCCCGGCCCGGCGGCGGCACGGGAGCCCGACGGTCGGCGAGCGGCGGCGCCCCCCCGAAGAGCAGCCCTTCCAGGTGGGCGAGCGCCTCCGGCCCGAGCCGCCCGAGCTGGGTCACCACCGGCCCGTGGACGGTGACGAGCCCGCTCCGGTTGAGCAGCACGTGGAGCGCCGTGATGTCGCTGAACCCCACGAAAACCTTGGGAGGATGGAGGATCCGGGCCGCCTCGAGCCGGGGCAAGAGCCGCGTGGACCCGTACCCTCCCCGGGCGCACCAGACCGCCTTCGCCTCGGGATCGCTCGCCGCCTCGTGCCACTCGGCCAGCCGCCGGGCGTCGTCGCCGGCCAGGTAGCCGGTCCGCGTCCGGATGTCGTCCCGCATCCGGGGAACGAGCCCCAGCCGGTCCCGCATCACGGCGAGCCCCTTCTCGAAGGCCTCCGGGTCGAACGGCCCGGACGGGGCGACAATCCGGACGACGTCCCCCCTCTTCAAGGCTGGCGGCTTGATCACGCGGCGGAGCATATCCGCCCGGCCCCCCCCGGTCGAGATCGCCGCAACGCGTCACGATCGCGCGGCGCACAATGGTTTCACCGGGCTACGACCCGCTCGATTTGTTACCTTTCCCTGCTCGGGCAACCGCGCCCGCAGCCCACGAGGACCGCCGACATGACCGACAGGATCTCGCCCGACGGCGAAACCTACTACCCGACCCCCGAGGTGGTGGCCCAGGCTCGCGTGAAGGACTGGGACGCGTTCGCCAAGGTCGCCCTGGCCGATCCGCTGGCCTTCTGGGCCAAGGAGGCGGAGGAGCTCGAGTGGTACCGCAAGTGGGACAAGGTCCTCGACGACTCCAAGAAGCCCTTCTACAAGTGGTTCGCCGGCGCGCAGTGCAACATCGTGCACAACGCGCTCGACCGTCACCAGAAGAGCTGGCGCAAGAACAAGCTCTCCCTCGTGTGGGTGGGCGAGCGCAACGAGGTCCGCACCTACTCCTACTTCGCGCTCAACCGGGACGTCTGCAAGTTCGCCAACGTGCTGAAGGCCATGGGCGTCCGCAAGGGCGACCGGGTCACCATCTACATGCCGCGCATCCCCGAGATCGTCATCGCGATGCTCGCCTGCGCCAAGATCGGGGCCATCCACTCGGTGGTCTACGGCGGCTTCAGCGTGGACGCGCTGCAGGGGCGCATCGAGGACAGCGAGTCGAAGGTGGTGGTCACCGCCGACGGCGGCTTCATGAACGGCAAGGTCGTCGAGCTGAAGAAGATCGTGGACGAGGCGGTCCGGCACGCACCCACGGTGGAGACGGTCATCGTCGTCCAGCGCACCGCCCAGGAAGTCCGCATGGAGGCCGGCCGCGACTACTGGTACCACGAGCTCATGAAGCTGCCGCTCGCCAGCGGCGTGTCGGCCACCGAGGTGATGGACGCCTACGACCCGCTCTACATGCTCTACACGTCGGGCACGACGGGCAAGCCCAAGGGGCTCATCCACTGCCACGGCGGCTACATGGTGGGGGTCCACTCCACGCTGAAGTACGTCTTCGATCTCAAGGACGAGGACCGCTACTGGTGCGCCGCCGACCCCGGCTGGGTCACCGGCCACTCGTACATCGTGTACGGGCCGCTCCTCATGGGTGCGACCACCTTCATGTACGAGGGCGCCCCCACCTACCCCTACCCGAACCGCTGGTGGCACCTCGTCGAGAAGTACGGCATCACCATCCTCTACACGGCGCCCACGGCCATCCGCGGGCTCATGCGCTTCGGCGAGTCGTGGCCCAACCGGCACGACCTCTCCACCCTCCGCATCCTCGGATCGGTGGGCGAGCCCATCAACCCCGAGGCCTGGAAGTGGTACCACCGGGTCATCGGCAAGGGTCGCTGCCCCATCATGGACACCTGGTGGCAGACCGAGACCGGCATGTTCCAGCTCACCCCCACGCCGGTGGTCCCGCTCAAGCCCGGCTCGGCCACCCGCCCCTTCTTCGGGCAGGACGCCGAGATCCTGGACGAGCAAGGCAACGCCGTGCCCGACGGGGAGGAGGGCTTCCTCGCGCTCAAGAACCCCTGGCCGGCCGCCGCCATCACCATCTACAAGGACCCAGAACGCTACGTGAACCAGTACTGGACCAAGTACCCCGGCAAGTACATGGCCGGCGACTCGGCCAAGCGGGACAAGGACGGCTACTTCTGGGTCATCGGCCGCACCGACGACGTCATCAAGGTCGCGGGCTACCGTCTCGGCACCGCCGAGGTGGAGAGCGCGCTCGTCAGCCACCCGGCCGTCGCCGAGGCGGCCGTCATCGGCGTCGCCCACGAGGTGAAGGGGCAGGCCATCTACGCCTACTGCATCCTCCGCAAGGGCTTCAAGGAGAGCGAGGAGCTGGCCGACGAGGTGAAGGCCCACGTGGGCAAGCACATGGGCCCCATCGTCCGGCCGGAGAAGATCACCTTCGTGGACTCGCTGCCCAAGACCCGCTCCGGCAAGATCATGCGCCGGGTGCTCAAGGCCCGGGCACAGGGGCTCCCCGACGGGGACGTCTCCACACTCGAGGAGTAGCCACTTCTGAAGGAAAGGGCTTCCGGCGGGACTTCCCTTCCGGCCCGGACGGTTTCGAGGTAGATACCCCGAAACCCTCAAGGAGAATCCATGCGCACCGTCGCCGCCGCAGTACTGATCGCCCTCCTGGCCCCGGCCTTCGCCCTCGCCGCGGACCCAAAGACCGAGGACGACAAGACCATGTACGCGCTCGGCGCCCTGGTCTCCCGCAACTTCAAGGAGTTCAAGCTCACCGCCAAGCAGGTGGAGCAGGTCGAGAAGGGCATCACCGACTCCCTCACCGGCAAGAAGCTCGCGGTGGACATGGAGAAGGCCACTCCGAAGGTCATGGAGTTCCTGAAGGCCTACACGCCGCCGCACCAGGGGCAGCCGCCGGCGGCCGACAAGAAGGACGACAAGGCGAAGCCCGTGCCGTCGAACGAAGTGCTCTACGGCCTCGGCGTGCTCGCCTCGAAGAACCTGACCGACCTCGCCCTCACGCCCGCCCAGGTGGCCATGATGGAGAAGGGGCTCTCCGACGGCGTCGCCGGCAAGAAGCTCGCCGTGGACCTCGCCGTGTACGAGGCAAAGGTCCAGGAGTTCGGCAAGAACCGGGTGACCGCCGCCGCCGAGGCCCGCAAGGCCAAGGAGTCGGGCCAGGCCTCCGAGTACGAGAAGAAGCCGGGCGCCGTGAAGACCGCCTCGGGGCTCATCTACATCCCGGTCCGCGCGGGCACGGGCACGCAGCCCGCCGCCACCGACAAGGTGAAGGTGAACTACGAGGGCAAGCTGATGGACGGCACCGTCTTCGACAGCTCCTACAAGCGCGGCCAGCCCATCGAGTTCGGCCTGAACCAGGTCATCCCCTGCTGGACCGAGGGCGTGCAGAAGATGAAGATCGGCGGCGAGGCCACCCTGGTCTGCCCGCCTTCCATCGCCTACGGCGAGCGCGGCGCCCCCGGCGCCATCCCGCCCAACGCCACCCTCGTCTTCAAGGTCGAACTCCTGGGCGTGACCCCCGGCGCGCCCGCTCCCGCGGGGAAGTGACATGAACGCCGCCGCCCTCCTCCTGCTCGCTCTCGCCGCCGATCCGGCGGCCAAGGCCCCGTCCAAGCCCGCCGCTCCGGCGGCCGGGATGACGGAACGCCAGAAGACCGTCTACGCGCTCGGCGTGTCCGCCGCCGAGAGCTTCAAGGTCTTCGAGCTCAAGCCGGAGGAGGTGGCGGTTCTGTCCCGCGGCCTCTCCGACGCGCTCAACAACAAGCCGCTGAAGGTGGACATGCAGACCTACCGGCCCAAGGTGAACGCGCTCGCGCAGAAGGGCTTCGTGGCCCAGAGCAAGGCTCTCCTCGCCCGCTACGGCGCCGAGAAGGGGGCCGTCACCACCGCGACCGGTCTCGTGTACCTGGAGGTGAAGCCCGGCGAGGGGGCCAAGCCCGGGCCCGAGGACACGGTGAAGGTCCACTACGAGGGCCGCCTCCCCGACGGCACCGTCTTCGACTCCAGCCGGCGGCGCGGCGACGCAGCCTCCCTGCCGCTCGACAAGGTGATCAAGTGCTGGCAGGAGGGGATCCAGAAGATGAAGGTGGGCGGTCAGGCCACCATCGCCTGCCCCGCCGAGCTGGCCTACGGCGAGACCGGCCGTCCGCCGACCATCCCGCCCAACGCGGCCCTGGTGTTCCAGGTCGAGCTGGTGGGGATCGGCGCGCCCGGGAAGTAGAAGCGGCTACTCCGAGACGGTCACGACCTGCTTCAGCCCCGACGCGGGGTGCTCGAAGGCGTCGGGCGCGTCCTCCATCGACACGCGCTTCGAGATGAGCCGCTGCAGCGCGCCCGGCCAGCGGCGCGCGAAGAGCCCCAGGTCCTGGATGGCCGCCCGGAAGGCCTCGGCGTTCGGGTGGACCGGCCCGATGATGACCTGGTTCTTCTGGACCATGCCGTGGAGCAGGAATCCCGCGTCCAGCGTGAAGGCGCCGCGCAGGCCGGGAACTCCCGTGAGCAGGTAGACCCCGTTCCGCCCCAGGTGCTCCATGGCGGCGAGCGCGTCGGGGGAGGCGCCGGTGGCCTCGAACATCACGTCGATGCGCCCCAGGTGGCCGGCGAGCGTCTGGAGCTTCTCCTCCTCGGCGGTGACGAACTGGGCGCCGATCGACTCGGCGAAGTCGGCCTTCTCGCCGCGGCCGGCGTGGGAGTAGACCGTCACCTTGTAGCCGCGGACGACGAGGGCCATCGAGGCGAGCAGCGCCACCGGACCTGCGCCGAGGACGAGGGCCCGCTTCCCGCTGCCGCCCGTCTCACCCAGCGCCGCCCAGGGGAGCCGCTTCTGGACCTGGTCGAGCTCGGTGATGGCCGTCTCCACGAGGGCGAGCGGCTGGGTCAGCACCGCCACCTCGCGGAGCTCGCGGGGGACCGGCTGGAGCCAGCGTGCGTCGTCGGCGAACCGCTCGGCCAGGAACCCGTGCGCCTCCTTGATGCCGCGTTGCAGGTACTCGCCGGAGAGGCAGAAGTCGGGGCGACCCATTCGGCAGGCGCGGCAGCTCTCGCGGCGGCAGGGGCGCCGGACGGTGGGGACGACGAGGTCGCCGGGGCGGATGCGCCGGACCGACGACCCCACCTCGAGCACCTCGCCGAGCGCCTCGTGCCCCATGACGAGGTACGGGGAGTCGGCGGGCGGCGAGCCCATGCGGAAGGCGGCGATCTCGCGATCGGTGCCGCAGAAGCCGACGTCGAGGACCTTCACGACGACGTCGGTGGGCGCGAGGATGGCGGGCTCGCGGTGATCGACCAAGCGTACCGCACGCTCCTCGGGAAAAACGGCGACGGCTCTCATGTGGTTTGGCCTACATGTTCTGCGAGAGGATCAGATTCACGTACTGTGCGCGCTCGAAGGCGCGGGGGTCGCGCGCCTCCTTCTGCGAGAGCGACCCGCGGAAGTCGGCCAGCGCCGAGTAGTGGCCCCGCTCCATCCAGTCGGCGAGACCGGTCTTGAGCGTGGTGAGGTGGGTGATGCCGTTCCGCAGCAGGGACGCGGCGAGTTGCACGACCGTGGAGCCGGCGAGCAGCATCTTCACCACTCCCGCCGTGTCGTGGACGCCGGTGGAGGCCGCCAGGTCCGCGTTCACCCGCCCGTAGAGGATGGCCGTCCAGCGCAGCGGCAGCAGCATCTCCCACGGGTGGGACAGCTGCATGGAGCTGTTGAGCGCCATGCGGTCGAGGTCGATGTCCGGCTGCAGGAACCGATTGAACAGGACGAGCCCGTTCACGCCCTCGCCGTCGAACTTCTTCGCGACGTTGGCGAACGAGGTGAAGAAGGGCGAGACCTTGAGGGCGATGGGCACCTTCACGGCCTTGCGCACCGACCGGACGATCTGGATGCACTCGGCCTCGATCTGCTCGCCGGTGACGGTGGCGTCGGCCCCCACCTGGTAGATGTTCACCTCGATGGCGTCGGCGCCCGAGTCCTGGAGCTGCTTCGCGTACTCGCTCCAGCTTCCCGCGGCGGCGGCGTTGAGGCTCGCGATGACCGGGATGCGGACCGACTTCTTCGCCTTGTCGAGCAGGCGCAGGTACTCCCGCGGCCCGATGCGCTGGGGCGGCATGTAGCTGCGCGCCTCGGGGTTCGAGTCGGCCTGGAAGCTGACCGCCTCCTCGAGCGCGGTCTCGGCGGCCTCGATCTGCTCCTCGAAGAGGGACCGGAGGACGATGGCGCCTGCACCGCTCGCCTCGGCGGCCTGGAAGTTCTCGGGCCGGTTGGAGATGGAGGAACTGGCGACGACGAGGGGGCTGGGGAGCTCGAGCCCCATGTACCGGGTGGAGAGATCGCTCATGGGGGGCATCCTCGCGGAATCCGGGCGGCTTGTGAAGGACTTCCGGAAGGGGTAGGAGTCCGCGGTGTTCTACGCCCTCGCCGCCTACCTCGCCTGGGGGCTTTCACCCATATATTTCAAGGCGCTCCGACCCGCCGGCCCCCTCGAGATCGCCTCCTGGCGGGTGATCGCCTCGGTGGCCCTGCTGGGGGCCATGACGGTGGTGATGGGGCGGGGGGCGGAGGTGGCCCGGTCGCTCCGGGATGGGCGCCGCGCCCTCACCCTGGTGGCGACCACGCTCCTCATCACGGTGAACTGGCTCCTCTACATCTGGTCGGTGAACTCGGGCCACCTGCTCGAGGCATCGCTCGGCTACTTCATGAACCCGCTCGTGACCATCCTGCTCGGGGTGGGGTTCCTGAAGGAGGGGCTCGACCGTCGCCAGAAGGTGGCGGTGGGTCTCGCCGGGGTGGGCGTGGCCTGGATGGTCGTGGCCCTGGGCCGGCTGCCCTGGATCTCGCTGGCCCTCGCCCTCTCCTTCGCCCTCTACACGCTGCTCCGGAAGAAGGCGGCCATCGACGCGGTGGCCGGCCTGCTCGTGGAGACCTCCCTCCTCGCCCCCCTGGCCCTGGGCTGGCTCGCGTGGGTCCATTCCCGCGGCGAGGGGCAGTTCGGGACCTCTTGGAGCATGTCGGCTCTGCTGCTCTCCGCCGGGCTCGTGACGGCGCTGCCGCTCGTCTGGTTCACGGTGGGGGTCCACCGGCTGCGCCTCTCCACCGTGGGGATCCTCCAGTACGTGGCCCCCACGCTCCAGTTTTCACTCGCAGTGATGTTGTACCGGGAGCCGTTCGGCGCCACACAGGCCGTCACCTTTGCATTCATCTGGTCGGGGCTCGCGCTGTACACCGTGGACGCCATCGGCAAGGCCCGCCGCCGGGAGCCCGTTCCCGCGGTGGATCCGCTCGACTGAAGCCCAGCCGCCGCTTCTCAGCTCCTCGGCCGCACCGTCACGACCGGCATCGGCGCCCGCCGCACCACCCGCTCCGCGACGGAACCCAAGAGCACGTGGGCCAGCCCCGTGCGTCCGTGCGTCCCGACCACGATGGCGTCGAACTTGCCGTCCTCGGCCGCCGCTACGATCTCGACCGCCGGCTCCCCGATCGACTTGGCCACGGCCACGCGCGGCGCGCCGTCGGCGAAGGCCTCGGCCTTCCAGCGCTCGAGCAGCGCGTCGGTCTGCGCGGCGAGCTCCTGGAGCATGCCCGTGGCCGGCAGGACCGTGCCCTCGGGCAGCGTGTACCCGGGGAGCGGATAGGCGTGGAACACGGTCACCTCGCCGTCGAACCGGCGGGCCAGCTCGCACGCCACCCGCAGCGCATCACGCGACGCGTCGGAGAAATCGACCGGGCAGAGAATCTTCTTCCATTCGAGGGCCATCTAGCCCTCCTTCCAGTTGCCGAAGAGGAATTCCTCCTCCGGCGGAGAGAGGTCGAACCGCTGCCCCGCCTCGGAGATGAGCTTGGCCCGCGAGGCCTTCGGGTCTACCTGCCGCTGCTCGGCGAGCCACTGGAGCGCACGCCGAAGCCCGTCCCCCTTCGGGGGTAGTCCGTCACCTTCGCCCATGGAACACCTCCTCCCCCCACAATTGCGCGCCTCCGCCTAGTCCGCAAGTGCCCAGACGAGCCGGTCGGGGGCCTTTCCCGACACACGCAGGTAACCGCGGTGCACCCCGTGGAGGTGGTGCCCGGCGCAGAGCGACACGAGGTTCTCCAGTTCGTCGCCCCCGCCGCGCGACCGCCAGACGACGTGATGCGCATGCACCGCGGCCCGGCTGCAGCCCGGAACCTGGCAGAATCCCTTGTCCCGCTCGATGGCCTCCCTCTGGGGCGTGCGCCGGCGGTCCCGGATGCCCTCCCAGGCGTCGATGAAGTGGTCGCACATCACCGCCAGGCACTCGTCCCGGGGTATCCAGCGCCCTTCCCGGTGCATGACCGCGCTGCACCCGTCCTCGAAGAGCTCCACGATCCGCCGGGGCACGAGGACCGACACCCGCTCCCGCGCACACATCTGCGCTTTCTCCCCCGCCTCGACCTTGCGCCGCAGCTCGATGCAGGTGCTCTTCTCCGCGACATCGACCCACTCCTCGACGTCCCGCGGCACCGCGACCTGGGCGACGAGCCGGGCCTTCTCGTAGGTGACCCTCCCCTGCCGCATCGCGGCGCGAAGCCCCGGAAGTTCGTGGAGCCGCCGCTCCAGCCAGACCCGCTGCGCGACGGTCCGTTCGGCCATGCCGAGCCGCTCCCGGCAGTAGTGGCGGAAGGAGGCGAAGCCGAGGTGGCGCCAGAGCCGGAAGGCCTGCATGACGAGGCCGAGGTGGCCGACGAGGTCGTCCCAGCGCCCCCGCATGGCAGCCAGTTCCCGGACCCGCGCGTCGATGGCCCGGACGTCCCC
>SESG01020399.1_pt1 | contig 12389 bp, 13 predicted proteins | sample 3171421 | NCBI WGS metagenome assembly SESG01 (sample SAMN10866946, study PRJNA518727) | freshwater metagenome | biome: subpolar coniferous forest; feature: holomictic lake; material: water; isolation source: holomictic Lake 227, 6 m and 8 m depth | place: Canada: near Kenora, Ontario | collected... | reverse complement strand
TAAAGATCTACCTTTGACAACGACAGCAGCCACAAAATTTAGGGATCTTCTCCTTGAGATTCTTCACTGCGATCCTTCACTGCCAACTTCTGGCCGCTTATTAACATTAACCACTGAGGACTGGTATCAAATCACAGCGGAAGCAATTCGTTACCGTATGGCCTTTCAGGTAAAACAGTTTTTTGATAGCCAATCTCAATTAGCTGGTGTCGTTCCGCAAGTTTGCATGGAACGACTTGGTGCTGCTGTTCGTAAGATACTGATGAATAATCTCCGCCAGCAGGCCTATTTGCGCGATATGCTTACTCTACTCAAAGAGGCAAATATTCCTGTCATACTACTGAAAGGACTGTGGTTGGGGGAATTAGTCTATCGTGACTTGAAGGCCCGTGATACAGGCGATATAGATCTTTTGCTGCATTCAGCGGATATGCCTCGTTTTACCAAACTTGTCATTGAACATGGCTTTGATGTGCCGTCGACTACCACCAATATTTGCGATCTTGCTCCGATCAGCAATGAATTTTTGCTGATGCATCCAGCACGGAAGTCCGTTTTTGACATCCATTGGGCACTGACGCTCTCGCCGATCGAAAAGCCGGTTGATGAAGAAAAGTTTTGGCAACGCTCAGAAAAATACACGATCGCGGGTATGCCCTGCCAAACCTTATGCATTGAAGACCATTTGCTCTATCTCTGCTTTCATGCAGCAGTCCATCATCGTTTTGTTTACGTAGGTCCGAGAGCTTTGCTCGATATTGATCGTTTGGTTGCTGAGCCAATTCGCACGATCGATTGGCAAGATCTGGTTGCACGAACCCGAGAGCTATTTTGGGATCGTTGTGTTTGGCTGATGCTCGACCTGACGCGGCAGCATCTTGGCTCCCAAGTACCAAAGTCGGTACTTGACGAACTCTATCCTACTGGAGGTGACGGTCAAAGTATTCAAGCTCTTGTAATAGATGCCATATTTCTCGATCAGGGACGAAAGGGTAACCTTATAAGAAATATTTTAAGAATAGCTACAGAGCGGTCACTCCTGAAGCGCGTAGCCCTCTCTTTCGAGCGCATCTTCCCGTCATCGGAAGAAATGGTGACCAAATTCAGGACATCAGTTGACTCACCTGGTTTCCACTGGCTCTACATGAAACGGCTTGGTTTATTGGCGAAGGATCGGTTTTCGCAGATTTTCCATTTTATCGTTAGAGATGTTGCGATCTTGGCAGAAAAAGAGAGAGTAAAAGCCATAGATCGATGGATTGAGGGCGATGCAGTCCGTGATCAGAGTGCTTGATGCATTGGCCTACACTCAGGGCATTTTGTTCGGAATACGTTGGGAGATAAGTATTTTCGCAACTGAAAGTGAGAACTTCGATTTTATTTTTTGACTATAACTCAAAAAAATTGCTTTTTCTAAGGTTAGCTATATGAGAAGAAAACTCGCACTCGCCATTACTGCCGACGGAGAGGTGGATCTCATCCGAGGAATGATTGATTTGTTACGTTCCAAGCTTGATCGAGTTCTTCTTGTTGAGGGGCGACGTACATTCCATGGTAAACCTCGAGAAGTCCTGGGGGGCGCCTGGATGGATCTGCTTGATCTCAAACCAGGAGAGTTTCGATCTATCGTTACAGATTTACCAGCCGACAACACGCCTGGTGCCACGATGCGCCAACGGGAAATGTTTCAGCGTAATGCTATTGGTCTGGGTGTGCGGGATATGGAACCAGATGATCTCCTGGTTGCCGTCGATGCCGATGAGTTTGTTGATCCTGACTGGTTGGACTCCAATGCTGATTCAGTGATTGTACCTACACGGATGCTTATGCTGCCTTGTTATGGTGGGCTTGATCGACGTGCACCGGACTGGCACTGTTGTCTTAAACACCTCTCCATGCCTGTTGGCCAGTGGCCACCTCATGAGACGGGTTGGCTCTGCCTCGGTGGGGTGGTTGGACCAATACGTGATCTTGCCAATTGTGGCGTCCAATACTGGCGTTCGTATCCCGTAGCGAAAACAAATGAGGCTGCAGGCTGGCACTTGCTGCATGTGCTACCTCCTGAAAAGGATCCATCCTGGAAACTTCAAAGGCAAGCCCATGACTGGGATCCTACTGTAACTCATCAATATATGTCCCTTTACCTTGCTGCCGGAATTCATCCTTACGGCTGGTGGGGGGCTACTCAAATCACTGTACCAAGCCCACTTGAATTTTTTGTTCAACGCCATCCTGACAGTGTGCTTGGCCAACTTCCATCGCTTAACGAACGTTACCAGATGATGCAAGCCGCACTTGAACGGTTCCATAGGTATTCTAATTTGACCCATTCATCCATTAATCCAGAACAACACTGATGAGCTATCAACGAAGTCCAGATGCATTGCATGCAGAAGTTAACGGCTCTCTCATTCTTATGAATGTTGAATCGCTGGCTTATTTTGAGTTTAATGATGTAGCAAAGAGAATTTGGAATCTCTTGTCAGACGCAGTATGGTCCGAGGAGCAAATTTTATCCGTACTCGTTGATGAGTACGATGTGCAGCCTGAACGTTGCCGGGCTGCGGTTACAACATTCCTGAAGCAGGCTCTTGAAAAGGGGTTTGTGGTGGAGGCGTAAGTTGACAGGGAAGTTTTACTGCTATAAATTCTTTGACCGCCATATTTTCAGTTCGAATGAACTGAAGCTGCTCTGTCGGGTTAACCATGATATGGAGCCCGACAATCGGGATGTCATGGTCGAATGGTCATCTGACCCGGTCATGCCTGAGGGTCCAATGTGTGCCGGTGATGTGAGCTGGGGCATTATTGTTCTGCGTGCCGATGGAGGGGTCTGGGCGGTTTTGCCGCGCACAGGATTTGTTGTTTGGGTACCGAAAAATGGCACCCGATTAACGGTGCATCCTGACTTAAGCCAGTTGCCTAACCATGATCAGGCGGCACACCCGAGTCGTGATGCAGCCAACTCCATTGTGACGGGTCTATTGTCGCGCTTGCCTGCGATGTGGGGAGTGCTTCCGCTTCACGCAGCAATGCTCAAAGCCCCTGAAGGCTATATTCTGCTTGCCGGGGTGAGTGGCGTCGGAAAGTCGACTCTTAGTCAGTTCTTGGTTCGTCGTCACGGATGGAGACTCCTTGATGATGACTCTTGCATGGCGTCAGTTATCAATGGCGAGCTTAAGGTGACACCGATGGGGGGGAGGGCTCGTTTGAGAGCTGACGCTGCCAATCGATTGCAATTGTCAGGGCCATTGTTGTCAGGTTACGCCGATGGAAAGGTTATGGTGCCAATTGAAAGGTCTGCATTGCTTATACCAGAAAAGACTCCTGTCGTTGCATTGTTCCATCTTTCCCGGAACAAAGAACACACGGTTAAACATATTTCTAACTCTTTCATTACCCGGCTGGATACTGTAAATGCGGTGACACAAGCATCAACTACTGCGCTCGCTCTTGATCGGGAATCTTTGCAATGGCGTACCAATCTGTTCTATGTAGCAGCGCAGTTTGGGAAAACTGAAAATTATTTCGTAACATTCGGTCAAACTATTAAACCAGAGGAGGTCAGTGATGATATCGAAAAAATATATGCCAAACGCCATTGAGAATTCTCAGACACATGCTGAAACTATTGAAATTGGTAGCCAGAAGCGTGAATGGTTAGACCCGGCCATGGTAGAAGTTATGAGGGTCAATGATGCTCGTGATGCTGGTAGTTTTCCGCCGTGCGTGTGAATATTCCGAAGTCGAGCAATTTTCTTTACTTTCCGGGTTTGAACGTCAGATACACTTTTATTCTCAAGAAGTCCTATTCGGCGGTTGTGCGCTCTACCACAAGACGATAAAAAAGAGTCCAGGCCGCCGGATACAAGTAAAATAAGAGGGGTGCTGCCTTCAATAGTCTTTGCGTTGGTTGTCTCAAATACGCTCCATAAAACCCTGACTGTACACGATAGACTCCATGGTATTGGGGTCTATCGAACTTTTCGCACTTCTGACAGATACTCCCTTTTCGTCCGAATTATCCTTAGCTCCCCAGACAGCAGAGGTTTCTTCTGGATTTGGTATACATCAGAGATACTGTTACTTGTCAAGAGATACAATTACAAGGCGTAAGTAACTCCAACAGAAATTGAGGGATAACATTTAAACTCCGCCGTGTCATTTTTAAACTTGTTGTTCTCTTTTTGCAGATTCGTCTGAAATGCAGGGGAGTAAGAAATTGGGCCGTCAGCTGTGAGTGATACGTCAGGACTGCCTTGAAAAACGACTCCCAGATCAAAAGAATAAGAAATTGCAGAATCCGAACGAAAAGGATTACCCCATCCTATTCCCACATAAGGCGAAGTGCCGTTTTTAACCTTAACAACGGCTTTCAAGGTACCTATTTCTTTTGCAGAATAATGACCATCGCCAATGATATTGGAATCTTGTAAAATTGCGTTTGCCAGAATTTGATTATTGTTTATAAGCATTCCTGTTGTTAGTCTGAAACCTGAATCATCACCCATGGGGTGCCAGTCAATAAGAATTGGTAGCGATCGCAGACGGAGATTAAAGTTATAGTCTAAATTGCTTTTTGTGAATTTACTATGATAATTGAGAAAATTAAACCCGGTTCTAGCGTTAAAATATTGGGAAAATCCTAAGAATCCATCTATCCCCATACCAAGCGTCCCAGCCTTTATACCAAACGCAACATCCCCAGTCTCCGCTAATGCGGTCGAGCTTAATGCCGAAATAGTCACCGAGCTCATCAAGATACTGTTAATCAGTATTTTTTTCATAATTGAAAGCTTTTGAACTGGTTGCAACAAATACCATTACCAGCAATTTATGAAAAATTGCTTGTTTTTTTTGTTTATCCCATGTAAAAACGTCAATAATGCGTATCTTTATCCATATATCGATAATGGTTAACAAATCACGCTTCAAATTTTATGGCCTATTTTAACCATATCTGTCTTGTAGAGGCTCCACAGACAATTATTATTCCCTTTCCCCGCTTTATCACCGACTGCATCGGTGTATGCTACCTCGCTGCCGCCGTCCAGCACGATGTCGAAAGCCTCGTCATGCCCGACAACTTCTACAACTATGGCATCTTTGACAGCCTTCGCTCTCTCCTGAAAAAAAGTCCGGTAGACCTTGTCGCCATCTCCTCAATGACCGGAGCCTTCAACCAGGCCGAACGACTTGCCCGTATTGCGAAAGAGGCCGGAAAATTCGTTGTCATGGGAGGTTTTCATCCGACCGCACTGCCCGAAGAGGTCTTGAAGCACACCTCCGTTGACGTTGTGGTAATCGGAGAGGGAGAGCAGACCTTCAGGGAACTCGTTCTTAACGGTCCATCTCGTGATGTCAAAGGAATCGCCTACCGCGAAGGTGGAGGCATTGTCTATACTGGCCAGCGCGACGTCATCGCCAACATAGACTCCATAGCATTTCCACTGCGTTCTCTTCGTCCCGAACGATATGGCGAAAAAGGCGATGCCTATTCTATCGACACCATCTACACCTCGCGCGGGTGCCCTTGGTCATGTTCTTTTTGCGCCAATGACCAGATGCACAAAGGCTGGCGAGGCAGAAGCGCCGAAAATGTTGTCGAAGAGATCGCCCTTCTGCACGACCCGAAAAATAAAAAACTCATCAAGATCTGGGATGCCAACTTTCTGACTAATATCGGGCGGGCAGAAAAAATCTGCGACATGATGATCGAAAGGGGATTGACAAACTTTCGAATCATGACGGAATCCAGAGCCAAAGATTTAGTCAGAGCCGAACGGATTCTCGACAAACTGCGCCGCATAGGGTTAAGCAAAGTAGGCCTCGGCATCGAAAGCCCGAGCGAAGCAACCCTTGCTCTGATGAACAAAAAAAACAGCCTTGACGACGTCGCCCGCGCCATAGAACTCTGCAACAAAAACAAAATCGGTGCCGAAGGCTATTTCATTATCGGCCACTATACCGAAAACATCCAGGACACCATCGCCTACCCCGAATTCGCACGATCACTCGGCCTCCGTCAGACCATTTTCATGGTCATGACCCCATATCCAGGCACAGGCATCTACCAGGAGTACAAAGACGAAGGCAAAATCCGATCCTTTGACTGGGATCTTTACAACAACTACTGTCCAGTGATTGAGACCCGCAGCATGGACCGCCAGACTCTCGTTGCCATGCTGGTATACTGTAATGTCGCCTTCAACAGCTACAAGTCAGCCATGAAGCGCAACAGCACCAACGCAGTGCTGCTCAGCTTTATGATAGATCTTTTCCAGCTCAGCTGGCTCATGAGGGTCAACAAAAACCTGTCAAACAAAGATATCAGCGACCTGTTGTTTAACGCGCTTCTAAGGTTTCTTGACCACAAGAATGGTGAGGTAGAACAGCCTGCAGCTGTAAAATGCAAACCATTGAAGCAGCCCATTCGCCTCCGCATCCGCCACACATCAGGCAAAAGCATCGATTATACTCTTTCAGAACGTGCAGGCAATCGCGTGCTTACCATGACAACGCAGCAGAACAACAAACCTTTTTCCGGACCGGAAATCAGGCTCGAAGAACTTGTAGAGTGTGCATGCGCTGTCTCCATGGACAAACTGATGGGCGTCCTCTACAGAAACGAGTGGTTGCGGAATAACCCAGGACGTGCGACACGTATGCTTTTCCCCATACTCAAAGACCTCGAAGTTATGGGTTTTGCCGCAAAACTCATCAAGCTCTTTCTTGACTCATACCGGGCAAAAGCTTAAAAGCCGATCCTTAAACCAAGGAGCACAGCGTTGTTTGAAGGAGAATATTTGAGGTAATTTGCTTCGGTAATTTCACCCATGGCAAAATGACGGAAACGTACATCAATAAAGCTGGCTTCAGCGATAGGAAAAGAGACGCCAGCACCAAATTGATAAGCAAAACCAGTAGCACTGTCATTGGAAATAAACGCATCAGGAGAACTGCCGATTAAAAATCTGCTGAGTCGAGCCTGTGCTCCGCCCACACCTGCCATCAAATATGGCTGAATGCCTTCGGTGGTAAAATCGTAATAATTGTTAAGCATCAAAGAAAGTATCCTCTCATGGCCTTTCCCTAACTTATCATTGATCCCGCACAATTGATAACCGACTTCGCCTTCAATCCTGAAATTTTCAAAAACCATACCGACAGCACCCACAAAATTCATCCCTTTCTTAAGAGGAAGTTGTAATAAGGTGTTACCGTTTACTTGATTAATATCCACAGTTCTTGACAGTATCATCCCGGCATTGCCGCTGATATATTTATCGTCTGCGTATGCAGGAACTGTCATCATAACCAACGCTACAACAACAGCAAAAAGCAGTGAAAGTTGTTTTCTCATTCTTCCATTTGGTTATCAGTAGTGGATTAAATACCTAATAATTAAATATACTCCATAGACAATCAAGTATAGTAAAAAAAAGTTAATTTAAAAACGAGCGGTTAACCTCGCATATTATTTTACTTTCAGAACGGTTATCAATGCCATTTACAGAAAACCCTCATTCTGTGACTGAAGGTTGCGGAGCTTCTTTCAAAAAATATTCTTGTCATTCACCCTGCAGTTAACCCGCCTGATTGAACCATAAGAAACAAGAGATCACTATTGCTCAATTCCTCCACTGGATGCAAACCTGTATGAACTATAAGCCCTGCAATCATATTCGAAGCACAACCCTTCAAGCTGCACTTCTCGCGCTGATGTTGATATTTGCCGGATGTGGATCGTTTATTCCTACATCCGGACCAGATACTGGAGAGATAATTAATGCCGCTGACTCAAAACGCCTCAAAGATATTCAGATTGTAGACATCAATGACACCGTGGTCAGCAGATTGCTGTTGTCGCAAACACAAAACTCGTTTTCAGACACCTTCAACACTTCAATTCGTACAGGTAATGTTATCGGAGCCGGAGATGTCATAGAGGTTTCAATATGGGAACTCTCCCCTGCATTATTCAGTGGCGTGGTGTTTGATTCACGCACAGCTTCTTCAGCCTCCCATGTCACCACATTGCCGGAACAGATGGTCAATAGCGAAGGAACCATCAATATTCCTTTTGTAGGTCAAATAGAGGTCGCCGGACGAAGCATTCAGCAAATAGAGTCAGAAATAAAACGCAGCCTGAAAGGAAAGGCAAATCAGCCTCAAGTACTCGTCAGAACGCTCCGTAATAATACCACCAATGTCACTGTCGCAGGTGAAGTTGCTTCGAGCATCCGTATGTCGCTTACTGCAAGGAAAGAGCGTGTGCTTGATGCACTTGCAGCCGCCGGTGGAGTCAGGATGCCAGTCAATAAAATGACCTTGCAGCTTACACGCGGAAGTCAGGTTCAAGCCATGCCGCTCGACGTGATTATTCGAGATCCAAAACAGAATATAGTGCTGCAGCCTGATGATGTTATCACGCTCTCCTATCAGCCATTGAGTTTCACGGCATTAGGAGCAACCGGCAAGAATGAAGAGATAAATTTTGAAGTGCAGGGTATCTCTCTTTCACAGGCCCTGGCTCGCTCTGGCGGTATCCAGGATAATCGTGCCAATGCTGACGGTGTATTTATTTTTCGCTATGAATCAGCTAAAGCGCTGGGGTTGAATGGACAAGGGCAACTGACCAGGGCGGATGGAAAAGTTCCCGTGATTTACCGGGTAAACCTGAAAGACCCGACCTCCTTGTTTATTGCTCAGAATTTTATCATGCAAAACAAAGATCTCCTCTATGTTTCCAATGCCCAGGCTGCTGATTATCAAAAGTTTCTCAACATGGTAGTCTCCATAGTCTATCCAGTGGTCAATGTCATCAATGCAATTCCATCCCTACCCTGAAACCATGTGTTGACAGGGATGAACAATGAGAGATACCATAATAGATGTGACTCGATTACTTTGGCGTTTCATGAAGCAGCGCCTGCCGACAGGAGTCGATCGGGTCAGTCTGGCTTATATTCAGTATTTCGGCCACCGTGCCAGAGCAGTAGTGAGAATCGGAAACTATAGCATGCTCTTGTCTCAGTCAGGCTCTTTGAAACTGTTCGCCACCTTGTTAACTCCTGCCATCGACAGAAACCTCCTTATTACTCAACTCCCCGAATATGAGCTTTTCACTGCTTTTCGTCCGCAACACTTCTCCGGATCATTTTTTATCCATACAGGCCACAATGGCTTGGAGAGTGAATCATATCTCTTGTGGCTGAAGCGACTCCAGGTAAAACCCCTGATTTTTGTACACGACCTGATTCCGATCCGCTATCCTGAGTATTGCCGTCCCGGTATTATGGAGAAACATCGTTCCCGGATGAACAATGTCATGCGCTTGGCAAATGGTGTCATCACCAATTCACAAGCCACCCTTGATGATCTTGTCCGATATGCACAAAAAACCGGTCACCGGTTACCCCCTTCAATTGCAGCTCCCTTGGCCGCTGCAGAACTGCCACTCCCTTCCATAAGCCGTCCAGCAGCAGAACCCTATTTTCTCATGCTCGGCACCATAGAGCCCCGGAAGAATCACCTCCTTTTGCTGCACATATGGCGCAACATGATCGGGCGTTTGGGTGATCGGGCCCCAAGACTGGTGATTATTGGGCAAAGGGGGTGGGAATGTGAGCATGTTATTGATTTACTCGAAAGGTGCGAAGCACTCCAGGGGTTTGTAACCGAACTGCCGTCATGTTCCGATTCCGATCTTGCAACCTATCTCCATCATGCACAGGCATTGTTGTTTCCCTCTTATGCAGAAGGATATGGGATGCCGCTTATGGAGGCCTTGAGAGCCGATGTACCGGTTATAGCGAGTGACTTGCCGGTCTTCCGCGAAATTGCAGGAAATATCCCTGATTATTACGATCCGCTTGATAGTCTCGGCTGGATGGCTTGTATAGAAGCATTTTCAACACCCTCAAATCCGCTGCGTACAGCACAGAAGCTCCGCCGGATAAATTTCGTGCCACCTACATGGGCAGAACATTTTCAATCGGTTGAAGATTTGATGAACCGGTTAGCATGAACCAGAAGAAGCCACTTGCAGACTCGACTCTCTCTGCCTACGGCTTCTCATTGCGTAAGCAGCCGATTGTACGGCGCTTCACCGGAAACAAGAAGGTTCATTTTATCACTCAGGTTGCGCAACTCCGACCAGATACATCATTACTCTTGTGGGGAAGTCATCCGGTGCCGTCAGCTCTTCCCGAAGGTGTGCCGATAATCCGGCTTGAAGACGGTTTTTTACGCTCAGTCGGCTTAGGTGCGGATCTTATACAGCCGCTCTCTCTTGTAGCCGATTGGAGCGGTATCTACTACGATGCAACAAAGCCATCCGATCTCGAACAGCTTTTGCAGACAACAGCATTTTCTGCAGAGCTGATCGAACGGGCCTCACAGCTCCGCAGCAGCATTGTCGAACACAGGGTGACCAAGTACAGCACAGGCAGCAAAAGCTGGCATCGATCTCCGGAACTGTTGCAGACAGGTCAACGGGTTATTCTTGTTGCAGGCCAGGTTGAAACTGATGCATCAATTCGCTTTGGCGCACCGGTCATACAGACAAATATCGGATTGCTGCAGGCAGTAAAAGAAGCAGAACCAGATGCGTATATTATCTACAAATCACACCCCGATGTTACCGCCGGATTGCGGGCCAGAGGGCAAGGAGAAGATAAAGTGCACCAATGGTGCAACGAAAGTGTATCTGATGTTTCGATGGCTGATTTGCTGACTCAGGTCGATGAAGTAAAGGTGATGACTTCGCTCACAGGTTTTGAGGCTCTGCTTCGCGGAAAGCCTGTAACCTGTTACGGAAATCCGTTTTATTCAGGCTGGGGCTTGACAAAAGACATGGTGCCAATACCCCGCCGCACTCGCAGGTTATCGCTTGATATGCTTGTTGCCGGCGCACTTATCCTTTATCCAATCTATGTAAGCAAATCGACAGGAAAAATAACAACTCCTGAAAATGCACTCAATGAGTTACTGGAGTGGAGGGAGAGCAGCCCAAATGACTTATCCTTTCTCCGCAAGATTACTCGATTGGTTATAAAAACTCTTTTTAGCCAGCCATGATTAAGAATGGCCTGCAGGTGTTTAACGGTAAGCGTCTCCTCATGCTGCAGGGACCGATGGGCCCTTTTTTCAGACGCCTCTCTCGCGACTTTGAAAAAGCAGGAGCCGAGGTTTACAAAATAAACTTCAATGGTGGAGACTGCCTCTTCTATCCGTGCGATTCTCTTTTGTTTAGAGGATCCCTTGACGAATGGCCTGCTTTTTTAGAAAGCACGCTTGATCAATATCAAGTCGATATAGTATTCCTGTTTGGTGATTGCCGACCGGTACACCGGATAGTGAAAGAAATTGCGACCAGGCGGGGCATAAAAACCGGAGTTTTCGAAGAGGGCTACGTCAGGCCGGACTACATTACCCTTGAGCTTTATGGCGCAAACGGACACTCACGGCTCCCTCGTGATCCCGCCTTTTATCTCACTCAGCCAATCAGCGCTATTTCCCCCACAAAACCTGTCGGAAGGGCGGCATACTGGTACATGGCTCTCTGGGCCGTGTTGTACTACATTGCCAGTGCGGCTTTAAAGCCCATATTTCCTCACTACCAACACCATCGTCCACTCACTCTTCAAGAGGCCTTTCCATGGATTCGAGGTGCCTTTCGGAAATATTATTACAGAATAAAAGAAAGAGGTATTGAAGAAAAGCTTGTGGGTCGTTGTAACGGAAAATACTTTTTAGTGCCTCTGCAGGTACATAACGATGCTCAGATAGAGGTACACTCTGATTTTGATTCAGCCAGAGTATTTATTGAAAAAGTTGTGGATTCGTTCCGGAAGCATGCACCGCACGACACCATACTGGTTGTCAAACATCATCCTTTGGATAGAGGGTATGTTGACTATACTGACCTGATCGATCAACTCATCCGTAAATACGGACTGCAGAAAAAACTTCTCTACATTCACGATCAGCATCTGCCGGCTTTGCTCGAGCACGCTCAAGGCGTAGTAGTGATTAACAGCACCGTAGGTCTCTCAGCGCTTGACCAGGGTAAACCCTTGAAAGTTCTCGGTTCAGCACTCTATAACCTGAATGGATTGACCTTTCAGGGCACCCTTGATGAGTTCTGGAATCAAGCACCGACGCATCAGTTAGACCGTAATCTGTTCTATCGTTTTCGCCGGTATCTGATTGCACAAACCCAGCTGAATGGAGGCTATTACAAAAGACTTGACAGCACAGAATCTGGTGCAGGATTAATCTGGGAAGGTTCCGATACGAACTGCGCGGCAAAAAAAAAAACTGTTTCAGAATATGGAGCCGATAGAGATAATCAGGTTACCATAAATAAATAATACAATGAGTTC
>SESG01014023.1_pt1 | contig 12390 bp, 9 predicted proteins | sample 3171421 | NCBI WGS metagenome assembly SESG01 (sample SAMN10866946, study PRJNA518727) | freshwater metagenome | biome: subpolar coniferous forest; feature: holomictic lake; material: water; isolation source: holomictic Lake 227, 6 m and 8 m depth | place: Canada: near Kenora, Ontario | collected... | reverse complement strand
GGGCGCGATTCAATCTTGGAAAGATTGATGCCACGCGAAGCGAAAGGTTCCAGCATACGACACAATATTCCCGGCTCATCCTTAACAGAAAAAAGCACGGAGGTTTTATCATTACCGGAACGATCACTCGCTTTTTTGGATATTGTCAGAAAACGGGTAAAATTATTAACCTGATCCTCAATACGACTTCTAACAACTTTGAGATCATATAGTGAAGCGGCAAGTTCACTGGCAATAGCAGCCGAACTGTAATCATCACTGGCAATCTGGGCGGCAACGGCTGTGGATGCTACATCAACGGTTGGAACACCGGACAAGTTATCATCCAGCCACTGACGGCATTGGGCGATAGGTTGAGAGTGAGAATATACCTTTTTCACATCCTCAATTCTCCCTGTTCGAGATAAAAGATCGTGATGAACTTCAAGCATTATTTCAGAAGTTATCTGCAGACCACTCTCCACAAACATATCGAGTGTATGCGAAACAACGCCCTCAGTGGAGTTTTCAACCGGAACAACACCGTAAAGTGCCCTCCCCTTTTCTACTTCCTCAAATACAGCCGGAATCGACTTCATGGGAATCAGTTCTGCCGAGAGGCCAAACTGCTGCATTGTAGCCAGATGACTAAAAGTCGCCTTGGGGCCTAAAAAAGCAACTTTCATGGGTGATTCAAGTGCCAGACATGCCGAGATTATTTCTCTAAAAATACTTTTCAAGGCATCATTGGGAAACGGGCCGGGGTTCTGACTAAGCAGACGTTCATAGATCTGACGTTCACGACCCGGCACATGAAAATCAAGATTATCACCTGATTTCAGTTTTCCAACATCAAGAACAACGTGTGATCTTTCATTCAGCAAGTCGAGTATTGCATCGTCAATACCATCGATACGAACGCGAAGATCTTGTATAGTTAAAGCATTTTTCTGCAAAGGGACCGCCTGGAGAGGTTGATTTATTCGGAAGCTAAATTGGCGGGTTAATGTAAAACAGCGAATGAAAAAAAGCAACCGATTTTAGGATGTTCGACAAGACCTGCTCCGGATATGAGCAATAAGTTCAGATGATTATCTAATCCTCTGGAAGTCCTTCGTGACAGAATATCTCAATTATTATTACGGCTATTGGAAACGCGTAAGCCATTCATTAAAAACAGTCACTTTTACTTCACCAAATGGAAGCAGATTTTTCCTCACCTGCGCAACTGTTTTACGTTCCTTCAACCTGCCCGGTTTTTTTGAATAGAATAAATCAGCAAAACAGATTATCTGCTCCGGGAGTGAAAGCGGGCACATATCCCGAATCGGAAGCGGCAAACTCTGGCGAATGATGTCATCACGAGTCAAACCTACGCCAGTATGCCGCTCACAAACCAACGCATGAAGTGGATAACCTTCACCCTCCAGTACGGCACGTCCGAGGACACCGTGCAAAATGTATGGCTGACTGCCATACAAACCGAGTTCGGGTGCATATACCTGATACACACCGACATCGTGCAGAAGAGCAGCCTCTTCAATAAAAAGTCGGTCGTACTCCGTTACAGCCAAGCGTCCCGCAACTTCCAATGCAAGATCCGCAACATACCTACTGTGCTCAAGGACTATTTTCAAGGAATCACCTGCAAGATAGCGGGCTAAAAGTGTCGTCATCCACATGCGGCAATTCTCCGTCATTATTTTGAAATATCAGCGTCGCGCAACGGCTCTACCGCGTCAACAATCCGACACAAGCACATAACTAACTAATATAAATAGTATTTACAGGTTGGCACTGATTATGCTTTTAGTAAATCAGCAAGGAAAAGAACGGTTTGTTTTGGTAAATTCAGATTTCAGGAGTATGTCATGTACGCAAAATTTCCGTTTTATTCAGTGGCTCAGTTGTATGCACTCACTTTGAACACTCCGGTTGCTATCATGCTGGGAGGCGACCATCTTTACTGGGTGGTAGATCAAAACTACGAAACTAAATATGCACAGGAAGGTTGTTCTTTGCTGTCACATGCAGTCTAGAGTTGCTGCCTAAAGGAAGCAGACAACGGCATAAATGACTGATACGCAGCACTAATCATCTTGATAAACAATCGAACTTCTCCATTTGAACGCCTCCAGTTGTGCCGTAAGCAGCTGATCAAGTGAAACCCCGCACTCCTCCAACAGAACCGGTACGGAAGCAAAATCAGTTATCTCAAGCTTTTCTGATAACATTAGCATCCTGCCAAGCGCCCCTTCCCGCTTCAACAAAGCTGAACTTATTTCATCATTGAGATTCAAGTGGGCAATTATCTCTTCCATTGGCGTTTCGAAGAGGACATCAAGAAGAGACAGAATGCCCACCATAAAGGCTGATTCCGCTTTTTCATTGTTAACACCCATCTGCTTCAGCATAATTTCCATAAGACGTCCGCGGACAGCGGCCATTTCAAGCAGAGGATGATTCATGCAGCGCGCATCATGCCCGGCAAAAAGAGAAAGCTGTGTCCAGCGTCGTAGATGGTTCATACCCAGCATGATAATCGCATGGCGCAACGTTTTTATCTTTTCACGTGCACCCAGAGCCACTGAATTTACTAACCTCAGTAAATTGTAGGAAAGGCCGGGATTCTCTTTAAATGTCATCTCAACCATCTCGACAGAGGCACCGGAAGTCAGCTGCTGCAGCAGTTTCAACAGTGCCAATCCCGATACATCAATTTTTCTGCTATTAAGCACAATCGGGCGAGCAAAGAAATACCCTTGAAACAGATCGAAACCTAAATCATAACAGATTTGAAATTGTTCGACCGTCTCAACTTTTTCTGCCAAAAGTTTGACTGGGTACTTGCGTAGCTGCTTGATCATTTCCGGCAAAGCTTCCACACCGGTTAATAAAATATCAATTTTAATAATATCAACAACATTGTAGATTTCATTGTTAGCATCATCATACTCATGATCATCTAGGGCAAGAATAAAACCCATTTTTTTGAGCTCACGGCAGCGTTCTATCACCTGATCATCAAGTCGAATAATCTCAAGTAACTCAAGTACCGTCTGACCAATAGGCAATAGCTCAAGCATTTCTGACAGCAGCAGTCCAAGATGCACGTTTATGAAACCGAATTTTCCTCCCAGCACCTCATGTATCCCAAATGAAGAAAGGGCATGGGTGATTACGTGAGAACTCGCGTGTGAATAACTTTCAAAAACGGCATGATCCATATCAGCCGAACGGAACAACAGTTCATAACCGACTATCTCCTGCACGCGGTCAAGAATGGGTTGACGCCCTAAAAAGAATTTTTCTGATGGTGCAACCATATAAAACCTTTACTCGTATATTGGAATCAAAGGCATGCTGCATATCATCTCGTAAGTAATCTTAGCAGAACTCTTTCAGAGTACAAGTGTCATTTTTTCGACTTACAGCTTTACATTCACTAATACAGCATGCTAGCCTGACAAAAATTTGGTCCTGTGACGAGTCACCACCCTAACAGAACGTTCTTGTCATGGAGCCCCAGGAGCTCTTTATGAAACGCAAAGCAATTGCCCTCCTCTCTGGCGGACTCGACTCCACTCTTGCCGTTAAAATGATGCTTGATCTTGGAATTGAAGTTGAAGCACTTAATTTCACATCCCCCTTCTGCACATGTACCGGAAAAAACTCAGGCTGTAAATCTGAAGCGGTTCGCGTTGCACAGGAATTCGATATTCCGATTAAAGTAGTGCATAAAGGACTGGATTACCTGGAAATAGTCCGTAATCCAGTTCACGGTTACGGGAAAGGGGTAAATCCCTGTGTAGACTGCCGTATATATCTGCTTAAAAAAGCAAAAGAATATATGTTCGAGATTGGTGCCGACTTTGTATTTACCGGAGAGGTTCTTGGACAACGACCAATGAGCCAGCGGCGTGACACACTAAGGGTGATCGAGCGGGAAAGCGGACTGGAAGGACTCCTGTTACGTCCGCTTTCAGCGCGCCATTTTGAACCTACCATCCCAGAAAAAGAAGGATGGGTGGATAGGGACAAACTATTGGCAATTGAAGGAAGATCTCGTTCGGTACAGATGCAGATGGCAGAGGATCTGGATGTCAAAAACTACCCTTGCCCGGCAGGTGGCTGCCTGCTGACCGAGTTGTCGTTTGTACCCAAAATCAAGGATGTTTTCAATCACTCTGAGGAACTTAATCTTCGGGATTTCCGTTTGCTCAAAACCGGGCGTCATTTCCGTATCGGGCCACAAAGCAAAGCGATCATGGGGCGCAACGAGGCCGACAATAACCAGCTTGAACTTGCTCGGCAGCCGGGTGAAGCAGCCCTGACCTGGCTTGACGGCAACACCCCGGTTGTTATTGTTATCGGCACACAGGACAGGGATCTACTCACGTTAAGCGCCAAAATACTGCTTCGCTATACAAAAGCTGAACCTGGGAGTGACTGCCGAATTGAGTTACGCCTTAATGATTTGAAAGAAGTTTTTTCCGTTGTAAATGACATGAATCCTGAAAGCGTAGAAACATATTTGGTATCATTATAGAAGGCCCTGAACTGCATAATGATTGATGGTTACTGTTTACAATGTAGGACAGGTAAACTGTGTTCTGGCGAGCGCTTTACATCCATAAGCAACGAAACCGCCAGCTTGATCACATAGCCTGATAGCAGCAGCCAGCTTCAGGCAATCTGTCAACACATTAGATTCAGGTGCCGTCTGTTGCTGTTGCTGTTGTGGGAGTGGCTGTTGCACCTGCTGCATAGGCTGCGGAACAGGTTCTGGAATATTTTGTTTCACTTGGATGCGCTTTTGCTCCTTAGTATATTCGGTAGTAACCGTGATCATTGCTACAACCAGTTTGTCGGAAATCGCCATTTTTTTCAGTGCAGCTAATTCAGAGACGGAAAATTTTTTATAGGGACCTGCAACACTGTTAATTTGTGCGATGATAAGTTGATCGTTTTTCCCCTCCTTCACAAGTTGGGCAATATCTATAATTCGCAGTTCAGGGGGACCGGTGTAACGTAGGCGCAAACTAGCATTTTTTATGGATGATAGCTCTTCAGGATGTTTATCAAGGTAAACTCTCAGACCCTCCAGATCATTCTTCGCAAGCAATGTTTTGAGTCCGTCCGTGTTGACTTTCAGTGCCTCATTCTGTACCGCAGGCACCGCTTTTGTCTGCTGAATAGAGCTGGTAACCTCAGCTATAGCGGAAGACGAGACAGTGCCTGTTACGGTAAAACGTTCAACCGAACGGTTATTATTAATGTCCAGTGCTTCTACAATTATCGGATTTTTACCCACTTTTAGTTGTAGTTCCATTGAAAAGTTACCACGTTCATCTAGTGCCGCCTGCTGACCGTTAACGGTGACAGAGTTAATTCCTATAGTATTTTCAACTTTACCGACGATATTTATTGGATTCTCTCTGACAACAACCTTTGAGCCACGCTTTACTATTGGAGAAACAATTGTAATGGTTGGTGGTGCGGCTTCTTTTAATGGTCTCTTGGCAGTTTGTGCAACCGTTGCCGGTTGTTCCTTTTGTTTCGTATTTATCTGTTTTTTTGTGCTAGTAATTGCCATTATAGGAGTGACGTCCCCAAGCTTAGGAAGATAAGTTCTGAAACTTTCTGATTTTTTAAGTTGCTCAAGAACGTCAGATATTGCCAAACTGTAGGCAGTATTAAGAGCGATTGCCAGATAAATTGGACCATGTTCCACCTTGTTATCAGCTGGATACCGTTCCTCACTTATGATGAATTTATTAAAAGGATTAGCTGAATTTTGCAGGCCTTGAGTAAGCACGCCTACATGGGATTTATTGTATTGAGTCTCAAAAATTATTCTACCTAAAGGGTCCTTAACTATTACTGAGCCTGTCACTAGTGCTTCTAGTTGCCCGTAATCGTAGACAATATTAGCGTTACATCTAGAAACAATAGAGACTTCTGGAATGGAAGGTTCGATATATAGGTCATATGTCCTGCTGACTGAGGATTTGTTGGAAATGATGTCTACATTCCCGAAAAGTAAGTTTAATTGACCAAGCATAGACAACTGAAATTGTTTACCGGTACGGATAATATATTTGAAGTCAGTCAATGAGCAGGCTATACGTTGTTCTTTGATTCCGCTAACTAAAGAATTCGGAATAACAAGTGCTACACTAAGCTTTCCGGATGTTGAGACAGGATACGCAGACAGCATATTTGTTAACGGCACGTTATATGTACCGCTGGGAGGAGAAAACCCGTAACCCTGCGCTTCCATACTTGAACGCACTTGCGTATTGACACACCCGACCAACATTAAAAAAAACAGTATATTAGCGCATATTTTAATAAATATATTTTTGCCGATCACTGTTTTCATAACATTCCCCTGAATTTAAGAGAGTCTTGACTGCTCCCCTCCCTTAACTATGGGTTTTACGGTGGGGTCGCTAATTTTGATTTCACAAATCAGTTTATTATTTCCCTTTTGTTTGTAGCGATTCTGTAAATAGCTGGGAGCTAAAATTAGATTTTATTTTTCTTTGTGGGCAACACAAATACACCCCAAGGATTGTGGAGTCAATATAATACCTGGTAGATCGCTAGCATCTAATATCTCCCACTCCGATATAGTAACTTCTGACACATTAAGACTGTCATTAGGTAGTCAGCAGACCTATAACGCCTCAGTGGACTCGCTAGTTCCCGTAAAATCCAGTCTTTTCCACCCGAAATTGCGTTGACACTACCCTTTTGCGAGTGTAGTTTCAACCTCCCATAAATACAAATTAATATCACTTAGATTGCGATCTAGTCTCTTATTTTAGGTCGGTCCGGAGTCTTGACATGCTACGTTCTTGCTTTTTATCAATGGTCTGCCTGCTGTCATGCTGTCTCGTTGCTTCGGCTGCAGAAGATCGCTCCCTGGTTGTATACAAGAAGAATGTTTCTACGGAGCGCAGACTGGCGCTGGTTATTGGCAATAGCAGCTATACGGACGCCCCGTTGAAGAACCCGGTCAATGATGCTGACGTCATGGTCAAGGCGCTCAAAGAGACCGGATTTGACGTTGTAGTGCGAAAAAACGCCGATCGAAGGGCCATGTTTTCTGCCATCAAGGAATTCGGGCAGAAACTCAAGAAAAGTGATGTCGGCCTCTTCTATTATGCAGGCCACGGTGTTCAGGTAGACAGCTCAAATTATCTGCTTCCCGTCGATCTGCGCAACAGCGAACTGCAGGATGCAGAGGATCTTCGCCGCGATGCCTTGCCGCTCAATGAATTGATGGAGCGCATGCGCGATGCAGGTACCAACAATATTGTCATTCTGGATGCCTGTCGAGACAATCCGTTTATGACCAAGTTCAGCAGAAGTGCTTCGCGTGGGTTGGCCAAAGTGGTAACACCATCAAGTACTTCAATCCTCTACTCTACCGACCCCGGCAATACTGCATCCGATGGTGCAAGCGGAGATAATGGCGTCTTTACGAAGCGACTTGTGGAAGCGATTCAGAAAGAAGGTGTCGAGTTAGTTGATGTTATGCGCGATGTTTCTTCCGCAGTCAGCCGTGATACAAACGGATCCCAACGACCAGTTTTTGACGGAGTTATGGGAACCAAGTTTTACTTCCGGGCGATGGAAACACCGCCACCGCCCGTACCTGCCCAGATATCCGTAGACACACGAGTGGTGGACCTTCGCTATTGGGAAAGCGCCGAAAAGACCAATAGCATCTCGGCATTGCGATCCTATCTGAAGAAGTTTCCTACAGGTGACTTTGCTGATATTGCCTTAGAGAAAATTCAACTGTTGGAGCAGGCTAAAACACAGAGCGATTCCGCTGCCAAGGCTGATCTGGAACGGAGGGTATTGGAGGCCGCAGAGCAGTCCCGGTTGGCTAAAGAACGTACAGAGCAGGACCGCCGATTGCAAGAGATGGAAGCCAAGATCCAGCAATCAGAGGTGCGATCCCGTCAGGCAGAGGAAAGAGCTGCCAAAGCGAGTCAGGCCGCAGCTTTAGAAGCCAACCTCAAACAAGTGCAGCCTGAAAGACAACAGGTTACCATGCTGCCAAAGGATGCTCAGTACAAAACGATAACAGCCACCAAGGAACTTGGAAAGCTCTTTACTGCTACGGAATTGACCATGCTGGACAATAAGACCGGATTGATGTGGGTGCGAAATGGGGGGCTTACCGGGAAGATTGCCATTAATACTGCCAGGCAATTTCTTGATAAAATAAACATGAAGATGTACGGCGGGTTTGATGACTGGCGCTTGCCAACAAAGAAAGAACTTGAAACGCTTGTCAAATATGCAAAAGATGATGGCTGGGGTAATAAGGACGGTCACTATGTATCAGACTATCTGGTTTCAAAAGGTTTTGTGAAGGTTCAGCCTGAATATTACCTGACCGACAATACAAGTTTTGCCAAAGTACAGGCAGTTAGGATGTGGAGTGGTCATTTCGAGGAGTTGGATAATGTTATGCAGCATATTAATGCGTTTGATACTCGTATTCTTCCGGTAAGAGGTACGCTTCAATAGATTAGCACTATTCAGAAGTATGAAACCTTATCGGCCGTTGAAATTTTCACCGCACATCACTTCAAAAGCAATGGAATGAAAAAAGGCGCTACGAATGAGGTGAAAATTGCTGCCAGCGCCATAGCGACTCCAGACATTGCTCCTTGGGTCTGTCCCTCATGCAGAATAGTTGCAGTGCCCTGGCCGTGAGCTGTTACTCCCATCGCAATCCCTCTGGCAACCGGATCAGTTATTTTGCACAAAGACAAAAAGCCTGCTCCGATCATTGATCCAAGAGTGCCGGTGAAGACTACGAAAGCCACTGCTATGGCTGGATCACCACCTATGATGCGGGATATATCAATAGCAATCGGTGCAGTAATTGATTTAGTAGCGATTGATTTAACAAGCATTGAATCAAGACCGCTCCATTTGGCTAACAGTACGGCAGTCGTTACTGTCGCTATGGATCCACAGACGATACCGACCAGGATTGGAATAAATGTATCAAGCAAAATACGCCGGTTTTGGTAGAGGGGAAGTGCAAGTCCCACGGTTGCCGGACCGAGCAATAAGGTCATAATTGACTTACCCGGTTTGTACTGTTCATAAGTTATTCCAGAATAGTGAAAGATAATGATAATTGCCGTAGTACTGAGCAGTAAGGGTGCCAGCAAGGCATTTTGCGTCTTTAACCATATTTTTCTACTGATGATATAAAGCACAACAGTAAGTATTATTGTGAAAGCTGTCATTGTCGGGCTGTTCATGTCAGTTCATTCCATCATTATTGCTGGATGTGGTGAGTAGCTGAACTATCCCACCCGTTGCAAATAACGCCACCAATGAGCTGATTACCAGTGGCAGAAACAGCAGGTACCCATTCTGAACAAACAAGTCACCCCACTGCATGAGTTCAACCGCTATAGGAATAAAGAAAAAAGTGAGATGTTTGAGTAGCGGAGTTGTTGCTGCGGTCAGCCATTGTTCTTTAATGACTCCTGTAGATAAAAGAACAAACAGGATGATCATCCCCAGAACACTACCCGGCAGAGGTATGTGAGAAGTTTTTACTACCCAGATACTAAGAGAGTAAATGACCCACAGCAGGAATACTTGAGCAATAAATTTGAGCATGGAAATCAAAAGGCACCTTTTTGTATTTCTCTTGCAAGCTTTAGAGTCGCAGCAATATTTCGTGAAGCTGTTCGAACATTTACTGCAGCGTTCTTTAAGGCTTCGTCCACGGTGCTGGCCTGGCTGAGCACGCTGAACACCGCATCAATACCGTGCTCGTGAACTACGGCAGCATCGTTTGTCAAGCAGCCGGCGATTCCTATTACCGGTTTGCCGAAACGTTTGGCCATTCGTGCGACACCGATCGGTGTCTTGCCGTTAATAGTCTGACTGTCAATGCGCCCTTCACCGGTAATCACCAGATCGGCATTCATTATGACAGCCTCAAGTCCAACAGCTTCCATAACTATTTCAATACCCGGTTTCAAATTTGCGCCAAAAAAAACAAGCAAGGCTGCTCCCATGCCACCGGCTGCTCCAGCACCCGCGACCTGGTCTACTTGTTTACCCATATCTCTATTTATAATTCCGGCATAGCGGATAAGGTTAGCATCCAGCTCTGTAACCATTTCCCGGGTAGCACCTTTCTGCGGGCCAAAGACAGCACTGGCACCCTTCGGGCCGGTCAAGGGATTATTGACATCACAGGCAGCTTCGATCCGGCACTCTTTGAGCCGTGGATCCATAGCGCTGATATCTATTCGGTCCAGGTTCGACAAACTGCCGCCACCAAAACCGATCTCACCTCCGGAACTATCCAGCAGTTTCACCCCCAAAGCTTGCAGCATCCCGGCTCCCCCATCATTAGTCGCACTGCCGCCTATACCAATAATAAGATGGTTTACACCATTATCCAGAGCAGCCATTATCAACTCCCCCGTACCATAGGATGTTGTTTTCCATGGATTTCGAAAAGGTGGAGCGACCAGAGCCAGACCACTGGCGGCAGCCATTTCGATAATTGCAGTTTTCCCATCACCGGTTAAACCATAACCGGCTAGGACTGGATCACCCAAGGGGCCGGTTACTGTCACATCTATAAGTGTGCCTCCTGTTGCGGTAACCATAGCTGCAACGGTGCCTTCACCTCCATCAGCCATGGGAAGTTTTAGATATTCTGCATCTGGAAATATCTCGCGAAAGCCAGCTTCAATTTCTGTTGCGACTTCTAGAGCGGTCAAGCTTTCTTTGTATGAATCGGGAGCAATCACTATCCGCATGGCAACATCCTCATGTTACTGTTTCACTTCAAAATGGGTCATTTTCCATAATGCAGTACAAACTACAATAGTCAGAGTCACTGAGGCAATCTTTCCACCTATTTATCTGTGAAAGGATCGTTGGCACACCTGACAAGCTAGATCAATGACTTTGAACATAACATTGCTTGATTATATGCAGCAGATCAAGTCGACTTCGCTGCATTAATATCTGCACAGATAACTTTGCGTGGCCTTACCTTATGAAGTAGAAGATCCATATAGTAGTAAACCACCGGAGTTATGTAGAGAGTCAGTAACTGTGAGGTGAGCAAACCTCCCACAACCGCAAGGCCCAGTGGCTGCCGCGATTCCCCTCCGGCACCAAGTCCCATAGCAATTGGCAGGGTTCCCATCAAGGCTGCCATAGTGGTCATCATGATCGGCCTGAAACGTACGATTGCTCCCTCATAGATGGCGTCCAGCGGTTTTTTCCCATGGTCACGCTCAGCTTCCAAGGCAAAGTCGATCATCATGATGGCGTTCTTTTTGACAATGCCAATCAGCATGATAATCCCAACAAAACCGTAGATATTCAAATCACATTTAAAGATCATCAGGGTAATCAAGGCCCCGCAGCCGGCGGCCGGCAGTCCGGACAGGATCGTGATCGGATGGATGTAGCTTTCATAAAGTACTCCGAGCACAATGTAGATTACAAATATGGCCATGAGTAGCAGCAGCCATAATCCGCTGAACGAAGATTTAAAGGCCTGGGCTGTCCCCTGAAAACTGGTACTGACGGTCAGGGGAAGAGTCGTGTCGGCCAGTTTGTCGACAAGTTTCATGGCATCTCCCAGAGCAACGGCGGGACGAAGATTAAACGAAAGCGTTACCGCCGGAAGCTGCCCCAGATGGTTGACTGCCAGCGGACCGATGGTTTTGGAAATGGTTGCAATTGTTTCAAGCGGAATCAACTGCCCGGATTTAGCGCGAATATAAAGCATACCCAGTGCTGCCGGATCTCCCTGGTAGAGAGGGTCTAGCTCCAGAATCACCTGGTACTGATTGGTAGGAGCAAAGATTGAGGAAACCTGGCGTGAACCATAGGCATAGGAAAGGGCGTCCTCCACCTGCAATATGCTTAGTCCCATGGCCGCCACTTTATCTCGGTTAATCTCGACATGTACCTGCGGATTGCTGATCTGCAGGTCGCTGGTCACGTCCTGAAGATCCGGCAGTTCCCGCAGCTTAGACTCAAACTCGGTGGCAGACCGGTACAGCTCATCCGTATCCTGTCCCTGCAAAGTGAACTGGTAGAGACTTTTTGAGCTGGTTCCGCCGATCTGGATCGAAGGTACATTCCTCAGGAAGGTGCGGACACCTGCCACCTTGGCCAGCTTGGGGCGCAATTCCTGGATGATCTCCTCCGCCGACAGTTTTCGCTGATCACGCGGTTTCAGCCGCATGAAAAAGCTTCCGGCGTTGCTGCCACGACCTCCTCCGATGGATGACATGAAACCTTCAATATTTGGATCCTCAGCTATAATTGCCGCAACGGCTTCCTGATGCAGCTTCATATCAGCAAAAGAAGTTCCCTGGG
>SESG01036511.1_pt1 | contig 12407 bp, 8 predicted proteins | sample 3171421 | NCBI WGS metagenome assembly SESG01 (sample SAMN10866946, study PRJNA518727) | freshwater metagenome | biome: subpolar coniferous forest; feature: holomictic lake; material: water; isolation source: holomictic Lake 227, 6 m and 8 m depth | place: Canada: near Kenora, Ontario | collected... | reverse complement strand
CATCACTATTATTTGTGCTAAGATTTAAATTAAAAGCATACTCGAATTTGTCTTTGGTTATCACAACAATTTTAACTTCTTCAGAATTGTTTTCGACCGGTTCTAAAATGATTGAAACATCTTCAAGGTAATTCAAATCGCGCATCAATTTTTCGTTTTCAGCCATCAATAATGGGTTGACAAGGTCTCCTGTCTTGAACAGCAATTGCATACGAAGTTTGCTTTTTGTCGTGTTCATGTGTAACCGATTACCGGTTTTTTCAATCCATTTTTGAGGAACTATGGTGGTATCTGTCATCGACGTACCGAATGGATACAGCCTAAAAAAGCGAATATCGATAATTTTCTTCCCCTTAAATTGCGAAAAGTAGGAGATACTTTTAACGCCCGACTGCACTACGGAGGTTTGTTGGGATGTGATAAAATATCCAAGCAGATTTTTCGTAAAATTATTCTTGATTACCAATTGCTCTAACCTTTTCCCATCAGATTTATTAGTAATCGAAACCAGTTGTGTCGTGTTATAAAACGTTGGTCTGAGTGATGCCGGTTTATGAACCAGAATACCCGGAGCCGAAGATGATTGAATATGAGTTGTATCTGAGGCAGAAAATGCTTCTTCAACAATGGGTGTGGGATGAAATCCCTCTTCGGGGGTGTCATAATTCATATAAACATTTAGGATACAGCTCCGCTCTTCCGATTTTATAGATGTAAAATCAGCAGCTAATAGGCCATAACTATACCCAATCAGATTTATTATCAGAACACAAACCCTCAATTTCTGGTATTTAGAATTATTTGTTTTTAATGAGTAGAATGTTAGCCACTGATCTTTCTCCCTCTTTGTCACTAGGATGATTTAAAATCTTCTTTTCAATTCCGTCATTGACCCACAGTGTTGTCGAACCTCCACCATCCAGATTAATGGCATCGATACAGTTTATTCGGAGCAAGAATTGCTGTAATTCAAAAAGATTCATACCGGATGCAGATTTACTGCGACCATCAATAGCAATGAAAAGTATACTATTGGTTGACGTTTTACAGACACAACTTCGCGGATGTCTCTTTTTAACAAAATCAGAATTTTCTAGTGGTAATTTTCTTCCATCAACTAGCAAGATCGGACCTGAAACCATAACAGCCTTCTCTTTGTCTGATTGTTCATAATAAGCAGAATTCTTCGCAATTTCAATTTGCAGCTTGCCCGACTTCTTCAGAACAATCGCACCATTTAGCAATGAATCAGTTTTTGCCCAATTTTCCTTCGAACTTCTGTTTCTAGCTACGATGTGTCCATCGGATTCCAGGTATGTGACAGATCCTCCCTTTTGTACATCAAAGAAACTTCCATTGAGGGCAACCAGAGAATTCGAGTCCTCACCGAAACGGCTCGTTTTTTTTAGTAATGAATCGGAATAGGCGATATCAATTTTGTATGTCCGGAAGGCATCCTTTCTGTACTCAGCAATTACAATATTCTGCTTTTCCTGAAATAGACTATCATCATTCAAAAGATAAATGGCAACAGACTCAGACTGAAATGGGGATCGATATTTTTTGAGGTCAATGGTTTGACTTATTCCTGAAAAGGAGGAAGTAATTAATAAAGTCAGCGATAATATAAAACGAATGTTGCCCATATTTTGAAGAGTTTAAAACTATTTGCTCGTCGAAGCGAAATGAATGATTCAGAATGGTACCAGCTTTCTGCCGTGGTATTCTTTTGCAGGGATCATTTTGCTGATCTCCTCGAAATCTTCATGAGTTACCTTGCCTGCTACAATGATAGAAATTTGAGGTCCGGCAATTTCAATCATCCGATTCAACATTTTCGATGCTTTTAAGGCCGTTTTTTCTCCACCCGAAGTAAGAATGCGATCAACCCCTAACTCTTTTAAAGTGGCAACACTTTCAAGGAGGTTAGCTGATTCATCTATGGCTTTGTGAAAAGTGACTTGCATAGGTCGGGCGAGTTGAACAAGATGCTTGGTTCTGGAAGAATCAATATTCATTGTTTCATCGAGTAGACCAAAAACCACCCCCAGAACAGATAATTCTTTGCATTTAATAATATCTTCCTGCATAATATCAAACTCATCCTGCGAATAGTTGAAGTTCCCTCCCCTTGGACGGATCATTACCATTACAGGCACAGATAGTTTTTCCACACATTTTTTAATGGTACCGAAAGAAGGAGTTGTCCCCCCTACGGAGAGATTTTCACACAGTTCGATACGTGATGCGCCTGCTCGAACCGCCCTTTCAGCTTCGTCGAATGACTCCACACAAACTTCTTTAACGGTATTCATAAAAAATCAGTTAATTTATTGAATGTTTCCAATCTGTAAATTTTGCTTATTGAGCACTAAAATAATTGTTTTTTGACGGATCAACTCAAGTAGTTACATTTGTTGCAAAATACCATGGTATGAGTCTTCGAATAATCTCGTTTTTTCTTTTACTTTCATTACCGCAATTTATCTTTTCTCAGGGCCATACCACGGTCTCAAAATCAACTCCCAGGTTGGTTGTCGGACTTGTCATCGAAAATATGCATCCTGATTACATTGACCGTTATTGGGATAAATTTGGGGCTGATGGGTTTAAACGTCTATATACCAATGGATTTATATGTGCCAATCATCATATTAATAACCTTGTTCAGCGCCCGGCAGTTGGAATGGCAACACTTTATACCGGAACCACTCCTTCTCACCATGGAATAGTCAGCGATAATTGGATTGATCGGTTGAAAAATAAGGAAATTGATTGCATAACAGACAATTCCTGTACAACCATTGGATCGGGTTCGAAATTTGGAGCAAGATCTGCTTCAAAATTAATGACGCCCACTCTGGGCGATCGCCTTAAGCTAGTAACCAAGGGACGCGCCCGAGTTTTTAGCATAGCAATGAATGATTATGCAGCTGTGTATTCGGCAGGGCATTCAGGTGATGGTGCTTACTGGCTTGATGACCTTTCGGGACACATGATATCAAGTTCCAGTTACATGGATAAATATCCTGCATGGGTAACAGAATTCGATAAATTCGGGCTGGTAGACAAATATTTGGGAATGTCATGGAAAACATTGAATGAGCCGATTAGTTACAGTGAGAGTGTAGAAAGCGCCTCCTTGCACGAAACAGGCTTTCTTGGTAAATACAATACCTTCCCCTATGAATTGAGTAAATTGAAGAAAGAGGCGGGTGGAAGCTATGCCTTCCTGAAAAGTACACCCTTTGCAAATACATATTTGAAAGATTTTGCTTTGCAATTAATTACAAAAGAGCAACTTGGGTATGATTTTATTCCAGACTTACTGACATTGGTTTTCTCTTCCATGGACAAGGACAACGGAAACTTTGGTCCATTATCGGTTGAGATGGAAGATACATACCTTCGATTGGACAAGGAAATTGCTGAATTATTGAAATTCATAGAAGATGGTTACGGAACAGGTAATGTGCTATTTTTTCTGACATCGACATCCAGTGTATCTTATCATTCAGATTATTTAAAGGAGAAATTTCGAATGAATACTGGAGTTTTTAATCCTGAGAGCTCTGTTTCACTCCTGAAATCATTTCTCACTATTAAATACGGTGAAGGGGACTGGGTCGAAAAATTTGGCTACCAACAATTGTATTTAAATCACGAACTTATCGCTAAGAAAAAGATAAATCTCCATGATATGCAGGCTGAGACTGCGAGATTTTTGAATCAGTTTGAAGGGATTGCCTACGCCAAGGCCGCTTTTGAAATTGAGTCAGATAATTTTTCTGGCGGACCACTTGCATCCTTTCAAAACAATTTTCACATTAAGCGCTCAGGAGATGTTTTGATTCGCTACGAAGAGGGGTGGATGCCGGTAGAGAAATATAAAGCCATCGATTATACGGACAACGATCAGGTTCCGCTGGTATGGTATGGTGCCGGATTGAAAAGGGGCACTACCTTTAAACCAACCGATGCGACAGATGTTGTACCAACTATTTGTGCCTTGTTAGGGATTGTTCCTCCAGGGAGTTCCACGGGTAGTGTGATTGAAGAAATATTTCCTATTCCGTAAGAAGCTTCTATCTGACAGAGATAAGTCAGATAAAAAATACCAACATGCCACCGACGGCCAGGAATGCACCAGTTACCTCTTTCCAGTTCAACTTTTCCTTAAGAAATATAACAGAAGGCAGCAAAATAAATACTGGAACTGTTGCTATAAGGGTTGAGGCAATACCAACTTTGGTATGTTGAAAAGCAAGCAGACTTAACGACACCCCGAGGAAAGGGCCAAAAAATGAGCCTACCAGGAGTGGCTTTAGTGCTTTTTGATGCAAAATGGATGTCTTAACATTTTTCCAGTTTCTGGAAATACTGATTATTAGAATAAAGCCAATTATTCCGGTAATTGTTCTTATTTGTGACGAGGCGAAAGGGTCATAGCTTCCCATACCCAATTTTGAGAATACAGCGCCAATTCCCTGACCCGCAGCCCCACCAAATGCAAGTAATAAACCTTTGATAGGATAATTCAAACCATGCCTCATTTTCTCATCCACTTCCTCTCTTTTGAGTATAACAATGGCAATACCTGAAAGTACCAGAATCATGCCAAGGAGGTTGAGCCAGGTAAAACTTTCATGTAACACAAGGACGCCGAAAATGGTGGCAATAGGAGGTGCGAGAGACATAATGAGCATGGATACTTTGGCTGACTGAAATGAGTAAGAGGAAAAGAGGAAGTAATCGCCCAAAACAAAACCAATGAGCCCTGAGACAGAGAGCCATTTCCATGATTCCGGAGTCGCATCAGATGGGAGCCAAAGTCCCCTCATAACTTTGGACCATAACATGTACATGACCATCGCGAACAAAAGTCTGAATAAGTTAACTGTGAGAGAACCAGCCCGTCGTGTTGCGACTGAAAAGGTTAAGGCAGAAACAGTCCAGCAAATGGCAGTTAAGATTGCAGTGATTTCCCCTAGATGATTTAATTGCATATTTATTTTTAAGATGGGCCTAAAATTACTTTATCTTGGAAGAATCCATTAATCGGGACGCTTCATTTACAAGTATATTTTATAGGATTAATTGCATGGTGCCAACAATACCAAATTTTGATCCGGAATTGTTCAAATCATTGTACCTCCAAACCCCAACTACTTTAAAGACTTTGAGAATGTTTTCCAACCCAACAGAGAATTCCGTATATGGATTATTTTGTAAGCTTTTCATGCCAACGGGGAAAAGCATCTGAGTGTGTTTAGAAGGATCGTAATTGCCAATGACGGACCGTACCCCAGCTAGTTCTCTCCATTTTAGCCTGCGGAAAAGAGGAATTTTGTTCAGAAAGTATCCTTGAAAATGATGTTCTAAGGATACAGAGAAATAAGTGTCACTGACAAATTCCTGCATATTCATCATGTTAAATGAATAAAAGTCATAGGCATAAGTGTCATTCCCTTCATGAATTTTCATCAGAGGAAATGGAATGTTGCCCCAGATTTTTCCTGCTTGAAAACTATAATACATAAACCCAAATGGATTTAGAATTAATTTCTGGTTGATCTGCGCTTCCATTTTGTAATAGTCATAATCACCTCCCAGTAGACCTTTCATCCCAACTGATAGCGTAAGATTGAAAATGGGTTTGGAATTTTCAAAATTTGAACGTTCAAATCCATCCTGGATATAATATTCATTTGGGGCGTAACGGGTATTTATACTCAGTTCTGTTGTTCCAAATGAGGGAATCAAACTTCCGAAGGGTGATTCGAATTTCACATATGGTGCAGAATAATACTTTATTCTATTGAAAGCGAAGGTGTTTGTTAATCCCGCCACCCATTCTTTATCGTAGTTTATAGATAATCTGTCGACAAGGTTTAATTTGTTATAGGGAACTTTATTTAGCAAAGTATTTAAAATATTGTCAATCATGAAAGCATTCTTACTCTTTCCAAAAATTTCGTAGTCGTGTTTGTATTGAACTGCCAGATAGTCTTTCGGTTTTTTTGAGAAATAGTACTCGAACCCACCACTATATTTATATTCCTGGTCTTTGGAACCATAGGCTACATATCCATTTAGTCTTAGATTTTTATTGAATTTCATGGTGGTACGGGCACCGATTTTAAATCTGTTGCCCTCGACCGGATTATTTGAGTAAAAGGAATAATATTGTCCAAGTTCAATCTTGCCAAGATCCCGATAACCGTAATAGAACATATAAATATATTCAGCCGTTGTTTTGTAAAGAGGTACATGCTTAATGGAATCGACCATTTTGTAAATCCCAAGCTCTCTTTTCTGAAGCTCAATTGGTCTGGAATTTTCCCAAAATTTTTCATCTTTGTCCGTCGCATCATCATGAACAGAGATTCGCTCATTGGCTTCCAGCTTCATGCCTTTTGGTTCTCCAAAAGTGAAATCCTGGTAAAAATTAGCTTTCCTTCCAATGACGCCAATCCTTTTGGATTTTTGATCTTTTTGGATATCAACGTCCAACACTATGATTTCATTTTTAGGAGTCCATTTTCCATCGACAAAATCATATTCTACAGCATACTTAAAATTATTGACAAAATTGATGTTCGCTTTTTCTGATAATTGCATATCAATTTTAGTGAGAGCATAGCTGCCAGCCTCCACCCACAACTTCCCTTTAAACGTGGGACTTTGCAATGATCTGGGTTTGAAAGAGAGTTCGTAATATTTTTTGCCTTCTCTGAAAGTGCTGTCAATCAGGTAATATTTGTAAAATTGTAAACCAAGTGTATTAATTGGTGAGACCAATGCAACATCATGGATCATCAGATAGTTGTCATATGGACTTAATCCCTCATATACTTTTCCTGTAAATTTTGAGATCATGTTGGAGGTCATTCCGGAGGCTTTGTTAGCCAATATTTCTTCACGATCTTTTGCACTTCCAACTTCGTGAAAGTAATTTGAAAAAGTTTCAGAAAAGAAAACAGGTAAAAACGCTTTCCCTTCTGTCTTAAGTGAGTCGATATAATCGAAAACAAAATCGAATGATTTCAGTAATTTCTTTGTTCGTAACGATTTGTCTATGTTTTTGAGGTCTATTTCCGTTTTCGAGTAAAGTTTACTGTGCCAGGAAGGGAAATTGCTGGGATTGTTCTCCTTTTTATGCTCAATGATTTTTCTCAAGATTGGAATTGCCGGGTTCTCTCCTGGCCGGACAACAACTTCGCCTGTCATGATCATGTCTTCTTCCAGCTTAATATCCAATTTAACTGTCTGTTTAAGTTTGACAGGCAGTTCAATCTTTTTGTATCCGATAGAAGAGACCTCAATAGAATTGGTTGGAGAAAGGGTACTAAGATTAAAATTTCCATTCAGATCAGACATAGTTCCGATGTACGTCCCTTTGAAAACAATGGTGGCATAAGGAATTGGAATACCTGTTTTTGTCTCTGTAATCTTTCCGGTTATTATGGTTCTTTGGGCCAAGGAAAATTGAAAGGAAAGCAGGAAAACTAAAATAACCAAGGAGATAAATTTGCTCATATGATGTTCTCCTGATCTATATCTTTTTTATAAAATCGTACATAAATAATTGAATAAAATCTTCATGGCTCAAAATTTGGTGCAGTCGAAATCAATCCGAATGAAAATTTTGCTTCGCCTTTCATGGACACAAAATTAAGAAAATGGTTTAAAAGTCTACATTTGAAGACTCATTGGATATTTTGGAAAGAGAAGATTAGATTTTTACTAAAGGCACTTAATTTATATTCTCATTTAAAAAAATTGACTCTTCTATATACATATTACGGCAGGAATTCTAAATTGTTAAGGAAAGTCCAAATTTAAAACGAAGGATTTCGGCCAGCATAAAATAAAAGCTCTATTTTTGAGGCACCTAGTTGATTGTTTTATAAATTTTATCAATTTTGGAAAAACTTTGTTCATTACAAAATTCCATGTACTATGAGACTAATTATATTACCTGAAGCAAAAAGTGTTGCCATATGGTCGGCCAATTATATCGCGCATAAAATCTTATGTGCCAATCCGACACCTGAGAACCCTTTTGTATTAGGTTTACCTACCGGAAGCACGCCATTAGGAACTTATGTTGAGCTAATAAAACTCCACAAAGAAGGCAAAGTAACTTTTCAGAATGTTATCAGCTTTAATATGGATGAATATGTAGGGATTCATAAAAATCACCCTCAAAGTTACCATACCTTCATGTGGGATAATTTTTTCAGTCACATTGATATCAAACCTGCCAATGTGAACCTCTTGGATGGCAATGCCGCGGATTTGAGAATGGAATGCAGTAGATATGAAGCCAAGATAAAATCTGTTGGCGGAATTGATCTTTTTCTTGGAGGCGTAGGTGCTGATGGACATATTGCATTCAATGAGCCCGGCTCAAGTTTGACTTCAAGAACAAGAGACAAAGCACTGAATACAGACACCAAAATTGTAAACAGCCGATTTTTTAACAACGATGTAAACCAGGTTCCAAAAATTGCATTAACAGTAGGGGTAGGTACCATCATGGATGCTCAGGAAGTGCTCATTCTGGTAACCGGTCATAACAAATCCCGTGCATTGCACAAAGCAGTGGAAGGTGCAATTAATCATATGTGGACTATCTCAGCATTGCAACTTCATTCACACGGTATGATTGTCAGTGATGAAGATGCTACGATAGAGCTGAAAGTTGGAACTTACAAATACTTCAAAGAGATCGAAAAGGATAACCTGGATCCAGAATCAGTGTGGAGCGAGAACAAAAATTCATGTTGGTAGAAATGAAACCAAAACAATAAACAGGGGGTCTATCTTTGACCTAAAGTAGCTACCATGATAGCCTTTATTGTATGCATTCTGTTTTCAGCCTGATCAAATACGATAGATGCATCGCTTTCAAAAACCTCTTCTGTCACTTCCATCGATTCTATGCCAAATTTCTGAAAAATTTCTTCGCCCGTTTTTGTCTCCCGGTTATGATATGCAGGAAGACAATGCAGAAATTTTACAGATTTATTTCCTGTCAGCTTCATAGCATTTGAATTTACCTGATATGGCATCAGCAAGGATATTCTGTCTTGCCAAACTGCGGTTGATTCTCCCATTGATACCCACACATCAGTATAAAGAAAATCACAATCTTTTACCGCTTCTTCCATATTTTCTGTGATATTGATCCTGGCTCCAGTCTTAAGGGCTATTTCCTGGCAGGTTTTCTGCAATTCAATAGTTGGTTGAAATTTTGCTGGCGCAGCTGCGCGAAAATCCATTCCCATCTTAGCAGCCCCGACCATGAGTGAGTTTCCCATGTTGTTTCTGGCATCGCCCAGGTAGGCAAATTTTATTTCTGACAGTGGTTTGTCAGAGTGTTCTCGCATGGTAAGGAAATCGGCCAAAACCTGGGTTGGATGGAACTCATCCGTTAATCCGTTCCAAACAGGCACTCCTGCATACTTGGCAAGTGTTTCAACCAGTTCCTGGCCATATCCGCGGTACTGAATGCCGTCATACATCCGACCAAGTACACGTGCTGTATCTTTCATAGATTCTTTGGTACCTATCTGGGATCCAGTTGGGCCAAGATAGGTGACATGTGCTCCTTGATCGTATGCAGCAACTTCAAATGCACATCTTGTACGGGTAGAGGTCTTCTCAAAGATCAGAGCAATATTTTTACCGGTTAATATTGGTTCTTCAGTTCCGGATTTTTTGGCCCATTTCAATTCGGCTGCGAGATCAAGCAGGAATTCAATTTCTAACGGCTGGAAATCCAGAAGTTTTAAAAAATTCTTGTGGTAAAGAAGGTTTGGCATCATTAGAAATATTTAGGATTCGTATGTCATTTTGTATATATTTTGTCTTTAAGAACCAAATGGAATACCCCTGATGTAATAATCATCTATGCTGTTTATTGCTAAGTCACGGGTATCTCAAAGTTATTTTTGATCCATAGGTTTTGTCTTCCAGTTTGGAAGCTTCCGTAATGATACTTTTTAGTCCTCCGTTCTCAACGAAATTCATAGCCGCAATGATTTTTGGAGCCATGCTTCCTTCCGCAAAGGTACCCATTTCAAGGTATTTTTTCGTATCCTGATAATCCAGAAATTCTAATTTTTCCTGTGTCGGAAGTCCAAAATCTTTGTAGATAAATGAGACATCAGTTAAAATGTAAAATTCATCTGCACCAACACCGGAAGCCAGCAAAGAGGAGGCAAGATCTTTGTCGATAACAGCATCAGCTGTGCGGATATTGTTATCCTGATCATAGAAAATGGGAATACCACCTCCACCACAAGTAATGACAATATTTCCCCGACGAGCCAGTTCTCTAATCAGATCCAGATTTAATATTTTTTTCGGAGTAGGTGAAGGAACCACTCGTCTCCAACCGTTTCCGCTCTTTTTACTCTCTTTAAACGTCCATCCTTTTTGATCCTCAAGCTTTTTTGCTTGTTCCAGATCGTATGTAGCCCCAATTCGCTTTGTAGGATTTTTGAATGCAGGATCATCGGGATCAACCTCCGCCATTCCTACCACTGTTATTACATTCCTGTCAATTCCATATTTATTGAGAGTGTTGCGAAAGATTCGTTCGATCATATATCCTATTCCTCCCTGGGAATCTGCCACACAAACATCGAGTGGCATTTGGGAAATGCCATATAATTGTTCTCCAGCGTCGTTTCGCATTAAAATATTGCCTACCTGAGGTCCATTTCCATGAGTTATAATAAGATCGTAATCCTCCTTTACCAGAAAAATCAGGTTTTCGATGGTTTCTGAAGTGTGCAGCTCCTGCTGCTCAATGGTCCCTTTTTCGTTGTCACGCAACAAGGCGTTGCCTCCAAGGGCAACTACTGCTAGTCTTTTCATTTTTCGATTCAGTGGGTACTAATTTTGATCGAAGATAACGACTGTTAGCGGAGGAAATCATGACAAAAATTACCAATGCTATTTCTCTTTCCATTCAGAGGCAGGTTTCAGAATCGGATTCATCTCTAATTTTTACTACTCATTTGTCAATTTTCTATAACTTTGTAGGGATTTAATCCTAAATTTGACTTTTCATAATATCCGGATAATGGTTCAACAAAAGGTTGATAATCAACAAAAAACAGTGTCAGCTAGAAATAGTAGCGGGGCCAAAGGCTCCAAATTTACAAGATGGGAGAAGTTCCGGTATATCATTGCCATCCCAATTTTTTTCTTTTCACTTTATTTGTTTTTGGCAATCATCTCTTTCCTTTTGCTAGATGGAGCTGATTTAAGTCATATGGATATTAGTATCAAAGAACTCCTTACGAATCCAAACATTAAAATTGAAAATGCTGGCGGAAAATGGGGGGCCATTCTTGCTAACTGGATCTTCAACAAGGGATTTGGATATGCATCTTTCATCATTTTGTATCTCTCAATCCTGGTATCGCTTCGATTGTCCAAGATCGGGAAGTTCGCTTTGGCAAAGAATTTTGGCTACGGGATTTTCTTTATAATATGGATTTCAATTGCATTGGCTTTTTCGCTCTCTTACTTTTATAAAAATTCGCCTATTCTGCCAGGCGGTTCTTATGGATTTATTATGGCGCAGCACCTGAATTCAATTGTTGGCAAATTGGGTACTTTTTTTATTTTGTTTGGATCTTTATTGATTTTAATAATTGTGGCTTTTGAGGATACATGGAGTTTTATCCTTGGCTTGCTGAACTACAAGAGACCACCAAAAAAGAAGGAGGTTGATCTGGTAACAGACAATTCAATGCTCGTTGCCCAGCCTCCGAAAACCATAGAAAAGGACCGGTCTTTCTCTAAAGTAGCAGATGATGATGAGGTGAAAATTGTCTATTCTGAACCGGATGATGACACAATCGAATTGGAGATGGGAGAGATCTTTGTGGAAAAGGAATCGTATCAGGCACCAGAAAAACTTCCAATTGCTACACCGGTTTATGAAAGGAATGGGTTAGAACACGATGAAGATGATTCTGAAATAGAAGAGGGCGACTACGATCCCACTTTGGATCTTTCAAGGTATATATTTCCTACCATTGACCTTTTGGAAGAACGGGCAACCGGGAATCCTCAGGTGACAAATGATGAGTTGATGGCCAATAAGAACAAGATTCTTCAGACCCTCAAAAACTATAGTATTGAAATTGAGAAAATCCGGGCGACTACAGGTCCAACAGTCACGCTATATGAGATTGTCCCCGCACCAGGGGTAAGGATTTCCAAAATTAAAAATCTGGAAGATGACATTGCACTCAGTCTATCCGCGTTAGGTATTCGTATCATTGCTCCTATGCCAGGGAAAGGAACAGTTGGTATTGAAGTACCAAATAACAAACCTGAAGTGGTTTCCATGCGTTCTCTGATTGCATCAAAAGTTTTTC
>SESG01030010.1_pt1 | contig 12412 bp, 7 predicted proteins | sample 3171421 | NCBI WGS metagenome assembly SESG01 (sample SAMN10866946, study PRJNA518727) | freshwater metagenome | biome: subpolar coniferous forest; feature: holomictic lake; material: water; isolation source: holomictic Lake 227, 6 m and 8 m depth | place: Canada: near Kenora, Ontario | collected... | reverse complement strand
ACTAAAGACAGACTCTAATTAGGTTCGCTGATCACCGATTCGTTAAAAATTCGTGAAATTCGCAATTCAATTAGAACGCCCCAAGTAAAAGATTGATATCGTTATCAGAAATCGAAAGGGTTTTAGCAATATCCCGATTGGTCAGGATTCCGTTTAACAAATATACTCCCTCACAAAATCCCCTGTTTCCTTTGATGTATTCTGTCACTCCACCCGACTGACCTATACCAAGCAATATTGGTGTAAAAATATTGCTGGCGGCAATGGAAGCAGTGCGTGCAACCCTGGATTCGAGGTTAGGAACACAACAATGGATCACTCCATGTACTTTGTATGTTGGATTTTTCAGCGTGGTAATACGCGAGGTCTCAAAGCAGCCACCCTGAATGATGTTAAGATCGATAATCACTGAGTTTTCTTTCATTCCCTCTACCATCTCTTCCGGAACTATCATAACAGGTACCTCGTTCATGGGCATGGCACCCAGAACCACCTCTGCCGTTTTCAATGCTTTTCTAAGCGCTTTTGGATGATACACCGAAGTGGAGATATGCATACCTAGTCTTTCTTTCAGGTTCATCAGCTTATAAATAGAATCATCAAAGACCCTAACCACTGCACCGAGCGCCATCGCAGTTCTGGCAGCTTGTTCGGCCACCATTCCCGAGCCTAGAATTACCACTTCAGAAGGAGCAACACCGGTCACTTCGCCGAGAATAACTCCTTTGCCATTAATTGAACTTAGTAATTCGCTGGCAACGACCATGGAAATATTTCCAATTATTTCGCTGCTAATCTGAGTAATAGGAGAAATGCCATGTTCGTCTTTCAAGTATTCGAAACCAATGGCAGTAATTTTTTTCCTCATAAGTTTCCTTACAAACTCTGAAGTAATCAGTGAAAGATATACCGGCGAGAATAGTAGCTGATTCCCTTTCATCAATTCTGTTTCATCACAGGTAAAAGGGGCCATCTTAAGAACGATGTCACATTGAAAAATTTCTGCTGCATTCTGGCATATCACAGCTCCGGATTCGGCGTAAGCTCTGTCCGAGTAATTGGCATCTTTACCTGCGCCCTGCTGAACGTAAACATTGTGCCCTTGAGAAACCAATACCTCAACAGACTGTGGTGTCAGAGGGACCCTGAACTCGACAACATTCCCGACATTTGGAAACCCAATGCTCAATTTAATATTGCGTTTGCCAGGCTTGTATAATTCCTCTTTGGGAATTAATTTTTCCTTGGTCCAAACAGATGCATTCTCCTCTTTTCGCTGGTTCATTTTTTAGACTAATTTGATTCGATGATCCTACTGCCAAGCGCCGTTTCCGTAATAGTAATTTTGACGGTTTGTGCAGGAAGCAGTGCTTCAATTAATTCAGGCCACTCCACAAAACAATAATTGTCGCTAAAAAAATACTCTTCATATCCAAGGTCAAAAAGCTCTTCCAGACTTTTGATCCGATAAAAATCAAAATGATAAATTTCCCGGGAAAGTTCAGTCTCATAAACATTAATCAAGGAAAAAGTAGGTGAAGTTACGTAATCCAATACTTGCAATTTGTCGCAAAGAGCCTTGATAAAAGTTGTTTTGCCAGAGCCCATCTTACCATAAAAGGCAAAAAGCCTATCTGCCGGATGCGCCTCGATAAACATTTCAGCCACATGTTTTATATCACTTAATGAACTAATCTCTGCCTTAAACATCTCTACTTTATCCTTTAACCTTTAGCCTTTAGCCTTATTCTTCTCTTTATTACATCAATTTTAATCATAAAATTTTGATTAAAATCAGCTTCTTACAATCATTTTTATCTTAATTTTGAAAAATAAATTAATATTTGACCCATGAACATTCCATCAGCTCTAAAATACACGAAAGAACATGAATGGCTTCGTGTTGAAGGAGATTTCGCATTTGTAGGGATTACCGATTTCGCACAAGGCGAACTTGGCGACATTGTTTTCCTTGAAATTGAAACTTGCGGAGAGTCTCTTGAAACTGAAGAAATTTTTGGCACCATCGAAGCAGTCAAAACTGTATCTGATCTTTTCATGCCTGCATCCGGCGAGGTTCTTGAGATCAACCCTCTGCTCGAAGAACATCCCGAATTGGTAAACAAAGATCCATACGGAAAAGGATGGCTGATAAAAGTTAAATTGACAGATGCATCTGAAGTAAATAATCTCCTTTCTGCAGAAGAATATACCTCACTTCTAGAGGCATAATAATCAGCAATATAATATCTGCATGCCGTTAAGACATTGCCTAAAATCCCGTCATCAGCGGGATTTTTTATTTCTCCTTGCATGCATCCTGTGGTGAATTCATTAAATAAAAAATGAAGCTATATTTGTTATCAAAACTCTGCGAATGAGTTTTCTCAGCCAATAATGCGGTTATTTTCTCAGTTCCGAATGCTTTCATCGACTTCAACTAATCCTTATTATGAAAACTATTCTCGTTCTTTCCTTATGCCTGATCATGTCGGGAATTTCTGTGTCAGCGCAATATGATAATTCATCAGCAGTAGATCTTGTTAATCCACTGATGGGAAGTGACTCCAATTATTCTTTATCCAATGGGAATACTTACCCTGCCATAGCACTACCATGGGGCATGAATTTTTGGACACCTCAAACAGCAAAGATGGGCGATGGACGGATCTATGCCTATGATGCCACCAAAATTCAGGGGATCAAACAGACCCATCAGCCAAGTCCGTGGATAGGTGATTATGGACAATTCTCTCTTTTTGCCATGACCGATGCACTTAAAATTGATGGAGAAAAGCGTGCCAGCTGGTTTTCGCACAAATCTGAAACAGCTAAACCATATTATTACAGTGTCTATCTTGCCGACTATGATGTCACAGCCGAAGTTACGCCAACTGATCGGGCCGCAATATTCCGGTTTACCTTCCCGGAAAATAAAAACTCATATTTGCTGGTTGATGCCTTTGACAAAGGATCCTACATCAAAATAATCAAAGGAGAAAACAAAATCGTTGGCTATTCAACAAGAAACAGCGGAAGTGTAGCGCCCAATTTTAAAAATTACTTTGTTATTCAGCTCGACAAACCATTTGAGGAAGGTTTTGTATGTAGCGATACCTCAATTGTAAGCAATGTAACAGAATTAAAAGCCGACCATGTAGGAGCAGCACTTCGCTTTAAAACCAAAAGAGGTGAAATCGTTCATGCCAGGGTAGCATCCTCATTTATCAGTCTTGAACAGGCCGAAATTAATCTGAAAGAACTTGGCAATGAAACCTTCGACAAAGTCTGTGAGAATGGCAGGGCAATCTGGAACAAAGGACTCTCTTCGGTCCAGGTTGAAGGCGGAACCACCGACCAGCAGAAAACATTTTATTCGTGCCTCTACCGCACCATGCTTTTCCCAAGAAAATTTTATGAAATAGATGCAACTGGAAAAGTCATGCATTACAGCCCATATGAAGGCAAGATCCTTCCGGGATACCTGTACACCGACAATGGCTATTGGGATACTTTCAGAGCCGTATTTCCCCTCTTTAACCTGCTGCATCCCTCCTTCAGCGCAAAAGTACAGGAGGGCATGGTAAACACTTTCAATGAGAGCGGCTGGCTGCCCGAATGGGCAAGTCCGGGGCACCGGAATTGCATGATTGGATCTAACTCTGCCTCTATTATTGCAGATGCCTACGTGAAAGGGACAAGAGGTTATGATATTGACAAACTCTACGAAGCAGTCCTGAAAAACAGTGAAAATGCCGGACCATTAAAATCTGTCGGCAGAGCGGGTGTTGACTACTACAACCGTCTTGGTTATGTCCCATACGATGTGAAACTGAACGAAAGTGCGGCACGTACCCTGGAATATGCCTATGACGACTGGACGATACTTCAACTGGCAAAAGCGCTGAAAAGACCTCAGGCTGAACTCGATCTATTTGCGAAAAGATGTCAGAACTACCGAAATCTTTTTGACAAAGAGACCAAACTTATGCGGGGAAAAAATGAAGATGGCACTTTTCAGAAACCATTCAATCCATTCAAATGGGGTGATGCCTTTACCGAAGGCAACAGCTGGCATTATACCTGGTCTGTTTTTCATGACATTCAGGGGCTGGCTGATCTGATGGGCGGCAAGAGAGAATTTATCAGGATGCTTGACTCTGTTTTTGTCGTACCGCCAATTTTTGATGCATCCTATTACCGACAGGTCATCCACGAAATCAGGGAGATGCAGATCGCCAACATGGGAAATTATGCACATGGCAATCAGCCTATCCAACACATGATTTACTTGTACAATTATGCTGGAGTACCCTGGAAAACTCAATATTGGGTCAGGGAGACCATGAACCGCATGTACAATCCCGCACCGGATGGTTATTGCGGAGATGAGGACAATGGTCAGACTTCGGCCTGGTACATTTTTAGTGCCCTTGGGTTTTATGCTGTCTGTCCTGGTTCGGACCAGTATGTGATGGGAGCTCCATTATTCAAAAAAGTCACGCTGAACCTTGAAAATGGTAAAAAAGTTATCATTGAAGCTCCGGAAAATTCTGCCGGCAACAGGTACATTCAGGAGATGAAAGTCAACGGTAAAATATATACCAAAAATTGGCTAAGCCATTCTGAGCTGATGAAAGGAGCCACCATTGTCTGTAAAATGGGTGCTGTTCCTAACAAAGAGAGAGGGACAAAGGAGGAAGATCTGCCATACTCCTTCTCCAATGAAAAGAAATAAGAGATAATTGTCCAGTTTTATAGCTTCATGATAGATATAAATGAGACTTCATCCAAAATCGGTTAAAGCCAAAAGTTGAGTATATTTACTTCCCAATAACTCCTACTTATGATATCTTTCTCTGTACGAAAGCTCCTGTTATCACTGGGTTTTTGCCTGTTTTTACACGCAGGAATCTTCGCAAAACCAGAACTTCAGGACAACAAGGGAGAATTATTAAATACCCTTCGAAAAGGATTTGCTACACCACCTGATTCTGTCCGACCTGGCGTATATTGGTATTTCATGGATGGAAATATCTCCCAAAAAGGGATGACAGAAGATCTGGAGGCGATGAAAAAAGCCGGCATTGGCAGTGTCATCTTTCTGGAAGTCAATGTTGGCATTCCCAGAGGTCCGGTTACTTTCTTAAGTGAAGAGTGGCAGGATCTATTCAAACATGCGGTTAAAGAGGCAGAGCGTTTGGGAATTACGCTGACCATGGGCTCAGGTCCGGGTTGGGCCGGCAGCGGAGGACCCTGGGTCGAACCTGCTCAATCCATGCAACATCTTGTTAATGCTGATACACTGGTCAAAGGACCCTTCAAATTCAGTTCCATGCTGGCGGTTCCCAAACCTAAAAAACCCTATTTCGGATATGGTGCCCTTACTGATTCCCTTCGAAAAAAATGGGAAAAATACTACCGTGATGTCGCCGTTCTTGCATTTCCTACACCTTCAAAACTTGATTTAATTTCAGATATTGATGAAAAAGCGCTCTATTACCGCGCTCCCTATTCTTCTGTAAAAGGGGTGAAATCATTCCTTCCGGCGCAGTTAACCTATCCGGCAACAGTAACTGGAACCGCAATTCAAAAGGACAGTATTCTGGATATCACCAGCTTTCTTCAGTCAGACGGAACCCTAAACTGGAACGTTCCTTCCGGCAGCTGGACCATTCGCCGTCTTGGACTTCGCAACAATGGTGCTGTTACCCGCCCCGCACCTCAGCCTGGATTAGGTTTCGAATGTGACAAAATGGATACAACGGCCTTCAATCAGCATTATGACGCATTTATTGGAAAGCTATTGCAAAAAACCGGGGGCAAGAATCCAACCTCATCTGGTGGCTGGAACATGATCCACATCGACAGCTGGGAGATGGGGGCGCAAAACTGGACGGCCAATTATCGAAATGAATTTCAGCACCGGCGCAAATACGATCTTTTACCTTTCCTTCCAACTTATTCAGGAGCAATTGTTGGGTCACGCGAGATCAGCGAGCGTTTTTTGTGGGATATTCGTCAGACAGCTCAGGAATTAGTCATTGAAAATCATGCCCGCCATTTCAAAAAGCTCGGACAGCGCAGCGGTCTCAGGCTCTCGATCGAACCTTACGACATGAATCCTACCGCCGATCTTGAACTTGGTGCTGTCGCAGATGTTCCCATGTGCGAATTCTGGAGCAAAGGTTACGGCTACAACACCTCATTCAGTTGCATCGAAGCCACTTCGATTGCCCATGTGTTAGGTAAACCTGTCGTTCAGGCAGAAGCATTTACGGCTGAGAAATCCGAAGGCTGGAAACTCTATCCTGGAGCCATCAAGGACCAAGGCGACTGGGCCCTTGCTACAGGCATCAACAAATTCTTCTACCATACTTTTGCGCACCAACCCCTTGATGAAAGGCTTAAACCCGGTATGACCATGGGACCTTATGGAGTGCACTGGGACAGAAATCAGACCTGGTGGCCTATGTCATTAGCCTACCATACCTACATTGCTCGTTGCTCCTACCTTTTGCAACAAGGAAAAAATGTGGCCGATGTTCTTTACCTGACACCCGAAGGTGCGCCACATGTATTCCGGCCACCGCTCTCTGCCACGGTTGGAAACGATACACTTCCGGATCGCCGTGGATATAATTTCGATGGTTGCTCGCCCGGAATGCTTTTGAAAGCTTCTGTGAAAGATCATAAAATTGTTTTCCCTAACGGAGGAAGTTATCACTTACTTGTTTTACCGCTAATTGAGACAATGACACCAAAACTCCTTAACAAAATTGAATCTTTAGTTAAAGATGGAGCCTATGTTGTTGGAATTCCTCCTAAAAAATCTCCCAGCCTAGTCAATTATCCGGCTTGTGATGCAAATGTTGCCTCTACCGCACTTAAAATGTGGATCAACGATAAGCCTTCTGAAAATCTTCAAGGTAATTCGTATGGTTTTGGCAAAATATTCAGACCGGCCAATTTCACGGAAGTGGATTCTACCAGGCCTTATCCTGCTTATGAAGTGACCTCTGGGATCCTCAAGCAACTCAGCATTTCAGAAGATTTCAGTTCGGACGGGCCTATCAGATATGCACATCGGACCTCACCAGGATTGGAAATTTATTTTGTGGCTAACCGCTCAATTGATATTGTCAATTCCGAATGTCGATTCAGGACAGGAAACGGAACCCCCGAATTGTGGAATCCGTTGACAGGTGAGTCGGTAATTTTATCTGAATATTCTATAAACGGAGAATATACATCCATTCCAATCAGGTTTGAACCCCTCCAAAGCTTCTTTGTGGTCTTTAGTCAGGAAAAGCAAACTTTGACAGCCGCCAGGAAAACCAAAAAGAACTTTCCCCCGAGGAATAAAATAATAAACCTTGACGGCCCCTGGAAACTTACCTTCGATCCTAAATGGGGCGGGCCAGGAGAAATCCAATTTGAACAACTTGCCGACTGGTCCAAACGACCGGAACAAGGAATAAAGTTCTTTTCCGGTACAGTTACCTATCAGAAAACTTTCTCCTTCTCAGATGATCTGTTCAACAAGGCTATACCAATATTTATCAATTTAGGAACAGTGTACAATCTGGCAGAGGTTAGCTTAAATGGAGTGAGTCTTGGAACACTCTGGACTTCCCCATGGAGCCTTGAAATAACGAAAGCAATCAAAAAAGGAACAAATTTACTGGAAATTAAAGTTGTTAATTTATGGCCCAATCGACTGATCGGCGATGAGCAATATCCATCAGATGGAATTAGTAACCGGAAGTGGCCAGAATGGCTCCTCGAAAATAAAAACCGCAATTCTCAACGATTAACATTTGCTTCCTACGGCTTTTACAAAAAAGATACTCCATTGCTAAAATCAGGATTATTAGGACCTGTAACCATTTTAACTGAAGATTTAAATCACTAAAACTCTCTGCCGACATGAAAAAAATCATCCACTTTCAAAACATGCTCTGCCTGATCTTTGTAGCAATCATTTTCATCATATCAGGATGCAAACAGGATCAAAAGAAGGAGGTAAGTGCAATAAACGATTTTGGTTCTTTGCAATCCAAACTTGAGGATCCTCCTTCCGAATACCGCAGTGCCCCACTATGGGACTGGAATGATAAAATCTCCGAAGAGGGCATCGATTTTCAAATGAAGAAGTTCAAAGAAGGCGGTTTAGGAGGAATATTTGTGCACCCAAGACCGGGACTGATCACAGAATACATTTCTGAGGACTGGAATCATCTCTTTGACTACACCGTTCAGAAAGGAAAAGAACTGGATATGAAAGTGTGGATTTACGACGAAAATAGTTATCCCAGCGGTTTTGCAGGAGGGCATGTTCCGGCTGAAATGCCTGATTCATATACACATGGAACAGGCCTTAGCTGTCAGGTTCAGGATACCCTAAAATCAGATACAACCAAATATGAAGTGGTTCTTAAGCTCGAGAACAATGAATTCAAGGAGATAACGACCAAGTTGAAAGAAGAGCAAGGACACATTGGTAAGTATTATCTTTTCACCAAAACTTTCGCAAAAAGAAGTTATTGGATGGGCAATTTTTCATATGTCGATTTGCTCTACAAAGGAGTAACGCAAAAATTCATGGAGATTACCATGAAGGGTTATGAGAAATACAACAAAGCTGATTTTGGAAAAACCCTGCCGGGAATTTTTACTGATGAGCCAAATTTGGAAGCAGCTCTTGGAACCAGAACTTCCTACCGCTGGACTCCCGATCTTTTTGATGAATTTCAAAAACGATGGGGCTATGACCTAAGAATCAATCTTCCTTCTCTGGTAGAAGAGACCGGAAACTGGAAAAAAGTCAGGCACGATTATTACACAACACTTCTTGAAATGTTCATCGACCGATGGGCCAAACCCTGGAGCAAATATTGCAAAGAAAATAATCTACTCTGGACAGGCCATTACTGGGAGCACGGCTGGCCAAAGCCAACTGACGGTTCTGATGAATCAGCCTTCTACATCTACCACCAACAACCCGGAGTTGATATGCTTGGAAATACCTATACTCCGGAAGGATTAGGCGGACAATTCGGGAATACAAGGGCCATCCGCGAACTGCATAGCGCTTCAAATCAGGGCGGAAGCAACAGGATGCTGAGCGAAACATACGGAGGAGCAGGATGGGAAATCAATTTTGCCAATTTCAAGCGTCTGGTCGACTGGGAAGTTGCCTTGGGAGTCAATTTTGTGAACCAGCATCTCTCCTATTTCAGCATCAAAGGTGTTCGCAAATTTGACTATCCACCCAGTTTTTCGTACCATGAACCCTGGTGGGAGAATTACAAACCCATGGGCGATTACATTGGGCGCATATCCATGGCCATGTCGTCTGGTGAACAAATCAACAAAACATTGGTGCTTCAACCCAACACAACGGCATGGAGTTATTTTTCCCGTATCGTTAAAAATTCATTCATTGATACCATTCAGAACAATTTCAAACAGTTTGTTTATCAACTGGAGAGGAATCATTATGAGTACGATCTGGGTTCAGAACTGGTTTTAAGGACCATCGGATCTGTAACGAACGGGAAATTAGTGATAGGTAAACGCACTTATGGTCTGGTGGTTATTCCGGCCACCATGGAAAATCTTGATATGGTTACTTATAAACTAATAAAAGATTATCTGCTTCAAGGAGGAAAAATTCTGTCGTTCACCAAAAATATTCCAAGATTAGACGGAACTGAAAGCAAGTTAATTGCAGAGTTGATGACGTCCTTCCCAAAACAGTGGTCCTATGCGAAAACAGCGGATGATGAAATTACCAAACATGCTCTGACAGATCCGGATTTCGATATTACAGAATCGCTTCCATTGGCGGGTGAACTTTACCATCAGAGGAGGATTCTAAAAGATGGAGAACTGCTCTTTTTTGTCAATTCAGATACAACACAGTCGGTTTCTGCTTCTGTCACCGGACAAGGAAAAACACTTGTAAAAATGGACCTTAATAACGGAATCTGTACACTGGTACCCGTCAAATCCGAAAATGGTCAGATAACTTTTGAATTGGAACTTCCACCGATAGGTAGTGCCCTGTATTTTCTGACGAAATCTAATGTTGCGGCTCTTTCTGCATCAGCCGTAGTCTCTTCTCCTACAAATAAGACATCATTGGATGCAACTGTTGAGAGCCCGGTAAGCGAAACTGTTGAAACTGCTGTCAAGCAAGAAGCTGATAATGTTTTGGTACTCGATTTCCTTGATTTGAAGGCTAGAAAAATAAACCTTAAGGATACATATTTTATGAAAGCCATGCACCAGCTTTATGACAGCAGCGGATTTAAGATGGGCAATCCATGGCAACACAAAATTCAATACCGTCAAGATTACCTGGCTCTTGACACATTTAAAAGCGGCTCAGGGTTTGAAGTTAATTACCATTTCAATGTTGCAGCAATTGCGGATCTGAAAGCTTTGTCTGCCCTGGATGTAGTGATTGAAAGGTCCGAACTATGGGATCTTTATCTCAACGGGCAGAAGCTTTCCAAAAGTGACAAATGGTGGATCGATCGTGAATTTTTCCGTTTCCCGGTAGGTAGTTATCTTCAAAAAGGGGTCAATACCTTAACGTTGAAAGCGGTGAAGATGTCGGTTCACGCAGAAATAATGCCTGCCTACCTGGTAGGTAATTTCAAACTGAACCCTTTGAAGCAAGGCTTTGAAATTACCAATGGATCTATTAATGCCCTTGGTTCCTGGAAGGCACAAGGATATCCATTCTATTCCCAAAAGGTCATGTACACTCAAAAATATAAGACTCTTCAAACTGGCAAATCATATAAAATAAAGCTGAATAAATGGAATGGAACTATGGCGGTTGTTTATTTGAATGGAGTGAAATCCGGATTAATTACATCTACCCCCTATGAACTGGAACTTCCTTTAAATCTTCAGTCCGGCGAGAATACCATTGGTCTTGAAGTTATCGGTAGCCTGAAAAATACTTTCGGCTTCTTCTACAAAAGCATGGCGAACAGATGGATCATCGGACCTGGAGATTGGGATGTTGCCCCTTCTACTCTTCCATCACCGGACCAATATTTCTTTCTCGATTATGGGTTGTTCGAACCTTTTAGCTTGATTTCTTTTAACTGAAACAAAAATTCCGTTTTTTTGAATATTACTTTTATTTCTCAATCTTCCAAAAGACTAAAATTAATAACTATAACCTTTTTTGATATGAAAAAGCCATTTTACTTTGCGCTGCTAATTATTATTCTTTGCAGTTCATGCGATTTTTTTGTACCCGGAAAGACAACTCCTGTTGAGAAAGGATGGAAGGAACAGCTAAGCGATGAACTTCCCTTGCTTGGCCATAGGAACTGGGTACTGGTTGTTGATAAAGCATTCCCGGCCCAAACTGCCGCTGGTATCAAAGTCATCAATACCGGTGAAGCACTGCAGGATGTTTTGCAATTTACGCTTCAAAAGATTGATCGGTCTCTTCATGTCAGACCCATCATTTATACCGACAAGGAACTCGGGTCCATTACTCCTGCACTAGTGCCCCTGATTGACGATTACAAAAAAGATCTGCAAAAAACGCTAAAGGGCATTGAGCCACAAACCATGTTGCATGATTCAGTCTTTGTTAAAATTGATCAGGCTTCAAAGCTTTTTAAAATAATCGTCTTAAAAACAGAAGAGACTATTCCATACTCATCTGTCTTTCTTCAGCTTGACTGCAGGTATTGGTCGGCCGAGAATGAAAAGGCGCTCAGAGAGTTGATGAAGAAATAGAACCAGAACCAGCTTGAAGGGTTAAACATTTCAAACAAGGGAAATTGATTTATGCTTGAGAACATTTTATTTGACCTGGGAGGAGTTCTCCTGACTTTAGACATGGGCAGGACCCGGTCGGCATTCGAGAATCTTGGCTGGAAAGAGGAAGATTGGAAAGGTATCACCCACAATGGGTACCTTATTTTTGAAAACCTCGAAATAGGAGTCGACTCACCTTCGAAATTCAGGGATCAGATAAGAAAGATTTTACCTACTAATCCAACTGACATCCAAATTGACAATGCCTGGAATGCTATGCTGGTAGATTTTCCGGTAGAAATAGTCAATTATCTGATTCAGCTCAAAAAACATTACCGACTGTATGTTTTAAGCAACACAAATGAATTGCATTTGCAAAGATTCAAGGAAATATTCGAGAACATACATGGTTTCCCACTCAGCCAGCTATTCGAAAAATGTTATTATTCTCATGAAATCGGATTCAGGAAACCAAATCCGGAGTCTTTTGAAGCAGTGATCAAAGATGTCCCATTCGATCCGGCCAAAACCCTTTTTGTGGATGATTTGAAAGCAAATACGGAGACAGCCGAAAAATTAGGGATGAAAGTCCTTCACATTGAAGCCGGCACGCTTC
>SESG01001041.1_pt1 | contig 12422 bp, 9 predicted proteins | sample 3171421 | NCBI WGS metagenome assembly SESG01 (sample SAMN10866946, study PRJNA518727) | freshwater metagenome | biome: subpolar coniferous forest; feature: holomictic lake; material: water; isolation source: holomictic Lake 227, 6 m and 8 m depth | place: Canada: near Kenora, Ontario | collected... | reverse complement strand
TCAATGATGGCAATAGCTCCTTTTTGCAAGGCTACTGTATTTTTGTTTGATTCAATCTTGTAAATTTCACGCCAATCGCCACTCTTGGGTCTGAATTTTTTGGAGGCTAAACTAGAGGTGTCTTTCTGGCCGGGAAATCCGCGTAAGCGCAGTAAAATCTTCCCTTTTACATCTATCCCCTTGAATTCATCATAGCCATTTTTCTCGTCACACATGCCATAGCCAACAAAGACGAGCGGCGCCTCGCCGGACAAGCCACCAATGGTAGGATTGTTTCTGCCCCCAAAAGTGAAGTCAGTCTCTGAGTTAAATATCTGGGCGAAAGTGCTTTTGTCCTTTGTGGTGACAACCGATAATTGATGCTCTTTTGAAGTCTCTGTTTTCAGCATTGTAAAATCCTGAAAAAATCCCTGTTCGCCTATTTGCAGCGTAGTTCGCCCAAATCCCCGCCCACCAGTTACAGGCACTTTGTAAGGTTTCAATCCATAAACCTGAAACATGCTGGTGATATAATCTGCAGCCATGGCAATACCTTTTGTGCCGGTATTACGACCCTCCATCCAGTCGGAGGCTAGAAAATCCAGCTGACCTTTTACACTTTGATTGGTAATAGCATCTAATCCCTTTCGAATAGGATCAGTTTGAGCGGAGAGATTTCCTGTGGAGGCAAATAATAAGATTAGTAGAAGTGTTGCTGCATAATTTTTCATGAATGTTTGGTCTTAAAATGAAACCAAATATAACAATTATGCAAATGTCAGGATTGCAATATCCTAAATTTTAGCTTTGAGTCCACTCCTACAAGTCTTTGTGACCTTCTCAGCTTTTTTTTGCTGTTCAGAGTTGATCAACTTTAGATCAATACCTAAAGGAAGTTCTTATCTAAATATTCTTGAAATTTAGCTTTGTACTGGTCACTAACCGGAATATAGACCTTCCCGAAAACAATCCGGCTTCGATCAATCGTTTCAATTTTGTCGAGGTTGACCAAAAATGAGCGGTGCACACGCATAAATTTCTCCGGCAATTTTTGCTCCAGCGATTTGATGGAATTAAGTGAAAGTACCGGTTTATCTTCCCCGGAAGTATATACTTTGATGTAGTCTTTTAACCCTTCGATGTAGAGAATATCATTGAAATTGATGCGCCGGATTTTATATTCAGATTTCAAAAACAGGAACTGGTTGTTGGCTTCGACGGATGGCAATGCACTCGCTTCAAGTTCTGCCATCTTATGAGCTTTCCCGGCGGCTTTGAGAAACTCCTCGTAGCTGAAAGGTTTTAGAAGATAATCGATCGCATTCAGCTTAAAGCCTTCCAGAGCATATTTTTCAAAGGCTGTCGTAAAAACTATTTTGTGATCAGCTTCCAATGTTCGGGTAAATTCAATCCCGGAAAGATCTGGCATCTGAATGTCAACAAAAATAAGTTCAGCCTCTTCGTTTGAAAGAAAATCTATAGCATCAAGCGGATTGTCAAACGCACCCACCAACTCCAAATAAGGAGTTTTGCTGATATAGCCGCTTACCAGTTTGAGTGCGAGAGGCTCATCGTCGATGGCAATAGTTCTCAGTTTCATGTGATAACAATTTGTTTTTTAATTGCCACATGGAATGGCCATGAGTTTGTTACTATCCGGAAGGATGATTTGCAAATCATGGCAATTTCATGACAGCATTTTCTCTTTCACAATGGAAAGTTTTACTTCAAAAACAGATTCTCCGTGTGTGATATTTAGTTCATGTCTTCCGGCAAACAACAATGACAGACGCTTTTTGACATTTTCGAGTCCGATGCCCGAATGTTCCAGATCGCCTGTTTGACCGCTCTTACAAATACTGTTTTCTGTGATGAAGAGGATGCGATCATTGGCAATTTCCATCCTAATTTTGATGAAGGATGGTCCACGTTGTCCGACTCCGTGCTTGAAAGCATTTTCAATAAAGGGAATAAAAAGCAGCGGCGCGATAGAAAAATCAGCATAATCCTTCGGGAACTCAATTTGTAAATCTACCCTTGGACTGAGGCGTAATTTCATCAAATCAACGTAATTGTCCATGAATTCAATCTCATGGCTCATTAGTGTCTCGCCACGTTCAGATTCGTAAAGCAGATAGCGCATCATCTTCGAAAGCTTCAAAACTGATTGCTGCGCTGTCGGACCGTCAATGCCGATCTGGGAATAAATATTGTTCAGGGTATTGAAGAAGAAGTGAGGACTGACCTGATTTTTCAAAAAAGCAAGTTCGGAGTGCAGTTTTTCCTTCTCCATCTCCTTCTGCTTTTTCTCGTTCAGCTTCAATTTCTCATTGAGCCCGAGGCCCACTGCAAAACCCGAAATTAACAGTGAAGCGATGATATGATTATAAAATCCAAATGCTTTCATGGGAGGCTTAAAATCAACCCCTGTTGCCGCCAACTTCTTGACAAATTCCTGGAATCTGGCATCTTCCACAACATCATAAAGCAGTTGATCATTGATGAATGCAGTCATATAGTAGGAAGCAGTGATCACACCCGACAGAATAATGAAATAGATCCAATACTTTTCCCGGAGAAAGAACTTTGGAACCAGCCATAGATATCCCACATAAAAAATGAGGATCGCCGAAAATGTATGGGTATAAAACTGATTCAGTCGATGCTGATTTCCCCCAAAAGCAGTGTTCAGATAAAGTGGGATAAGGATAATCACCAACCAGGCAATGGCATGGAGGGTTATTTTTAGCCTTCTATCGGATAGAGATGGAAATATGATCATTGATTCTATTTTTATCAAAGATAATAAATGGCTGCAAAAGATACTGATACAGTTTATCTAAAAAAGAGGGGATGCTACCGCTGCCAAAAAAAAGCGACTTCTAAAAACAGCGTATAGCAACCCGTCATCTATGTTTATTCATATCGCAAGGCGTCTATCGGGTTTAGACTGGCGGCTTTTTTTGCCGGATACCATCCGAAGAAAATCCCAATCGCTGAGCAGACAAAAAACGATACCACGACCGATTCAGTCATGATTACGACCGGCCAGCCCATCAACGATCCAACCACCGAACTGATAAGGTATCCGAATAATATGCCTATCACTCCTCCAACGACGCTAAGCATGGTTGATTCGATCAGAAACTGCATCAGAATGTCCCGGCCTTTGCCGCCAATTGACATGCGCAGACCGATTTCGCGGGTCCTTTCGGTAACAGAAACATACATAATGTTCATAATCCCTATGCCGCCTACCAGAAGTGAAATCCCGGCAATAGCTCCTAAAAGTGTCGTTAGTATATCGCTGATCGACGAAAAAGTTTTGACCAGTTCCGATTGTGACATGACTCTGAAATCATCGTCCTCAGGTTTGGCAATCTTGTGTTGCTTGCGCATGATGGTTTTCATCTCCTCAATGGCAGCTTCCGTCTTCTCTTCGCTAATGGCAGAAGTATAAATCCCCTGGATGAAATCGATTGCCAAAAACCGTCTTTGAACAGTGGTATATGGAGCAATCATCAGATCATCCTGATCCTGCCCAAAAGAGTTTTCGCCCTTCTCCCCCAATATTCCGATAATTTTCATCGGTATATTTTTAAAACGGATGGTTTGTCCGATGGGATCCATTCCTTTCGGAAATATTTTCTCAACGATCGTCTTTCCCACCAGACATACTTTTGCCAAACTGGAGATTTCCTTGTCAGTAAAAATCCGGCCACTCTCAATGGAAAATTTCTTGATGCCCAAATATTCCCCATTTGCTCCGTAGATGGATGTTGGCCAGTTTTCATTGCCAAAAACCACCTGTCCGCTGGTTCTAACTTCCGGCGATATAGCCGAAATATTTACGCATTGCAACCGGATAGCCTCAAGGTCTTCCATTCTCAGTGACTGGCTGCTTGAGTTTCCCATCATGACGCCACCCCGTTGTTGTGATCCCGGCATGATGAAGACAAGGTTCGAGCCCATGCTCGACATCTGATCCTGGATGCTTTTTTTCGAGCCTTGTCCGATGGCAAGCATGGCGATGACCGAAGCGACACCTATAATGATGCCCAGCATGGTCAGAAATGCCCTGAACTTGTTGCGCATCAGTGCATTTTTAGCGATCTTTAATAAATTTATATAGTTCATCTGTTGTCGTTTAAGCTTCGTGTTCGCCTACAGGCAATGTTTTCAGCATATAAGAAGCCAGTAACTTCTCTTCGACCAATTGTTCTTTGACCACCCATCCATCGCGGAAAATAATGTTCCTGGAGGTTAGACGGGCGATATCAGCTTCGTGTGTCACAAAAACGATGGTCTTTCCCCTGTCGGTATTCAGACGCTGAAAGAGTTCCATGATTTCGTAGGATGTTCGGGTATCAAGATTGCCGGTTGCTTCGTCAGCCAGAATCACAACAGGATCGTTCACCAAAGAGCGGGCAATGGCCACACGCTGTTGCTGTCCACCCGAAAGCTGATTGGGCATGTGATGCATCCTGTCAGCCAAACCCACAGATTCGAGCGCAGCAATGGCGCGCTCTTTGCGTTCCCTGGATGTAACCTTGTCGTTGTAGAATAGTGGCAACTCCACATTCTCAAGCGCTGATGTCCTGGACAATAAATTGTAAGACTGGAAGACAAAACCCAGTTTGGCATTTCTCAACTCAGCCAGCTCGTTTTTAGTCAGTTCCGATACACTGGTCCCATCAAGTTTGTATTCGCCTGCCGAAGGTTTATCCAGACAACCCAAAATATTGAGCATCGTTGATTTTCCTGATCCGCTGGCTCCCATGATGGCAACAAATTCTCCCTGCTGAATCTTCAGATTGACTCCTTTCAGCGCATGGACTGTCATGTCGCCCACCTGAAAATCCTTCTTAAGATTGATGACTTCGATGATTGTATTTTTCATTTGTATTATTTTTTCTGTCCCGGACGTTGGGGCATAAACGGGCTTTTGGCAACTGTTTTGGAAGTCGATGCTGCTTTGACAGCAGTCAATGAAAGAACGATCTCGTCACCCTGGTTCAATCCAGAAAGCAATTCGTAGTTGATGCCGTCATTCTCGCCGATTTTTACTTCAACGCGATTTATCTCAGATCCATTCTTTGTCCAGACAAATGAGCTCTTGGTATTTCCAGTCTCACTTGGTGCGACCGTTTTTGACATTTTGCCGGAAACTTCATCGGGCAACGTTTTCAGATAGGCTTCATAAACTACTTCTTCGGGCGTAAAGCGAAGTGCCTTCCCGGGTACGACAGGAATATCGACCTTTTCGTTGACATAAATGGTGGTACTGGCAGTCATTCCCGGCATCAGCTTAGTATCCGGATTGGGTGCCTGAATAATTACGGTATAGGTAACCACATTCGAGGTAACGACTGGCTGTTTCCTGATTTCGGAAACCGAACCTGCAAATTTCAATTCAGGAAAAGCATCTACCGTAAATTGAACGCGTTGGTTCATTTTTATCTGACCTATGTCGGCTTCATCGATTTTCGCCTCCACGCGCATCTGAGTCAAATCGTTGGCGATGGTGAACAATGTTGGTGTGTTGAAGCTGGCTGCTACCGTCTGACCTTCGTCAACAGCCCTGTTGAGGATTACTCCATCGATGGGAGAATATATTCTGGCGTATGATAAATTGATTCTGTTCTTGTCGTAAACGGATTTGGCATTTTTCAGAGAAGCCTGAGAATTGAGGTAGTTGTATTCGGCAAGATCGAAGTCTGACTGTGCAATCAGCTTCTTCGCGATCAAAGCTTTGTACCGTTCGTAAGTTGCTTTCTGGTATTTGACCTGAGCTTCAGCCATATCTACAGACGCCTTGGACTGATCCAACTGGGCAAGAAGTGGCGTTTCGTCCAGTTGAGCCAACAATTGTCCCTTTTTAACCTGGGAATTGAAATCTACATAAAGCTTTTCGATGACACCGGAAACCTGGGTGCCAACCATAACTGTTTTGATGGCCTCGAGCGTTCCGGTAGCAGTGACCGTATTGCTGATGGTTCCTATTCCAACTTTTGCAGTTTCGAAAGAATAGGTTTGTTCTGCACTACGCAGCTTGGTGAAGGCAAAATAACCAGCGGCAAGAAGCACCACTGCTGATCCGATGTATAAAAATTTCTTGTTCATGGTATAGTATTTTTTAATCCTTATATTTCTTTTATCTTATGTCTAATGTCTTATCTCTCATGTCTCTGGTCTATAGGACCAGCGAAATTCCTTTGTAGAAATCCAGCACTTTGTAACTGAATATCAGGCTGAATCTGGCTTGAAGAAGTTTACTTTCCGAAGTGATCAGGTTGGTTTTCTGAACCAGAAAATCGACCGAGTTAAGCAGTCCCTGTTTGAATTTTTCGTCAGTCACATCATACGACTCTTTGCTGGATTGCAACAGTTCGAGACCTGCGGCATATTCCGATTTAGCCTTTTCAACATCCACACATGCCTGCTCAATCTCTTTGCGCAAGCCATTTTTGGTGTTGATCTCATCCAGTTCGGCATTCGAAACGGCAATGTTTGCCAGGCTCACATTGGTTCTTACCTGCTTCTTTTGAAAGATCGGGATAGAAAGCGAGAGGCCTACCGACGGATTTATTTTATTCTCAAGCTGTGAGGAAAAGTTTGATCCGGTGGTCAGACTAGAATAACCGCTTGACAATCCGGCACCCAAAGAAAGGGTCGGCAAAAAATCTGCTTTGGCAATATCAACATTGAGACTTGCACTCTCTGTGGTCAACGCTGCATTTTTAATCTGCGGCTTTATACCAAGGGCAAGGTTGTAAATTTCCTGCGCATTAGGCTGAACTGAAGTTACCAGTATGCTGTCGAGGTTGGGCGAGCTGATCTCAAAATTGTGATCAACAGGAAGTTCCATCAGTTGCATCAGGGTCACTTTGTTGATGGCCAGCTGACTGGCAACAGTTGCCAGTGTCGATTTCTCGTTGGCAAGTTCCGATTTGATCTGAAGGTAGTCGGCCATTGAGATAACGCCCAAATCGACCCTTTCTTTTGCAAGTCCCAGCTGCTGGGTAGTGGATTCAATCTGCTTTTTCGCATTGTTAACACTTTCATAGGAAAACAATACTTGCATGTAGGCATTCAGGATATTGATACCAACTGATTGCCTGACTGTTTCGGAGTAAAATTGTCCGCTTTGCAAGTTGATTGATGCCTGCTTAATTTTTTTTGTCAGCTTTTCTCCGTTAAAAAGGACAACATTCGAATTAAGTGCAAAATTGGAACTGTTTGTTCCATTGCTACTTCCATACTGTCCGGTAAAGGAATCAAAACCTTTGTACCAGTTAAAATTCTGGCTGACTGATGCATTAAGTGAAGGCAAGCGGTTGGCCTGAGCCTGATCTGAATAAAGCATGTTTTGGCTGTTGGTAAGATCAGCCTTTTTGATCTGGATATTTTTTCCCAAAGCATAGCTGATGCAATCTTCCAGCTTCCAGGTTTTGCTTTGTGCCTGTCCGGCGATTCCCGAAAAAAGGATCAGTAATCCGGTCAGCAGTAAACTTGTTTGTGTGGTTCTCATGGCTTCTATTATTTTGAAGCGAATCAACACAAAGTCCATCATACGGTAAAAAGGAATAGACGTCTTGGGGCTTTTTGACGACGAATGGGCGAATTTTATCGAAGAAAACTATTCGTTCATTTCAATCTCTATTTCCATTCCAACGAGTATATTTGAATGAATTTGGATTTCACGGTCACGGTCGGATCGGGAGTCCTAATTTTCCGGAATTTATTACTGAATCTATTAACAATGAACATAATGAGAATTTCAAACAAATTATCCCTTTGGGTGATTTTTGCCCTTGTCAGCATCGCTTTTAATGCACAGTCAGCAACAAATGAATTCACAGCCAAACTGCTGACTTCCGAATTCATCTACGAAACCGCTCCTTTTCCCTCCTGCCATGCCTCAACAATTGTTGAAACCAAAGAGGGATTTCTGGCGGCCTGGTTTGGTGGAACGGACGAAAGCAATCCCGATGTCTGCATTTATACCTCTCGCTTACTCAAAGGAAAATGGAGCGTGCCGGAACAGGCTGCTGATGGTATTCAAAATGAAAACCTCCGCTATCCTTGCTGGAATCCGGTACTTTTTCAGCGTGACAATGGTGATATCATCCTATATTACAAAGTCGGACCTAATCCGAGAGAGTGGTGGGGAATGTACAAGATCTCAAAAAACCAGGGAAAAAGCTGGTCTGAAGCCAGCAGAATTCCTGGGTTGCTTCTGGGCCCAATCAAAAACAAACCGCAGAGATTAACCAATAGAACAATCCTCTATCCTACAAGTATTGAAACCAGGCAAAGCTGGAATGTCTATATGGAAACCTCCAACCAGGAATTGACCAATTGGGAGAAAATCAGCATCGATAACAATGGCCTCAACGCGATTCAGCCAACCATTCTTTTCCACAAAGACGGAAGCCTTCAAATACTTTGCCGGAGCAAGGAGAAAAAAATTGTGGAGAGCTGGTCGAACGATCAGGGAAAGACCTGGACCCCTCTTCAGCAGACCAACCTGCCAAATAACAACTCGGGAATTGATGCCGTTACCCTTAAAAACGGTACGCACTTGCTTATCTGCAATCCGATAGAAAAAGGCAGGAATAAACTTGCAGTTCTTTACTCTGAAGACGGTAAAAATTGGACTGATTTAATCGTTCTGGAAGACCTTCCAAAAGGGGAATTCAGTTATCCCGCCATCATCGAAGCAGAAGATGGAACTGTCCATATTACTTACACGTGGAATAGGGAGAAGATCAGGTATGTACAAATAAGGCTAAAGGATAAAGGCTAAAGGATAAAGGCTAAAGGATAAAGGCTAAAGGCTAAAGTGAGGGACTCCGGGAATTAGTGGGCTAAAAAAAGTTATGAGTTACGAGTTATTACGCTCAAATCTAGATTGGAGCGTTCTTCACTTTAACCTTTAACCTTTATCCTTTAGCCTTTATCCTTTAGCCTTGATCTTCCTCCCTGATCTGCACCCTTCTGATCTTGCCACTAATTGTTTTTGGCAGCTCTGTCACAAATTCCACGATCCGGGGATATTTGTAGGGTGCTGTTACTTTCTTCACATGCTCCTGAAGTTCCCTGGCCAGTTCGTCGCTCGCATGCCAGTTTTTCGCCAGGATGACCGTTGCCTTCACCACCTGACCGCGATCGGGATCCGGCACTGCAGTGATGGCACATTCCAGTACTGCCGGGTGTTCCATCAAAGCACTCTCCACCTCAAATGGGCCAATCCGGTAACCTGAACTTTTGATTACATCATCAGCCCGTCCAACGAACCAATAGTATCCATCCTCATCACGCCACGCCATATCTCCTGTGAAATAGATATCGTCGTGCCAAACCTTTTGTGACAATTGTTCATCACGGTAGTAGCCGTTAAACATCCCTACCGGCGGATTTTGGTCTGTATAAATGACAATCTGTCCCTCATCACCCACTTCACACGAACTGCCCTTTTCGTCAAGCAGGTCAATCCGGTAGCCCGGAGATGGTTTCCCCATCGAACCCGGTTTTGGATCCATCCAGGGATAGGTCGCCAGGGCCACCGTACATTCTGTTTGACCATAGCCTTCCATCAGCCGGATGCCGGTCTCCTCCAGAAACTGCTTGTACACTTCTGGATTTAGCGGCTCACCTGCCACCACACAATATTTTAAGGCTGATAAATTGAATTTGGAAAGATCTTCCTTGATCAGAAAACGGTAAATGGTTGGAGGAGCACAAAAAGTCGTAACTCCATATTTTTCGATCACCTCCATCAGATTCTTTGGCACAAATTTGTCGTAATCATAGGTCATCACTGCACTACCCGATAACCATTGACCATACAATTTTCCCCAGGCGGATTTTGCCCATCCCGTATCAGCTACCGTGAAATGCAATCCGTTGTCCTGCACATTCTGCCAGTATTTTGCCGTTAAGATATGTCCAAGCGGATAGACAAAATTATGATTCACCATTTTTGGCATGCCGGTTGTTCCAGAGGTAAAATAAAGCAGCATGATATCGTTGTTTTTTGATGCCTGATCCCCTTCGGGACGGACAAATTGCTCAGAAACAGCTGTCATCCCGGAACTAAAGTTGAGCCATCCATCACGGTCCTGGCCAATTAATGCTTTGACAACAAACGTAGGAGACTTCTCTTGTGATTCCTCAACGTGCAGAATTACTTCCAGCTCAGGAACGCAGACAATCATTTTGATATCGGCAGCATTGTTCCTGTAGATCAGATCTTTGGTACTCAGCAAATGAGTAGCCGGAATAGCAATCGCGCCAATCTTGTGCAGCGCAAGAATACAAAACCAGAATTCAAACCTGCGCTTTAATATCAGCATCACCGCATCTCCTTTGCGGATGCCGGCTGAAAGGAAATAATTGGCAGCCTTGTCACTCTGAATTTTCATTTGGCCAAAGGTAAAGATCACCTCCTTTCCTTTGTCATCACACCAAACCATGGCGATTTTATCAGGAGTCCTAAGGGCGATGTCATCGACTACATCAAAGGCAAAATTGAAATTATCGGGTATTTGAATCTTGAAGTTTTCTGCAAAATCTGAGTATGACTGAAAATCTGTTTGTGAAAGATATTTATCGAGTACCATTGGGGGCAATTATGAATTATGAATGATGAATGATTTGGCTTTTAGGAAGAAATGACTAAATGATAAGGGCCAGAAATTTAGCCTCCTTGTTGTTTAGTGCCTTCATGGCATGTTGATATCCTGAATCAAAGTATATGGAATCACCTTCGTTCAATACTATTTCATGGCCATCAACGATGATCATTAAACTTCCATCCATCACAATATTGAACTCCTGCCCGGGATGAGCATTAAACTCCGGTGTTAGGCTTTCCGGGTATGGTGTAACAGTGACAATAAATGGCTCGACCTTTTTATGGATGAAATTGTAGGCCAGATTTTCGTAGGTGTATTGCTTGCGGCGGTCCACATTTAAGCCTTTACCCTTTCGGACAACAGAATAGACATGCAATTTAGGCTGATCGCCACTCAGAAGGGCAGAAAGTTCCATCTTAAACCTGTTGGCCAACCTGATCAAAAATCCCACAGGAATATCTGTGTTGCCACACTCATAGTCGTGCAATAGCCCGGTCTCCACGTTTAGTTCCCGCGCAAAGCTTTCGACTGAAATACCTGAAATCTCCCGCAATTCTTTGATCCGGGCGGCGATTGATTGAAGCTGGTCTGTCATATCTAATGGTTTTTTTGAACTTGAAATTCCAAAATTAAAACAATTTGCATTAAAACCATTCGCCCTTGCCAAAGCAAAAATTAATGCAAAAAGATCAAAATATAACCATCATATTTTTTGCAATCGATTGCGCTACTTGATATATTTGTGAATTGTAAAAAATAAACCAAAGCTGATGAAGAAATTAATTGCTTTACTCCTTGTTGTCCTTTTCGTTTCCGCAAGTTACGCCAAAACTGACCCTAACAAAAGGGTTTTTGCAGCCAGAAACATCAAAAAATCGATGAAAATTGTGACTGACTGGCAATTGAAAAATCCCAAGCATGAATTGACCGATTGGACAAACGGGGCCTTCTTTGCCGGAGTATCTGCTGCCTGGGAGACAACCAGATCAAAGCCTATCTATCAGGCCATGATGGACATGGGAACAAAAAACGGTTGGAAACCCGGCAGACGCTGGTATCACGCAGATGATATCGCCATTTGCCAAACCTATGTCGATCTGTATAAGATTGAAAAGAAGCAGGAGATAATCCAGTCTTTCGTCGATACCCTGGCCATATTTATGAAAAAACCTTATCCGGTCAAAGGAAACGAAATCATCAAATGGTGGTGGTGTGATGCTCTTTTTATGGGACCTCCAGCCATGATCAAACTAGGAATTGCTACCGGCAACAACAGCTATATTGAATACAGCGACAAGCTTTTTAAGGAGTGCTATGAACTGCTTTATGACAAGGAGGAGCACCTTTTTGCCCGCGACCTGAAATATGTGATAAAAAACGACGGAAAAGACATCCGCGAGGCCAATGGAAAGAAAATTTTCTGGTCACGGGGCAACGGATGGGTCATGGGAGGTATTGTAAGAGTACTCAACGAACTGCCGGCAAATTATGAGGGCAAAGACTTTTACATCACCCTTTTCAAAGAGATGTCGGCACGCTTGAAAGATTTGCAACAAGCCGATGGATTGTGGCGTGCCAGTCTGCTCGATCCTGATTCCTACCCGGGAGGAGAAGTAAGCGGCTCAGGTTTTGATTGTTATGCCATGGCATGGGGCATCAACAATGGAATTCTTGATAAAGCAACCTATCTGCCTGTTGTGGAGAAAGCCTGGATTGCACTGAACAAATGCGTCAAGGAAGATGGCCATGTTGGCTGGGTTCAACCGATTGGTGCAGATCCGAAGAAGAATTTCAATGCCGACA
>SESG01032135.1_pt1 | contig 12426 bp, 12 predicted proteins | sample 3171421 | NCBI WGS metagenome assembly SESG01 (sample SAMN10866946, study PRJNA518727) | freshwater metagenome | biome: subpolar coniferous forest; feature: holomictic lake; material: water; isolation source: holomictic Lake 227, 6 m and 8 m depth | place: Canada: near Kenora, Ontario | collected... | reverse complement strand
GTTGGCAGCGCGAGGCTATCGTGTGATCCGCTTTGACAACCGAGATGCAGGTTGCTCGACGCACTTCAGTCAACATCCCCCTTTGGATTTCAAGGACCTAGCGATCGCCCTCAGGTCCGGACAACGACCGGACTTACCGTACACTCTGAATGACATGGCCGACGATGGTATCGGCCTGCTCGATGCCCTTTCGATTGACCGGGCCCATTTCGTCGGCAGGTCGATGGGCGGTATGGTTGCCCAGATTTCAGCAAGCGGGCATCCCGAAAGGGTGATGTCGCTCACCTCCATCATGTCCAGCTCTGGGAATCCAGCCCTTCCACAAGCTGCCCCGGATGTCCTGGCGATGATGACTAAACCGGCGCCAAATCCTTTCGAGGATGAGGCCCTATTTCTGGCACACAACCTGTCCTTCGCGCAGCGCATCGCTGGTACTGGCTATCCGTTTGATTTGGACAGTCATCGCGATCTTCTCCTGGAAGAAGTCCGGCGTGCTTATGATCCAGGTGGTATAGGTCGGCAAATCGCGGCGATGGCCGTCTCCGGTGACCGTCGCCAACAGCTTGGGACCATAAGGACTCCAGCGCTGGCAATCCATGGGGCCGACGATCCCATATTTCTACCTGCCTGTGGCGAGGACACGGCTTCGGCCATTCCTGCGGCCGAGTTTATGTTGATTGAAGGGATGGGACACGACCTTCCGCCCCAACTGCACCAAACTATCGTCGACGCCATTGTGCGAACGGCTCGTCGCAATTAATAATTGCCTCTGGCAACCCGGGCCAAATCCAACATTCCTGAGGGAAGATGCCCCTGAAAGCCGGGATGGGCGAGCTTCTAATCCTGGGCAAGGCATGGGCGGCAAAGCCACTCTTCAGGAACCTTTCACGTCGGGTAGAGTTCGTCTCAACTCCCCGATCCCAACCGAAGAAACCGGATAGCCACCTCAGGCGAATCGACACTGCCAAGAGGAAGGCGGGGAGGATCCGTTGTACTTCAAGACCGGCGGCTCCTCCTGGCGGCCGGCCGCCCCTCCCCAGCCTGGCCCCCCCCTGAAGGACTCTCGGGTCCGCGCGGTGGTGGCCATGGCCCCAGGGCCCGCTCACGTTCCCCGGTTAATCGGCTGAACCCAAGAGGAAGTTCCATCTGAATCTATCGATGACCACCCTGAAATGGCGTAAAGGCACCCAGACAGGAATGCATGAAGGCGATTGCCGACTCCTTGCTCACTATATTCAATGTGAGGAATACAAAAGGGAGGATCGAAGTGTTCGCGATTTGTGCCTCCTTTTTTCTTTTTATATTATTTCAAGTCTATTATTATTAACTACTTCGCTTTATTGCCTTGCCGCTCGAATAATGAGCCTACCTTCGCGGGATTGTCCTTTGGAGGGCCGAGGAAATTCCTCCTCAGGATTCGATGGAAAGGCTTCAAACCATGTCAAAAACGCATTTCTCCAATATCCCTGACCAGTACCGCGCTTTGCGTGCTGTGGGTACGGATCCATTTCAGGCTGCGGCCAGCCTCGGGACCGCTTCCCCAGGCTATGACTGGCCTTCGACCACGAACGGTTGGGATGCCTGCCTGAAGGCATTAGTGGGATCTAGCTGGGGTTGGGTGCTCCTGCTTTCCACTCTCCTCCCTCAGGCCAGGCGAGGCTCGAAACTCACTCGCGCAATGATTTTTAGTGCCTTCAGGCTTGTGCTTTCCGATCCACAGAGCCGATATGCCTTCATCCAGGAAATCCTCCTCATGCATCGTTCAGGCCTTTGGGGAGCCAAGTTCCTCTCGACTTGCTTGAGATACCTCACCCGGGCTGGTGTCCATCCCTACTCCCTTACCCTCTGCGGCTATCCGACTCTCGCTCCCAAGATGATTGCTTCAATTTTTATGAGGAGAGCGGCACAGCGTTCAGCAATGCTGCCCGTCGGCTACGCTGGGGAAAGCTGGCGCCAGGACATTGCCCATTGGTTCCTGAATCTCGCCAAGATGGAAACCATGGATGGCATTTTGACCACGGAATCAGTTGTTGCCGCTGCGATCAAGGATGGCCACTTATGGAAGGGCAATGGTGGGGCGCTCGGGAACCGGATGTTGATCGGGGGGAGACTTAATGTCTCAGATTTCGCAGAAATTACCACGATTGGGGATGACATCCACGTTTATGGCGACTTGGTTTTGGAAGGGCTTAGTGACCTGACTTTCCTTGGAAACCGGTTGTCGGTTGAGGGGGACCTGGTGATCAACGGATGCCCTTCACTTCGGGGGCTTCCTACTGATCTCAAGGTCACAGGGCTGGTCTTCATGGAACCCGCCTTTAATGCGTTCCAGTGGGGTCCGGCTGTGCCTGTACAAAAGCGCGGGGGGAAATACTACATGCACCACCTTCAGCAACCGAAAAAGTTCGACCAGCCAGCAGCACTCGATGAGCTGCAAGGTGCCATGAAGTTCTAGAATCCATGGACGCTGGCCAACCGAAACCTGACTGCTTCCTAGGCAAGACCCTGCAGGCGGGTACTTCTACCCTTTCTGGCCTGGACAGCGTGGGTACTTGCCAGCATGTCCCAAAGACGACTCTGGGATTGATGTTCTGGAATTCGAAATAATAGTTGAAAATGATTAACGAAAGACCTAAATTGTTTAGGCTTTCGTGCAATTGGATTCAACCATGTCCCTTCCCGACTTCTTCGCCACCCATCCCGTGTTCACCCGGGAGGAGTTGGTGCGGCACCTCACCGAAACAGGGGAAGGGAACCCCAATGCATCCACCGTCCGGGCGCTTCTGCGCTACCACCAGACCACGGGAAGGATCCTGTCGGTGCGGCGGGGCTTGTTCGCCACGGTGGCGCCAGGCAGCACCCCGTCGTCGACGCCCGTCGATGCCTACCTGGTCGGTGCCTTGGGTTGTCCCGGGGGTGTGCTTGCCTACCACGCGGCCCTGGAACTCCACGGCTTGGCCTATTCCACCTTCGAAGAGGTCCAGATCCTGGTTCCCAGGCATCAACGTGGGTGGTCATATCGGGGCGTGGAATACCGCCCCGTCCAAGCCCGGGAATCCCTGGGGGATGTGGCGCTGACCCTAGGTGTCGAAACCATGGACCGCCAAGGCATCAACCTGCAGGTGACCACGGTGACCCGGACCCTGGTGGATGTCCTCGACCGCCCCGACCTGTCAGGTGGATGGGAGGAGGTCTGGCGTTCCCTGGAGACGGTCAAGGTGGTGGAGGATGCCGAGGCGCTGGCCTACCTGGAGCGCCTGGGGAACGCCACGACCTCGGCCCTGGTGGGCTTCTACCTTGAACAGCACCCTGGTGTGCTGGACTCCCCGAAAGAGACGCTCACCCGGATGGAGCGCCTACGGCCGAAGGGCCGACATTACCTCGATCGGAAGGATGGCGGGCGGCTGGCAGCGCGGTGGAACCTGATCGTGCCGGAAGCCCTATGGCAGCGGAGCTGGGAGGAGACGCCATGAAGCTTTCAAGAGAGCGTCTCCTTCAGGAGGCCGGCACCACAGGCTTCCGACCTGAATCCCTGGAGAAGGTGATCCGTCTGATCGGACTACTGAACGGGATCTTCAGCCAGCCCTTCCTGCGCGATCGCCTCGTCCTCAAGGGCGGCACGGCCCTGAACCTGTTCCTGTTCGATGTGCCCCGCCTTTCCGTGGACATTGATCTGAACTATATCGGGTCCGTAAGTCGTGACGGGATGGAGGCCGAGCGGCCGGAACTGGAGCGGCGACTGCAGAGGGTCTTCGAGGCGGATGACTTCACGGTGCGCCACGTGCCCGATGAACATGCGGGCGGCAAGTGGCAGCTCCGCTATCCCGGATCCCAGGGACAGGGTGGCAACCTGGAGGTGGACCTCAACTACCTGCATCGCGTCCCCCTTGAACCAGTCCGCTTCCTGGATTCCAGAGCGCTTGGTTTATTTCAGGCCAAGGACATTCCAGTGCTGGGGCTTCACGATCTGGCGGCGGGGAAACTGATTGCCCTGCTGGATCGGTCCGCGGCAAGGGATGTCTTCGATGCTGCCGGCCTGTTTGGCCTTCCGGGTCTGGACATGGACCTTCTCCGGCTGCCGTTCGTGGTGATGGGGGCCATGAGCCGTACGATGGATCTGAGGGCGGCCGCTCCGGAAGGGGCGGAAATGGCCCCAGGTGACTTCGATCGCATGGTCAGGCCCCTACTGAGGCCGGGAGGGCAGGGAAGGGATCTTGAAGGCATCCAGAGGGCCGCACGGGACGGGTTGGCGAAGCTGCTTCCATTGCGATCCCATGAGGCGGCCTTCATCGAGGCCTTGTGGGACCGGGGTGAAATCCACCCCGAGTTGCTGACGGCGGACCCTGGTGTCCAGGCGGCCGTGGCGAGCATGCCCATGCTTCTATGGAAGGCGCAGCACGTGCGCAGCCATCGGGGATTGGATCGCTGAGGCTGGTGTATCTCCCTCATTCCGTCTCGTCATGATGCTGGGACGTTGGATGTGGTGCGCAAGCCCGCAAGGCGGTCTCCCAGAGGGAGCCCTCCGCCTTGCGGGCCGCTTCGCTTTGCACGCCACACCCACCGACCCCTATGCTCCGCCATGACGGAATTGAGGGTTGGATTGATTCGCTGCGAAGGGTGGGCGCAAGGGAATGCGGTGCGATCTACCTGCGGTTCGGGATCGTCCATCACGGCTTCCAAGGCCACTTTTTCGACATGCCCTTGGGTGGTCGCGACTGGATAAGGATGTCTAAGAGGGCTTCGTCGACCAGTACGGACATCTCATCCGAGATGTCCTGTAACTTCTCGATCGCCTCCTTGGTGGCGAAGGCATCGCTGGGGCAAGGGCCCGGCGTCGGGATCACCTCCAATGGGCGCCCGCAGGGAACGTCATTCCAGCTCACGGAGTCCGGCGGAGGCGGGGTTGCTGGAACATTTGTATCCGTGCTGTGGCTGCTACCACTCGACGGAGGGACCGGGGGGCCTTCATATTCCTCGCAAGGATGGTCGGGAAGAAAGTTGACGGGGAAATCAACGGGAAAACCCTCGGAGAAACCCTCGGGAAAATCATCGTGAAAATCATCGGGAAGCATTGCCGGAACCTCCTTCTAAGGATTGGATGGTCAGTCTTGGCGTGTGCGTTGAAGCCACTTCGCTGCCAGGTTCAGTGCGGTTCATTTCCGTCCCCGGCGCTGAGCTTGTGGTGCTGACGGTACGGGGGCTTTGTAGTGGGGCCTCACAGCCGGAACAGCTTGGCGTGCCTGATGGGTTCCTTGTCGCGACGTCATGGCATCACCGAAGTGTCTCATCGGGGAGGGACCCGGACCGCGGTGGAACCGGTCCAGAAGGGGATTGGCCTGGTGGGTCAGGGCCGCAGGACCCAGAGCCTGGGGGCTTTCCGGTACAGGTAGGGGGCGCCGATGGCTTCGTGAATGTTTCGGAAGGCTTCCTGCATGGGGCTGTTCATGGCCTGCCGGAACCTGCCGGCCATCCGCTGAGTTGTCGGCACCCCGCCGAGGACCTCCAGGGGCAGGGTTCCCCTGTGGATGAGCCGGGACGCCTGGATCCTGTACTGGCACCAGGGCCTCGGAACCAGCACCTCCTGACCGACCTCCTCGCGGAGCGTCATCTCCTGGAGGTGGACCATGCCGGGGACGCGGGACATCAGGTCCTCCAGGTCCCCCTCCTGGTGGATCACGATGAAGGGCCAGGGATCCCAGATCCAGCGGCCCGCGATCTTCTCCCGGCGTTCGGTCCTCAGTTCCTTCACGGTTTCCGTGATGCGTTCCCGGACCAGGCTGTACTTCCGCCCCCCCATCTGGTCCCAGGCGTCGTAGACCTTCTGTGGTACGACCACCTTCTGGGTGCCGATCCGCTGGACCAGTCCATGGATCGAGGCGGACCGTTCGCCCCGGTTTCCCGGCGGAAGAATCGTCGCCGGGACGTCCTCGAAGCAGATCAGCAGGCTGTAGAGCGCCTGGGCCTCGGCCCACTTCGCCGCTCCCGCCCCCAGGTAGCCGATTTCGATCATGTCCTGCGCGAGCTTGGCCATCACCTCCCTCGGGTCGTCTCCGCAGCTCAGGCGACTGAGCAGATCGCTGACCCGGCCCGGGGCGACTTCCGACGCCGCCTGCTGGGCGTCCTCCCGGGTCGCGATCAGGCCCCGTGCCTGAAGCTGGTCCTTCCAGTCCGGGACGAGGTCCATGAGGGCCGCGTCCAGGTGCTTCATTGGGTCCTCCTGGATCACTTGGCACGATGCCTGGCGCCAGATCGCCGCCGACTGGAAGAACTCCAGCCTGCTGCAGCAGCAGGCTGAGAGTTCGATCGGGATCTCCGGACCCCAGCAGGTTTCGGCCACGTTTGGTGAGGTTGTGGTGGTGGTCATGGGGGTGTCTCCTGGTCAGGTTGTGGCGTGAAAGGATTCGGATGTTGGCAGTGGTGATGGCGCCCTTGGGGGGCGGTCCTTTGGCGAGGCGTGAGAGGTCCTGCAGCAGTGACGAAACCAATCCCCGCCAGGCGTCCTCGTCGTGGATGGCCTGAGAAGGGAGGCCAGGGCAGGTGGCAGCAAGCTGATCGCGGATCCGGCGGATGAAGTCGGCGGCGCGATCAGACCGGGGCACCGGATAGCGGGCCTGGGTCACTGCTTCCGCCCGCGCAAAAGCGCGATCAATCTCGATGGCCTGCGCCAAGCTGATGCCCAGGAAGGAGGCGCGATAGGTCCAGGATTCTTCGGGTTCCTTGCGGAGGATCTGGCGGATGTGTTCCACCTCTGCCCAGGTGGATTCGCGGTCACGAAACTGCCCGTAGATTTCGCGCCAGGCCGTCAACTCGATAGTGCGCTGATGAAGGATGCTGCCAGCCCGGATAATGCTCCCATCCGGGCAGACGATGTCGGCGTCTGGGGTGTCTTCGTCGAGGTCCCGGGCTTGGCCAGGGGTCCACCGAAGTTCGTAACCGAAGAGAGCCAGGTGGCTGGCCACCATCTTCGTCATCTCATGCCGACCCACCTTCTGCATCCAACTGGCATGAGCGGATCCCTCGAAGGACCGCCACTCCTCATCGCGACAGAACACAGGCGAAAAAACGAGTTCGTGACCGTGAGGGTGAGGCTCGCCAAGGCGGTTGGTCCCATGGATCATAGAGAGCATCAGCGTCCGACCGCCCTCAATGCGGACCCGCTGCGTGTAATCGAGGCCTGCCCCACCACTGGAGATCCTGGTGGCCATATCTTGCTGGGTCCTATGCCAGTAGTCGTTCAGCTTCCTCATCAGGGCCAGGGCATCGAGCTCCCGATGCTTCTGCGACAGCAGGTGGGAGACAGTTGGGAAGAGCGTCCAGATGGCATGCGCCACGCGATGGAAACCACCGCGGACTTTCCGGACCAGGCGGTTCCCATGAAGATCGCAGCCACGGCAGAGCGCTGCGATCGTTCTGGGCCGCACGATCCCTGCATCAATGTCCGACTGAGGTACGCCAATCATGCGCCAGAGTTCCGGATCATGGTACGTCGCACGGACCGCTCCATCATCCGTCAGATAACCCACGGTAAAACGAAAGACCCCAGCTTCCCTGGAGGAGGCCAAGTGGCCATTGAAGAAGGCCGTGGCGGACCCCACCGAGGTGGGCGACTTGCCCACCCCGGTGTCGCCAGAGCGCACGAAGATGTCCATGGCCCGGGTCCCTGTGCCTACACCTTGGCCGCAGGCGTCGCCTGGCTGGCCTTGGGGCGGTCCGTGAGCTCCGTGAGGAGGATGTTGTAGCCGAGGTGGAGCAGCAGGGCCAGGATCTCGTCCACGCTGATGCCGATGGCCTTCCCCATGTTCAGCAGGCTGTCCCACTGCTCCGCCGCGCGTCCGGTCACCTGCCCAGTGATCTTCCGCTGCTGCCGGCCCGCCATCAGACGGTCGAGGGCCGCCGCGGCCCGAGTGGTCTTAGTGGTAGTGGTCTTCATGGCTGTCTCCTTGTCCCCTTCGGGGCGTCATGGGTCGAGCGACCCGTAAAAAGCATCCCGTCTTTTCAGGCGTCGTGTCGGCCCGCCAAGCCGCGCCGTACATGCGTCCTCGAAGGTGCGCCAAAAGCCAATCAAAGGGGTGTCCCATGGAAGGAACCCGTAGCTTCCTGTCCAGCGAAGAGAGCGATCAGCCGCATCCCACGACCCGGATTACCCCTTTTCAAGGGGTGCCCCGAGCCACGGGATGCGGCCAAGCCGCGGTCCGGTTGTCCGGGCCCGGCCGCGGTCTTCGCCCGCAGCCCCGCCCGTCCGCCCTACCCGAAGGGGTCGGATGGATCCGCCCCCTGGTGCCTTCTTAGACCTAATGTGGAAGCACCCGTCGCACATGGGACGTTCCTCATGTGCTTTGTGTTGATATTCAAGGGATTGGATCTCATTCAAGGGTGGATCGTTCGCGTCGGCCGCGGACGGTTCCGAGGTGCTTATTCGCCAACTGGTCGCGGCAATCCCGGTTGGGATCGCGACAGAGGGACTGATGGCATATGCCACCTCTTTAGAGCGTGATTCTCAGAGGGGTCAGGGTCCTTCAACGGGTGCAACATAGGGCCGTCATCCACCACGGAAGGAGTGCCATGGCCACGAAAACGCCCGTCGTCCACGTCAAGAAACCGAATGCCAGAATCCCCGTGCGATGGCGCGTGGTGATCGAGAGCTACACGGAGTACTCGACCATTGTCGAAGCCCGGTCTGAAGAGGAGGCCGCGGCCCTTGCCGTGGACGCTTTTGGCGCAGAGGACGACTACCACGGGGAGGCCTGGAACTCCCTGGGGACCCTCTACAAGATCAAGGCCATGGGCCGCGCCAGGAACCGCAACCAGGAACCACCGGAGGCTGAGTTCTTCGGCCCTGATGAGGATGACTGGGCGGTCGCCCCGCCGACTGATGCCCCAACACCAGCGCCCGCTCCTTCCCGGAGAGGCCGACCACGCCACTGACTCATCCCTTTCGATCAGGGGCCAGGGTTTCCGTATTCATCCTTGCAAGCGTAAGAGCCCCTGGAGCCTGGTCCATGGGTGGCCCAGTCATGGCGTACGCGCAGATCAAGTGGGTCATTTAATGGTTGGGCCATAGACCTTCTGATCCACGAATCGTGGTGAGCATTGCCTCAGGTTCAACGACTGGCATTATAGGGGCGTGGCGTTGAGGTAGCCCTTGGTGAAGCAATCACCAGACCGATAGATCGCACTTCTTCTCGGTTACGTTGTGATGGCAGCATCCCTGGATCAGTGGGGCCTTCCTGTGGCCCCTATGGTTGGTCGCCGCGTCAGGCCGTTAACGCGCCTGCAAAAATTTTTTGACGCTGCCCGCTGCGCGGTTCGCAACAAATAATTTTTGCCGGAGCTTGGGCCATTCCGCTTTCCGCGCACCAACCACAGGTGCCACAGGAGAGTTCCATCATGAACCAACGCGCCCACCGCCATCCCGAAACGAAACAGGAGCTGAACAGTCCGGTTCTCCCCACTGGGAACCTGGTGACTAAGGCCAGCACTCCCCAGGCCATCGGCTTGGACGAAGTGGCCGATTCGGAGGACTTCAACCTTCAGGTGATCCAGATCCTCACGGACATTCCTGCTGACCAGGAAGGGGGTAACTGATCATGAGCCCTGAAACCAATCCGAACCTGTCCTCCTCCGCCGAAGACGAAGGCATTCTGGTGACTGCCATCATGCGGGGAACCGCTGCCCTGACCGATGCTCAGGTGCTCGCAGTCCTGCTCCAGGAGCAGAACACCTCGAGGGCCGAAGCCATTCTCCGCGAGGCTGGAAGCCTGGATCTCATCCAGTCCATGGGACCGCTGGAACTCGCCGCCCTGGGCATGAGCTCGGAAGAAATCACCCGCATCATGGTGGTCCTGGAATTCGCCACGAGGGCCATCCGCCGCGACCGCCGGAGGAAGCTGGGCAACCTGGAAGCGACAGTCCGGGAAATCCGGCTGCGCGCCCAGGCGTGGCCGCGAAGCGTCATCGGCATCATCGGCGTGGACACCTACGATCGCGTGATCCTCGACAAGGTGATGCACGAGGGAGTCGAGCAGTGGGTGCCTATCGACTTGCAGGGCCTGTTCCGTGAGTGCCTGCGCGCTGGCTGCAATGCACTCGTGGTGTATCGCTGGTCGCCAAGGCCGGACCGGCTCGTGGCCGCGGAAGATATCCGCATCAGCGATGACCTCAGGGTCCTTGGGTCAATTGTTGGGATTTCGCTCATCGATTTTTTGGTGATCGGTGAGCAGAGTTTCTACACGGGTCGGGGCGATTCCGGATGGGTCGAGTGATCCAATTTACACGGTACACATACCGTGATTGCAGGCACTCCCAGCCGCTGGGAGTGCCTGTATTTCATGACTGGATGGTGTTGATGTGATCCGAACTGGCACACGATCATAAGCCTCCAACAACGCCACTGTGGGCGACTGGATGTTTGTTGTCAGAATGGTTAGATGACCAATCCATGGGATATCTACCATCACCAGGCAACGCCGTTCTTTGGGCAGTACGAGTCCGTGCCTTTCGAACGGATCCACGCCGACTTGATGGGATGCCTGCCGGAGGCACCTGGCACCGTGCTGGATATTGGGGCGGGCTCTGGACGGGATGCAGCCTGGTTCGCTGATTCGGGATTCGATGTGGTGGCCGTGGAACCGGCTGAGGCATTGCGATCCCTCGGGCGTTCGGCCCACCCAAGTCCCCGGATTCAATGGATGGCGGAAAGCCTGCCGTCACTGGACGGTGTCTACCGGAGTGGGCTGACATTCGACCTGATCTGGCTTGCCGGTGTCTGGATGCATGTGGCCCCTGCTGATCGGGCGCGTGCATTCAGGAAGGTGGCCGCTCTTCTCAATCCCGGTGGTCGGCTGGTGTTCTCGCTTCGGCATGGGCCCACTCCGCCTGGCAGGATCTTCCATACCGTCTCCGCAGATGAACTGGAAGCCTGGGCCGGTCGCCACGGGTTGTCTGTCGAACTTCGAACGCATGCCGATGATGCTCTCGGACGTGATGGCGTTACCTGGACTTCCCTGGTCCTGCAGCTTCCCGAAGATGGCACTGGTGCCTTGTCCCTGATCCGAAGCCTGATCCTGCGGGACCGAAAATCCTCTTCGTACAAACTCGCTCTGCTTCGAGTTCTTGGACGCATCGCCGAGGATCATCCCGGCATCGCAAGGGAAGGGGAGGGCGATTCGATCGAGTTGCCACTGGGCCTGGTGGCGCTCGATTGGTTGCGTGCCTACCTTCCGCTCGCGCGGCTTGGCCTGCCCCAGCACCCCCAGGCTGCCTCCGGCTTCAGGGCCACGCTGGATCGGCTGAAGGATCTGGATGCGCCGCAGCTTCGCCCTGGCGCCTCATTCCAGGGCCAGTTGGCGATGGACCTTCACCGATCACTCACGGAAGCCGGGCAGACCATCCGCAAGATGCCCGCGACCTATCTGACGCACCCCGGGACGCAGTTGCCGATATTCGGTGTTCGCCCCCGACGTGCAGGCGCGGCCATGGCGACTGGCATCCTCAACCTGGATGAAGCGGCCTTTTGGAGCTTCGGAAGCATGACGGTGCCATCCCATCTGTGGAGGGCCTTCCGGCGCTGGGGACCATGGATCGAGCCACTTCTTCGGCAGGAGTGGGCCGCCTACATGGAGTCCCTGATCGGCACCGGTGATTCCAGAGATCTCTGGCGCGCCCTGGCGTGGGTGGATCCCCAGCGTGACACCCGGGAGGTTCGGGCCTTGGTGGAGGATCTTCGAGCCCGGGGTCAGTCCATCTATTGCGTCTGGAGCGGTCGCCGCCTTGAGAAGGAAGTCGATGTAGATCACTGCCTTCCTCTTGCAGCATGGCCCTGCCAGGACCTGTGGAATCTGCTGCCATCTTCGGCCACGGTGAACCGAGCCAAGGGCGACAAGCTGGTGACACCTGAACGACTTGAGGATGCGCGGGAACGCCTGCTCGAGTGGTGGGACATGGCTTACATCCGTGGGCCCAGGCCATTGGAGTCCCGGTTCCGACTTGAGGCCCAACTGAGTCTTGCCATCCCGGAGGAGGGTGGCTTGGGACTTGATCGGGTCTTCCGCGGATTGGCCATGAGACGCATGTCGTTGGCTCGAGGGAAGCTCTTGACTGCCTGGTAGCAGCTCTTCTCACCAGCTTGGGGACCCTGGGTCTCTGTGTGTGAAACCTGCGATGCTGAATCGTAATCAAGCCCTGAGGTCCTTATGCATCCCGAGCCATGGAACGAGTTGACTCACCGACTACGCGCATTCGCCTTGGAGCGTGACTGGGACCGGTTCCATTCGCCGAAAAACCTGGCGATGGCCTTGACCGGTGAGGCCGGAGAACTAGCCGCAGAATTCCAGTGGCTGACAGAAGCCGAAAGCCAGAGCCTGGACCCCGAATGCATGGCCAGGGTGCAGCAAGAAGCTGCTGATGTGCTCCTGTACCTCGTGCGTC
>SESG01006958.1_pt1 | contig 12429 bp, 9 predicted proteins | sample 3171421 | NCBI WGS metagenome assembly SESG01 (sample SAMN10866946, study PRJNA518727) | freshwater metagenome | biome: subpolar coniferous forest; feature: holomictic lake; material: water; isolation source: holomictic Lake 227, 6 m and 8 m depth | place: Canada: near Kenora, Ontario | collected... | reverse complement strand
GACGGACGCACCGACCGCCGAACCGCAGAAGGGTCCCATCTATGTCCCCGTCACCGGCAAGTAGCCCGGCCTACCAGACGCCGAACTACCTGAACGCCGTGAAGGGCGTGGGGTCGTGGCTGACCACGCTCGATCACAAGCGCATCGGCGTCATGTACCTCGTGCTCACGGTCCTCAGCTTCTTCCTGGGCGGGGTCTTCGCGCTCCTGCTCCGCATCGAGCTGGTCACGCCCGGTCCGACGATCATGGACGCGATGACCTACAACCGCATGTTCACGCTGCACGGCGTGATCATGATCTTCCTGTTCATGATCCCGGCCATCCCGGGCATCTTCGGGAACTTCTTCATCCCGCTCATGATCGGCGCGCAGGACGTGGCCTTCCCGCGCATCAACCTGCTCTCCGTCTACCTCTACCTGGCGGGCGCGGCCATCGCGGTGTGGGGGATGATCCAGGGCGGCACCGACACCGGCTGGACCTTCTACACGCCCTACAGCACCACCACCGTCACCACCGTGGCGCCGGTCCTCCTGGGCGCGTTCATCCTGGGCATGGGGTCGATCGTCACCGGCCTCAACTTCATCGTCACCGTCCACACGATGCGGGCCCCGGGCGTCACCTGGATGCGCCTGCCGCTCTTCGTGTGGGCCATGTACGCCACCAGCGTCATCCAGGTGCTGGCCACGCCGGTCCTGGGGATGACGCTGCTGCTGGTGGCCTTCGAGAGGGTCTTCGGCTTCGGGATCTTCGACCCGGCGCGCGGGGGAGATCCCATCCTCTTCCAGCACCTCTTCTGGTTCTACTCCCACCCGGCCGTCTACATCATGATCCTGCCCGCCATGGGCGTGGTGAGCGAGGTCGTCCAGACCTTCTCCCGCAAGAACATGTTCGGCTACAAGGCGGTCGCCTTCTCGTCGCTGGGCATCGCCTTCGTGGGCTTCTTCGTCTGGGGGCACCACCTCTTCACGTCCGGGCAGTCCACCTTCGCGTCCGGCGTGTTCGGCGTGCTCTCCATGTTCGTGGGGCTCTTCACGGCCATCAAGGTCTTCAACTGGACCGCCACGATGTACCAGGGAGCCATCCAGGTCTCGGCCCCCTTCGTCTACTTCATGGGCTTTCTCTACTTCCTGGTCTTCGGCGGACTGACCGGGATCGCCCTCTCCACCGTCTCCCTCGACGTCCACTGGCAGGACACCTACTTCGTGGTGGCCCACTTCCACTTCATCATGGTGGGGGGCACCATCATGGCGTTCCTGGCCGGCCTTCACTACTGGTGGCCGAAGATGTTCGGGCGGATGTACTCGGAGCGCTGGGCGCTGGCCGCCGCGGTCCTCGTGATCGTCGGCTTCAACGCCACCTTCATCCCCCAGTTCCTCCTCGGGAACATGGGCATGCCCCGCCGCTACTACTCCTACCCGGAGCAGTTCTGGCCGCTCAACGTGGCCTCCACCGCGGGCGCCTCGCTGCTCGGCCTGGGGTTCACCATCGTCCTCGTCTACCTCGTGGTGTCGCTCGTGAAGGGGAGGGTCTCCGGGCCCAATCCCTGGAACTCCCGCGGCTACGAGTGGAACACCCCCTCGCCTCCGGAAGCCCAGAACTTCCCCGAGACGCCGGTCCACGACCGCGGCCCGCACGAGTACCAGGACGGGCCGGCCGCGGAGGTGAAGCATGCACACTGAAGCCGCCGCGGCGCCGTCCCGGCTCGCCCACCACTTCCCGGACATGAAGACGCAGGAGCACGCCGCCCGCATGGGGATGTGGCTCTTCCTCTCCACCGAGATCCTCCTCTTCGCGGTGCTCTTCACCGCCTACGCGCTCTACCGGTTCCTCTTCCCGGTGGGATTCGAGGAGGCCAGCCGTCTGGCCCACGTGGCCATGGGCGCGACGAACACCGTGGTCCTCATCACCTCGTCCCTGACGGTGGCCCTCGCCATCCACTACGCCCGGCAGGGGGAGAACCGGAAGGTGGTCGGCCTCCTCGCCGTCACCATCCTCTTCGGCGTGACCTTCATGGTGCTGAAGGGCTTCGAGTACCACCACCACTGGGTGGACGGGCAGCTCCCCGGCCGCTTCTACTCCTATTCGGGCCTGCAGGGTCCGGGCGTGAGCATGTACTTCGCGCTCTACTTCCTGATGACCGGCCTGCACGGCCTGCACGTGCTCATCGGCATGGGGCTGCTCGGCTGGGTGGCCTGGCGCGCCACGCGCAACGAGTTCGGGCCGGGCTACTCGACACCGGTCGAGCTCTCCGGGCTCTACTGGCACCTCGTCGACCTGATCTGGATCTTCCTCTTCCCGCTCCTCTACCTCCTCTGAGGGACGAACGTGACCGCCACGACACACAGTGAAGGGAAGCACCTCGGACCGGCCCAGTACGTGATGGTCTGGGTGGCGCTGATGGTGCTCACCGGCGTGACGCTCGCCGTCTGGAAGGCCGACCTCGGCTACTCCGCCCGCGTGGCGGTGGCGCTCGGGGTGGCGCTCGTGAAGGCCGCGCTCGTCGCCGTATTCTTCATGCATCTCTGGGAGGAGCGCGGGGTGGCACGTCTCACCCTCGTGGTCGCCGGCCTCCTCGTCCTCCTGCTCATCGGCCTCACCCTCGTGGACAACGCCACCCGGTTCCCGTACGCGAACCCGCCCTACTCCGAGTCGTGGAAGGACGCGCCCTGGCAGAAGGATGCCCCGCCCATGCAAGGGGAGCCCCCGCCGGTGCGGGTGACGCCGGCCGACCGGTCCAGCCACCCGGCCGGGCACGCCCCGTAGCGCGCCGCCTCGGATGCGCGGCGATAGACGGAGATCAATTTTCTCCGCAACGCTTGCGCGTCTATTCCCCATAAGGGCCGAAATTCCTTGTTTTCGAGCGGTGCGCGACTTGCATCTGACCGCTCCCGGTGACGAACGACCGGATCCTCATCCTCGACGCCGATACCGCGCAGCGAGGGGAGCTCGCCCAGGCGCTCCGCAGGGGGGGGTACGACGTCGTCGAGGCGGCCACCGCCGAGAACGCCATCGAGACCCTGCGGTCCACGCCGATCCAGGGGGTCCTGTGCGCCGCCCTGAGCAGCGGGTGGAGCTGCGCCGCCGTGACCTCGCTGGCGCGGGCGGGCGGCTCCGACGCGGCCTTCGTCGTCACCTGCCGGCGCGAGAACCTGGCCGCCGCGATCGAGGCCCTCCGCAACGGCGCCGAGGCCTACGTGGTCCTCCCCACCGACCCGGCCCGGGCCGCGGTGATCATGGAGCGGGCCCTCGAGAAGCGGAAGCTGCGCCGGGAGGCGCGCGAGCTCCGGGAGCAGGCCCGAACCCGGCTCCGCTACGTCGGGGCCGCAGCCGAGGCCTCGATGATCGACGAGATCATCCGGCGCGCGGCCCCCACCAAGGCCACCGTGCTCCTGCAGGGCGAGGCCGGGACGGGCCGCTCCTTCCTGGCGGAGATGATCCACGAGGGCTCGCCGCGCCGCGACCGGCCCTTCGCCCGCGCCAGCTGCGCCGGCCTCCACGAGTCGATGCTCGAGCCCCGCCTCTTCGGCGCCGACCCGGGCGGCTCCCGGGATTCGCTCCGGCGCACGGACGGGCTCCTCGAGGCCGCCGACGGGGGCACGCTGTACCTCCACGAGGTGGGGAGCCTGGGTCATTCACTGCAAGTGAAACTTCTTCGCCTCCTCCAGCAGGGGGAGTACGAGCGGGTGGGCGGGGCCCGGACGATGCGGGCCGACGTCCGGGTGGTGGCCTCGACGCGGCTCGACCTGGCCGAGGAGGTGCGGGCCGGGCGCTTCCGCGACGACCTCTACTACCGGCTCAACGTGGTCTCGCTGGCGCTCGCACCGCTCCGCTCCCGCAAGGCCGACCTCCCGGCGCTGGCCGCCCACTTCCTCGCCCTGCACGGTCGCGCCCGGGGCAACCACCTCCGGGGGATCACGCCCGGCGCGCTCTCCTCCCTCTTCGCCTACGACTGGCCGGGCAACGTCCGCGAGCTGGAGAACGTCATCCTCCACGCGATCGAGGCGTGCCGGGGGGACATGATCGGGATCGACGACCTGCCCACCGTGCTCCGCGGCACCCGTCCGGACGAGGGGACCGGGAGCGCCCTCATCCCCGGGGCGAGCCTCTTCGAGATCGAGCGCGAGGCCATCCTCCGCACCCTCGACGCGGTGGGGGGATCCACCGCCCGCGCCGCGGAGGTGCTCGGGGTCTCGGTCCGGAAGATCCAGTACCGGCTGAAGGAGTACCGCACCGGCCAGCATGTTTCGCGCGTTCGGGGGGGGGAAGCGCGCAGTGCCTGATCGAGATCAAGCCAGACGACGGCCGCCACCTTTACTCTGCACGCGCGCCCGGAGACCCGCGGCGATGGAGGAGTCCGAATGACAGTTCCCAGCTGGCGAGTGGCCGTGCCCCTGGCCGCCCTCGTGCTGCTCGCGGCGCCGCTCGCCGCCCCCGCCGGGTCGCCCACCGCAGCGCCGCCTGCGAAGGCGCCGGCTGCCGCCACCCCGCCGGCCCAGGACATCCAGGCCGAGCCGCCCCCGTTCAGCGAGGGGATCTTCCCGTGCTCGCAGTGCCACGGGAAGGCCGGCGACCCCACGCCGCGGCAGCTCGCCTTCCACGACGACCTCCAGGCCGAGCTGCACCACGGCCCTCCCAGCCGCTGGTGCCTCGACTGCCACGACAACGGCAAGCGCGATTTCCTCCACCTCATCAACGGGAAGCAGATCCCCTTCACCGAGTCGTACGAGCTGTGCGGCCAGTGCCACGGCGACAAGTACCGCGACTGGAAGGTCGGCGTGCACGGCAAGCGGACGGGGATGTGGAACGGGAAGAAGACCTACTACCTGTGCGTGAACTGCCACAACCCCCACAACCCGCGGTTCAAGGCGCTGAAGCCCGAGCCGCCTCCCGTGAAGCCCCAGGAGCAGGGCCGATGAGCCAGCACGACCGTCTTCCCATCGTCCAGGACGCCGCCGAGGGCTGCGAGGCCGCCGCGCCCCCGTCGCGGCGCGATTTCCTCCGCACCGCCGCCGCCGGTGCGGTGATCGCCGCCGTCTCCGGCTGCAAGCCCGACGCGGTGGTGGAGGAGCTGCAGCGCCGCCACCTCACCGAGCTCTCGAAGGACCGGCTCCAGGAGATGCTCGGGAAGCTCGAGAAGAAGTGGTCGGCCGAGTACGGCAAGGACGTGAAGGTGGGGCTGCGTCCGCCCATGCCCGGGGTGAACTTCGCCTACGGCCTCGACCTCTCCCGCTGCATCGGCTGCCGCCGCTGCGTCTACGCCTGCGTGAAGGAGAACAACCAGTCCCGGAAGAACCCGCAGATCCAGTGGATCCGGGTCCTGCAGATGGACAAGGAACGCGGCGTCTCGCTGGAGCACGCCACCCCCTACTACAACCCCGAGAAGGTGCCCGAGCCGGGCCACTTCTACATGCCGGTGCAGTGCCAGCAGTGCCGCCACCCGCCCTGCACGAAGGTCTGCCCGGTGAAGGCCACCTGGAAGGAGCCGGACGGGATCGTGGTCATCGACTACGACTGGTGCATCGGCTGCCGCTGCTGCACCGCCGCCTGCCCCTACGGCGCCCGCAAGTTCAACTGGGCGGAGCCCAAGCTGCCGGCCGCCGAGATGAACCCGGTCACCGACTACCTCGGAAACCGGCCGCGCCCGATGGGCGTGGTGGAGAAGTGCACCTTCTGCCTGCAGCGCACCCGCACCGGCCGCTACCCGGCCTGCGTGGAGATCTGTCCGGTCGGCGCCCGGAAGTTCGGCAACCTGCTCGATCCGGAGAGCGAGATCCGCCAGGTGATGGACCGCAAGCGCGTGTTCGTCTTCAAGGAGGAGCTCGCGACCGAGCCGCAGTTCTACTACTTCTACGCGACGTAGCGGCCGAGGGAACGGACATGGCAATCGGCGAGTTCTTGCAGGGAGCGGGGCGGCAGGTGATCACCGGCGGCAAGGCCTACAAGGCCTGGATCGCCGTGCTCCTGGTGATGATCGGGATCGGGCTGGTGGGCTACTCCCGCCAGTGGAACCAGGGGCTGCTCGCCACCAACATGCGCGACCAGGTGACCTGGGCCTTCTACATCGGCAACTTCACCTTCCTGGTGGGCGTCGCCGCGGCCGCGGTGCTGCTCGTGGTGCCGGCCTACGTCTACCACTGGAAGCCCATCAAGGAGGTGGTGGTGCTGGGCGAGCTGCTCGCCATCAGCGCCCTCACCATGTGCCTCACCTTCATCCTGGTGGACATGGGGCGCCCCGACCGGCTCACCCACATCATGCCCGGCCCCGGCAACCCCAACTGGCCGGACTCGATGCTCTCCTGGGACGCGCTGGTGCTGAACCTCTACCTGATGCTCAACCTGGTGGTGGTGGTCCACATCCTCTACCGGGCCTACCGCGGGCAGGACTACGCCAAGTGGTTCGTCGTGCCGCTGGTGCTCTTCAGCATCCCGGCGGCGGTCGGCATCCACACCGTCACCGCCTTCCTCTACGCCGGCATGGCGGCGCGCCCCTACTGGAACGCCGGCATCCTGGCGCCCAAGTTCATCGCCTCGGCCTTCTGCTCCGGCCCGGCCGTGATGATCATCCTCTTCCAGATCCTCCGGAAGACCACCGCCATCGAGATCAAGGACGAGGCCATCCAGAAGGTGGCCGAGCTCATGGCCTACGCCATGTTCTTCAACCTGTTCCTGCTCGGCGCCGAGATCTTCAAGGAGTACTACTCCCACACCGAGCACCTGCTCTACACGCAGTACCTCTGGCAGGGCATCGGCACGCACAAGGCGCTCGTCCCCTACGCCTGGTTCTCGCTCGCCTGCTCGGTCACCGCCTTCCTCATCTTCGTGACCCCCGCCGGCCGGAAGAACTGGACCACCCTCAACATCGGCGCGGTGCTCATCTTCTCCGGCGTCTACATCGAGAAGGGGATGGGGCTCGTCATCCCGGGCATGACCCCGGACACGCTCGGCGAGATCTACGAGTACCAGCCCTCGGCCACCGAGTGGATGGTGGCCGTGGGGGTCTTCGGCATGGGTGGGCTCGTCTTCACCACGCTGGTGAACGTCGCCGTTCCCATCATGATGGGAACCCTGCGGGCCAAGGGCGCCTCCACGGTGCCGATGGGGGCCGAGGCGACGCACTGAATTTCCGGCGCCCGCGGTGCGTCCAGGAGGTGCCTGGACGACCGCGTCGCTTCCCTGCGAGGAAGGCGCCGAAACCCGAGACCCGGAGACTGCCCCCATGAAGAAGCTCGTTGCCGCCGTGATCGTTTCGCTCCTCGCCGCCCCCTCCGCCTGGGCCGCCGGCGCCTCCGACACCTTCCAGGCCAAGTGCGCCGCCTGCCACGGGAAGGACGGCAAGGGTCAGAGCGACATGGCCAAGAAGCTGGGCGTGAAGGATCTCACCGTCACCAAGCTGCCCGTCGCCGAGATCGAGAAGGTGATCCAGAACGGCCGGGGCAAGATGACTCCCTGGAAGGGGAAGCTCTCCGACGCCGAGATCGGCGCGCTCGCCAAGTTCGTCGCGGGCGGCCTGAAGTAGACGTTCGCCCCTCCGTTTTTCCGACGCCGTCTCGCCGCCCCAACGGGCTTGCCCGTTGCGTTGCGATCGACGAAACTGCCCGGTCCCGCGTGGGCATTTCGACCTTGCGGCGAGGGTATTTCAAAGGACGGCGGGAAGATGACGACGGGGCTACCGGAGAAGCAGGGACTCTACGACCCGGCCAACGAGCACGACGCCTGCGGCTTCGGGTTCGTGGTGGACATCCAGGGGCGAAAGTCCCCCTCCATCGTGCAGCAGGCGCTGCAGGTCCTCGTCAACCTGGAGCACCGCGGCGCGGCCGGGGCCGAGAAGAACACCGGCGACGGCGCCGGCATCCTCCTGCAGAGCCCCGATGCCTTCCTGAGGCGGGAGGCCGGCCGCCTCGGCATCTCCTTGCCCCGCGTCGGCCGGTACGCGGCGGGCATGGTCTTCCTGCCCGCCGACGCCCCCAGCCGGGCCGCCAGCGAGCGGAGCCTGGAGGAGGCGGTCCGGTCGGAGGGGCAGCTCGTCCTGGGATGGCGCGACGTCCCGTTCGACGCCTCCACGCTGGGCGATATGGCCCGGTCCAGCCAGCCGGTGATCCGGCAGATCTTCGTCGGCGCCGGTGCGGTGGCGGACGACGTGATGGCCTTCGAGCGGAAGCTCTACGTCATCCGCCGTCTGGCCAAGAAGTCGATCCGCCGCTCCAACATCCCGGGCCGGCGCGAGTTCTACGTGGCGAGCCTCTCCTGCCGCACCATCGTCTACAAGGGGATGCTGAACGCCGGGCAGCTCCGCGACTTCTACCCGGACCTGTGCGACCCGGAGATGTCCTCCGCCATCGCCATGGTGCACTCCCGCTTCTCCACCAACACCTTCCCCTCCTGGTCCCGCGCCCACCCGTACCGGTTCATCTCCCACAACGGCGAGATCAACACGCTGCGGGGCAACATCAACTGGATGCACGCGCGGCAGAGCCAGATGGCCTCGCGCCTCTTCGGCGACGATCTCCAGAAGGTGCTCACGGTCGTGGACACCGACGGCTCCGACTCGGCGATGTTCGACAACGTCCTCGAGCTCCTCCACCTGTCGGGGCGGTCGCTCCCCCACGCGATGATGATGATGGTGCCGGAGCCCTGGGCGAAGCACGAGTCGATGAGCCCGGAGAAGAAGGCCTTCTACGAGTTCCACTCCTGCCTGATGGAGCCCTGGGACGGGCCGGCCTCCATCGCATTCACTGATGGTGAAATCGTCGGCGCCACCCTCGACCGCAACGGGCTGCGCCCGGCCCGCTACTACGTGACCCACGACGGCCTCGTGGTCATGGCCTCCGAGGTGGGGGTCCTCGACATCCCCATCGAGAACGTGAAGCAGAAGGGGCGCCTGCAGCCCGGGCGGATGTTCCTCGTGGACACCCGCGAGAAGCGCATCGTCTCCGACGACGAGCTGAAGCAGCGCATCGCCTCGGCCGAACCCTACGCCGAGTGGCTGAAGCAGCACCTCGTCAAGCTCTCCGACCTGCCCGCGCCGCCCCGGGTCCACGAGCCGGACCACGAGACCGTGCTGCGGCGACAGGAGACCTTCGGCTACACCGCCGAGGACCTGAAGGTCATCCTGAACCCCATGGCCACGACCGGCAGCGAGCCGCTCGGGTCGATGGGCACCGACACGCCGCTGGCGGTGCTCTCCGAGAAGCCCCAGCTCCTCTACGGATACTTCAAGCAGCTCTTCGCCCAGGTGACCAACCCTCCCGTGGACGCCATCCGCGAGGAGATCATCATGGGCATCGAGACGGCGGTCGGCCCCGAGCGGAACCTGCTCGAGCCCGAGCCGGAGTCGTGCCACCAGCTGGAGCTGCCCACTCCGGTCCTCACCAACGAGGACCTGGAGCGCATCCGCGCGCTCGACGGGGGCCCGGCCAGCCGGCGCTTCCGCTCCATCACGCTGCCGGCGCTCTTCCCGGTGGCCGACGGCGGCGCCGGGTTGCGCAAGGCCATCGAGGACATGCAGGTCCAGGCCTCGGAGGCCATCGCCGAGGGGCACAACCTGCTCATCATCTCCGACCGGGGTCACGACGAGTGGGACGCGCCCATTCCCGCGCTCCTGGCCGTCTCGGCGGTGCACCACTACCTCCTGCGCGAGGGCACGCGCACCCGGGTGGGCATCGTGCTCGAGTCGGGCGAGCCCCGCGAGGTGCACCAGTTCGCGCTCCTCATCGGATACGGGGCGAGCGCGGTGAACCCCTACCTGGCCTTCGAGTCCATCCACGACCAGGTGCGCCAGGGGTTCATCCCCGGGCCGGCCGCCAAGGCCGAGCAGAAGTACATCAAGGCCGTGAACAAGGGGATCGTGAAGGTCCTCTCCAAGATGGGGATCTCCACGATCCAGAGCTACCACGGCGCCCAGGTCTTCGAGGCGGTGGGGCTCAACCAGGACTTCATCGACGAGTACTTCACCTGGACGTCCAGCCGCATCGGGGGCGTGGGCATCGACGTCGTGGCCCGCGAGGTGAAGGAGCGCCACTACCGCGCCTACCCGCCGCGCGCCATCCGGCACACCACGCTCGGCACCGGCGGGCAGTACCAGTACCGCGCCGACGGCGAGTACCACCTCTTCAACCCGGAGACGGTCCACCGGCTCCAGCACGCCTGCCGGACCGGCAGCTACGCCGCCTACAAGGAGTACGCGGCGCTCGTGAACGACCAGTCGCGCACCCTCTGCACGCTGCGAGGCCTGATGGATCTCCGGCCGGGAGCCCGGCCGGTCCCGCTCGCCGAGGTCGAGTCGGTCGAGTCGATCCTGCGCCGATTCAAGACCGGCGCCATGAGCTACGGGTCGATCTCCCAGGAGGCGCACGAGTCGCTGGCCATCGCGATGAACCGCATCGGCGGCAAGTCGAACACCGGCGAGGGCGGCGAGGATCCCACCCGCTTCCGGCCCTTGCCCAACGGCGACTCGAAGAACAGCGCCATCAAGCAGGTGGCCTCGGCCCGCTTCGGCGTCACCAGCGAGTACCTGGTGAACGCCAAGGAGCTGCAGATCAAGATCGCCCAGGGCGCCAAGCCGGGGGAGGGCGGGCAGCTCCCCGGCCACAAGGTCTACCCCTGGATCGCCAAGGTCCGGCACTCCACGCCGGGTGTGGGGCTCATCTCCCCGCCGCCCCACCACGACATCTACTCCATCGAGGACCTGGCCCAGCTCATCCACGACCTCAAGAACGCCAACCGCGGCGCGCGCATCTCCGTGAAGCTGGTGGCCGAGGTGGGCGTCGGCACCATCGCGGCCGGCGTGGCGAAGGCCCACGCCGACGTGATCCTCATCTCCGGCTACGACGGAGGCACGGGCGCCTCGCCGCTCACCTCCATCAAGAACGCCGGAATCCCCTGGGAGCTCGGCCTCGCCGAGGCCCACCAGGTGCTCCTGCTCAACAACCTGCGCTCGCGCGTCACCGTCGAGGCCGATGGCCAGCTGAAGACCGGCCGCGACGTGGCCATCGCCGCGCTGCTGGGGGCCGAGGAGTTCGGCTTCGCCACCGCGCCGCTCGTGGTGCTGGGCTGCGTGATGATGCGGGTCTGCCACTTGAACACCTGCCCGGTGGGGGTGGCCACCCAGGACCCGCTGCTCCGGGCGCGCTTCACCGGCGACCCGGCCCACGTGGTCAACTTCATGCGCTTCGTGGCCGCCGAGCTCCGGGAACACATGGCCGAGCTGGGCTTCCGCACCGTCGAGGAGATGGTGGGCCACCCGGAGCGGCTGGAGATGCGCCGCGCGGTCGCCCACTGGAAGGCCCGCAACCTCGACTTCTCCCGCATCCTCTTCCAGCCCAAGGTGCCGCAGGAGTGGGCCCGCACCTGCCAGATCGCCCAGGACCACGGCATCGAGCAGTCGCTCGACGTCACCCGGATCCTCGACCTGTGCCGCCCCGCCATCGAGAAGGGGAAGCGGGTCGAGGCGGTGGTCCCCATCCGCAACGTGAACCGGGTGGCCGGGACGATCACCGGAAGCGAGGTGACGCGCCGATGGGGCGCCGCCGGGCTTCCGGACGACACCATCCGGCTCACCTTCCAGGGCTCGGCCGGGCAGAGCTTCGGGGCCTTCGTGCCCCCCGGCATGACGCTCGTCCTGGAGGGGGACGCCAACGACTACCTCGGCAAGGGGCTCTCGGGCGGCCGCATCGTCGTGCGCCCACCGGAGGGGGCCACCTTCGTGGCCGAGGAGAACGTCATCGTCGGCAACGTGGCCTTCTACGGCGCGACCGCCGGCGAGGCCTTCGTGCGCGGCGTGGCCGGCGAGCGATTCTGCGTGCGCAACTCCGGCGTCACGGCGGTGGTGGAGGGCGTCGGCGACCACGCCTGCGAGTACATGACCGGCGGTCGCGTGGTGGTGCTCGGGCGCACCGGGCGCAACTTCGCGGCGGGCATGTCGGGCGGCATGGCCTACGTGCTCGACGAGGAGGGTGACTTCGAGAAGGTGCTCAACCGGGAGATGGTGGAGCCCGACCGGCTCACCGACCCGGCCGAGATCGCCGAACTCCGCACGCTCGTCGAGCGCCACGTGAAGCTCACCGGCTCGGCGCCCGGACAGCGGGCGCTCGACGCCTGGTCCGACGTGGTGCCGCGCTTCGTGCGGGTGGTCCCGAACGACTACCGGCGCGTGATCGAGGCCCAGGCCCGCATGCGGGCGAAGGGACTCTCCCCGGACGAGGCGGAGATGGCGGCCTTCGAGGAGAACGCGCGGGACGTGGCGCGGGTCGGCGGCAACTAGGAGAGGCGACGAGACATGGGCAAGCCGACGGGATTCATGGAGTACGAGAGGGAGCCGGCGCACGACCGGTCCCCCGCGGAGCGCACCCGCGACTGGAACGAGTTCCACCCCCCCGTTCCCATCGAGACGCTGCGGATCCAGGCGGCCCGCTGCATGGACTGCGGCCTGCC
>SESG01005186.1_pt1 | contig 12445 bp, 12 predicted proteins | sample 3171421 | NCBI WGS metagenome assembly SESG01 (sample SAMN10866946, study PRJNA518727) | freshwater metagenome | biome: subpolar coniferous forest; feature: holomictic lake; material: water; isolation source: holomictic Lake 227, 6 m and 8 m depth | place: Canada: near Kenora, Ontario | collected... | reverse complement strand
AATACTCCTTTTCATGATGAATTTCGGGGAACAATGCATTGAAAGGGCATGCATTGTTCCGTATGAATCACCCCGCAATTTACGAAAGATTTCTTGGTACTTGCGAAGAGTGATGGTGCAGAATTGGTTGAGCAAGGGAGATGTCGATGACAAAAGTAAATCGCGAAGGAAAGGAGAGCAGAACCTGATCGACTTCGAATTCAAAGGAGCAGATGCCGCTCAGGGTATGCAGGGTCTCGCTCACCGACTGTTTTCTGAGTGCCTTGTTGTGCAGGCGTACTCCAAGTCCATCCCTTGTAGCAAGTTGCCCGAAATAGTTTCTTACTCCCTCGGGCGTTATGACGGTATGGGGAGAAAAGGTAGGAATAAGAACAGCCGATTCATGATACAGCGCAGCAATGTCGTCGGCATTTCCGCTGCAAATTCGCGTAACCCATTGAAAGAGAACCTCTTCGGCAGTTTTGAAATAGATCATGGTCGGTGTGTTATGTTTACAAGGGAGAGAGTATGGGCATAATCATCCATATTGATCCGGGTGGTTTTGATGGAGGGAATGTAACCATTTTTTGTTTTTTTCTCCTCCTCTGCATCAATAAAAAAACTTGTACCGTTGAGGCAGAAACGCCCCATTCGCCCAATGGCTCGGGTGGCTGGCGGATAATGCCTTGTGGTTGTAACCCTCTTTTTGCTGATTTGAGGCAGACGAAAATTTATAAGCTGATTATTTTGTTTACATCTGTTGGAAAACTGTAACCCTTTAAGAGACCCTATCGTTATGAGCCGCCCGAAAGAAGAGTGGATTGATCGTCTTGCATCCTGCCTGCCTCCAGAAGAGAGGATTGTCGAGCGAAACACTGCCATTACTGCCCGGTATGCGGCGTGGTATTTGCAGAAACCGAAGATTTTCAAGTGGGCAGGGATGGCGGCGTTTGCTTCGCGGCAGGTTGGTATTGCGCTGGCTTTCTCTGAAATGATGCATGCTCCCGATCAGATGGTTCTTCAGGAAGAGCTGCCGGATGAGGGTTTTTCCTTTGATCCGGGCCGGTTGTTCCGTTCTGCTCTCAATAATCTCTTTTCTGTTCCGTCGTTTATGCACTCGGTTGCTGCACGGCAGCTTTTTCTTGCCGATCTTGATGAAATCCGTCGCGGCAATAATGCAATTTTTGCAGATATCGCATGGGCACATGAGGCTTATCAGGAGAGCGGCATCGGCGAAATTGAGAAAAACTGCTCCGGAGAGGAAGATGACTATCTGCTGGCAGGGTTCAGGATGATTGATGAAGGGGCACGCATATTGGAACACGAGGGAAAGGAAGAGGAGGCCCGCAGGATGATATGGGATGGTAATGTACTGTTGCTTCGTCATGAACAGCTCCATACCCTGCAGCCGATTTTTGATGCGATCAGTCAGCAGGGCAGGATTGTTGTGTCGTTCGGAAGTGAGCTTGATTTTTCAGGAGCGGTTGACAACGTCAAAGCCTCTTTTTCATCCTTTTCAGGTTATTTCGAAACGCTGACCGGTATGAGAAGCGTCACGGACAGGGAGCATCGCTGGCTATGGATCGAAAACGATGTGCTTCCTGCATGGGAGCGCGTGGACTCTACCTACGCTGAGGGCTCCGGCCTGAAAAAGCAGCTCGAAGCATTTGTTGCCGGTGAATCAACCATGATGCATCAGGTCAAACAGTATGCGGCAAACCTTTTCCATATTCCATGAACTGCAGGAAGGGAGCGGCTGGTTTGCCCAACGTACTCCCGCTATCATGTTACTTTGGCCGGAGGGCTTCCACAGGGTTGAGGTTGGCGGCTTTCCATGCGGGGAAAAGCCCAAAGGTTATGCCGATAGCGGAACAGACCATCATGGAGACGATTATCCAGACCCAGGGGAATATCGGCGGGAGGTTGAATTTCAGCGCGATGATGTTTCCCGTTACAATGCCTGCCAGAATACCGATGACCCCTCCGGCAACGGAGAGAAAAAATGATTCAAAGAGGAACTGGCGAAGAATCGTTCGGCGGGGTGCCCCTATTGACTTTCTGATACCAATCTCACGGGTTCTTTCGGTGACGCTGACCAGCATGATGTTCATAATACCCACGCCTGCGGTCAGCAGTGCCATGAAGCTGATGATGAAGGCACCGATACCGATGGCACGCTGAATATCCTTGAATGAGTCTATGAGTGATTCATTTGTCCTGATCTCAAAATCGTTGGGCTCCCTGACAGTCAGTCCCCTCGCCAGTCTCATGGCACCGATTGCCCGGTCGATCGCCTGCGGATACTCCTTGCGGGAGAGCGCTTCAACGGTGATGGCTATGCTGCTTTTTTCGTTGATATGGTCAAGGTAGCGGGTAATGGGAATGAGGATAAAGTTGTCTTGACTCTGACCAAAGGCGGCACCCTTTTTTTCAAAAACACCGGCTACCGAATAGATTTCGCCGTTGACCTTGATAAACTTGTTCTGCGGGTTTTCGCCCGTCGGAAAAAGTGTTGTGGCCACCTCTCCGCCAAGGACGGCGCTGTTTCTTGCGGAGCGGATGTCGGTCTCTGCGAGGTTGCGGCCGAGCGCGATGGTGTAGCCGTTTGATGCGGCAAAGTTCTCGTCACCACCGGTCATCGTCACATCGGGATTTGTGGTGAGGTTGGCGTATTTGGCCTGATTGGCCATGCTTGTAATGATAAAGCCGATGGTGCGAGCCCTTGATTCCATGCTTTTTCGGAAAAAAAGCGCCTGCTTGTAGCTGATATCCTTGCGGTTTGCATAGAGGTTCCTGCTGTGTCCGCTGCCGAACACCGTTGCAGGGTTTTTTTGTATCTGGAAGGTGTTGGCTCCGAGGCTTGTCAGGCCCGATTCGACGCTTTTGTCGATGGCATCAATGGCTGTCATGACCGCAATGATGGAGAAGACGCCTACGGCCACACCCATGATGGTGAGCCATGAACGAAGCTTGTTGACAGCCAGGGAGTAGATCGCCTGGGTGATGGTTTCACGCAGCAGCATAAGTTCCCCTATTCATAACGCAGTGAGTCGGCCGGATCGAGCTTTGAGGCCGTAACCGCCGGAGCAAGGCCGGAGATGATTCCTGTAATGACAGAAACGGCAAGACTTGCAAGAACAAGATCAGGGGAGAATTGCACCGGGAAATCAGGCATGATTTTTTCGATGGTAACCGTGATGAAAAGGGCGGTAGCGAGCCCGACTCCACCTCCAATAAGGCATATCATGACCGATTCTATGAGAAATTGAAGGAGAATGGTGCGGCGTCTTGCCCCAAGTGCCTTGCGGAGCCCGATCTCCCTGGTGCGCTCTTTCACGCTCACAAAGGTGATATTCATGATGCCGATGGCACCGACAAAAAGCGACATGCCGGTAATAAAGATGCCCGCGACGGCAATGCCGTTTTTGATGGGGTCAAGCTGGCTTTTGAACGCTTGCTGTTCGTTGATGGAGAAGTCCTCCTCTTTTCCCGGGGCAAGCCGCCGGATTCTCCTCATCAGTCCGAGCAACTCCTCCTTGGCCTCTGCAACCCGCTCCTGTTGCCTGATTTTTACCCGCATGGTGATGAACATATTTTTACCATAGATCTTTTCAAAGGCTCCGAGAGGCATGATGATCTGGTTGTCAAAGCTGAAAAGGCCAAGAAACTTTCCCTGTTTTCGGAATATGCCGATAACACGGAACTTGCGGTTTTTGATCTGGATGGACTTTCCAAGTGCAGGTTCATTGGGAAAGAGCCCGACAGCAATATCGTCTCCGATGGCACAGACCATTGCGCTGCCGGAAGACTCTCCAGGAGTAAAAAAGCGACCGGCGGTGAGGTTTCCTGATGCCGTCTGCAGGTAGTCATGGTTGGTGCCGAGGGAAAAGACCTGTTCAAGGTTCCGCTCCCTGTATTTTGCCGATGCCTGGTAGGTTGACATCTGGGGAACAGCGATGAGCAGCTCTGAATGCGGATTGTCGGCAATAATTCGGTTGAGCTGGGCGGCATACTCTGTTTTGAGATCAGGACGGTTCCGGTAGCGCCACCATTGTCCCATGGTGCTCCACGATGATTTCTGGACATAGATAACGTCATAGCCAAGCATGGCAAGGCTTTTGTCGAACCCCCGGTCGATGCCGTTAATTGCCGTGCCCATCATGGTAATGGCGACAATGCCGATAATGACGCCCAGAGCGGTCAGAAACGAGCGTATCTTGTTTGCCCGGATCTGGAAGAGTGCCATTTTCAGGCTTTCCAGGGTTTCATAACGGAATTGTTGCCAGGTACTGTTCATTTGCTGGTGTCGCTTTCTATTTTTCCATCCCGGAGGCGGATGAGACGGCGTGTATAGCGGGCAATATCCTCTTCGTGGGTAATGAGGATTATGGTGTTGCCAGCTTCGGAAAGCGTTCCGAAAATATGCATGATGTCACGACTGGTTGCGGTATCGAGGTTACCGGTAGGCTCGTCGGCAAGGATGATGGAGGGGTTGTTGATAAGCGCCCTTGCTATGGCAACCCGTTGAATCTGGCCGCCGGAAAGTTCGGAGGGTTTATGCAAGATTCGCTCACCAAGTCCCACCTTCACGAGCGCTTCTGCCGCACGCTCTTCCCGCTCTTCGGGAGAGACACCGGCATAGATCAGCGGCAGTTCAACATTGCGCAGGCAATTAAGGCGGGGCAGGAGGTTGAAGGTTTGAAAAACAAAGCCGATTTCGCGGTTTCTGATACGGGCCAGTTCATCGTCATCCATTTCAGCCACATTCTGGCCATTGAGTTCATAGCTGCCGGAGGATGGCGTATCAAGGCAACCGATAATATTCATGAGTGTTGATTTTCCGCTGCCGGAAGGGCCCATGATTGCCGCATAGTCGTTCAGTTTGAACTCAAGGTTGATGGAATCGAGCGCCCTGACAACCTGATCGCCCATTTCATAAAATTTGCAGAGCGCCTGCATGATGATGACATTTGAGCTCATATTGGCGCTACTGTTGGGGCTGTTTGACCATGCAGCCACTCTTGAGCTTGCTGGTGATGGCGGTATAACTTCCTGAAACAACCTCTTCTCCTTTTTTGAGTCCTGCGGTGACAATGATATGGGTATTGTCCGTTGTTCCGGTTTTGACTGGCCGGAACCAGGCTTTTCCCGATTTGACAACAAACACACCCTGCTCACTTTCAGGTACTTTTCCTGCTGGTGCAATGCTTACAGCGTTTTTATCGGCTTTTTCGACCTCTGCGGCGGCTGTTGCGCCCCGTACCGTGACACTTTGAATGGGGACAACAAGAGCATTTTTTACCCGCTGCGACTCAATATCCGCTGTTGCGCTCATACCGGGTTTCAGCAGGCGGTCATGGTTAAAGATGCGTATTTTGACTGAAAAGTTGGTCACCTCCTCCTGCGTTCCGGCAGCCTTTGAGATGGCTGAATTGGAAATTTCCTGCACGATGCCCTTGAACAGGCGTTCGCCATAGGCATCGACGGTGATAGAAACAGGGTTGCCCGGTTTTACATTCACGATGTCGTTTTCATTGACCTCTACCTGAACCTGCATACTGTCGAGGTTTGCAAGGCGCAGTACCTCAGTGCCAGGAAACTGCCCGGTACCGACAACCCGTTCGCCAGGCTTGCTGTTCAGGGCAATAATGGTACCGTTGATTGGTGCACGGACAACGGTTTTTTTCATCCTCTCCTGATTCTGGTCGAGCAGGCTTTTGTTCTGTTTTATGGTGTAGATTGAGGCATGGTAGCTTGCCAGTGCAGCCTCCGCATTGGTTTTTGATGCCAGGTAATCGGACTGCGAGATCAACTTCTCCTTGTAAAGCAGTGATGCCTTGCGAAAATCATCTTCAGCCTTGAGCTTTCGGGCCTCTGTTTCCATGCTTTGCGATTTGGCAGCATTGAGCTGGGCGAGACTTTGTTCCACCTGGTTGATGTAGATGTCGGGTTGAATTTTGAACAGAAGATCTCCTTTCTGAACGCTTTGACCATCCTTGATGGGTAATTCGATGATCTCTCCCGAGACATCGGGCGACATGGCAACAACCAGTGCCGGCTGAATTTTGCCTGTAGCCGTGACAACATGGACAACCTCTTTGATAAAAGCTTTTTCGGTTGTCACCTCAACGGGTTTTTCGCGGATCCTCAAAAAGGTATAGATCAACCCGCCTGCAATCAACAGTGTTGCGAGTGCGATAAGGATTGTTTTTCGTTTCAACAAAATTTTTTGTTTACTCATTTGACATCAGGAGAGAAAATTCTGGTTGCTATGGTATGACTATATTCCCCGTTGTAAAATCGAGCACACTTTTCTGCAGTGCAAGATTAAAGGTGGCCTGTGAGAGGTTCGATCGGGCATTGAACAGTGTGGTTCGTGCGGTGCTGAGTTCCACAAAACCCGCAGCACCGAGTTCATATTTTCTCTTGATGCCTTCATAAGCCGATTGAGCGGCTGTCAGGGAGACTTTTGCTGTTTCAATCTGCATGAACGCCGAATGGTATTCTGCGGCAGCCTGCTGCAGGTCAAGAACAATACTCCTCTTCAGATCGTCATAATCGAGTTGCTGGTTCAACTGGTTAATTTTGGCCGATTCAACATTGTAGCGGGTCTGAAATCCGTCAAAAAGTGCCCAACTGAAGTTCACTCCAACCGAGTATCCGATCGTCTTGCTCAACTGCTCAGAGAGGGGGAGCGAGGTGTATTCATGGTGCAGGTAGGCGGTTCCGCCTGTGCTGACGCTGAAATCAAGGTCAACTCTTGGATACCAGGGTGCCCGCATCTCCCTGACCTGCCATTTAGCCGCATCAGTTTCGAGTACCTTGCTTTTCATGTCGTTGCGCCGTTCAAGGGCTATCGTGGCAAGGCTGTCGAGAGCAAGGTTCGTGGGCAGAGGTGCTTTCATTGCATCAGCAGAAGGTACAATGGTGATTTTCGTTTGCGGGTCGATCTGAAGGCGGCGAAGCAGCTCAAAGGTACTGCGATGCATACGGGTCTCTGCCTTGATGACGGCCAGAGCACTTTCAGAAGCATCAGCCTGCTGCTGGTAGCGATCAATCATCGATTTCAGGCCAAGCTGAAATTGCCGATCGGTGAGGGTCAATTGATCCTGGGCCAGAAGGAGGTTTTCCCTGGCAATGGCAAAAAGCTCCTGATTGAGGAGTACCTGATAATAGGCCTGGGTAACATCGTAAACGACACTTTCGAGTACTCTGTGAAGAGTGTATTGGGCGGCGTGCTCCAGTTTGAGCGACGATTGCAGTGCGGCGTAGTCACTGAAGCCGTTAAAGAGATTGAGCGAAGTGGTCAGGGTTACGTCAACCGATTTTGTTGCGGTTTCGTTTCTCTCCGTCGCCCCGGGGGTATAGCTTCTTCTGAGCGTATAGGGCGCATAACCTGCGGAGGAGGAGAGGTGGGGAAGAAAGCTGCCGTAACGCCTCAAGAGATCGACACCGCGGAGTTTCAGGTTGTAGTCGGCCTTCTTTACTGAAGTAGCGTTCTTGAGCGCAATGTCGATACAATTGGCCAGAGAAAGGCTTCTTTCCGCCCGTTCGCTGCTCCTGGCAGTCGAGGGTGAAGCGAGAAAAAGCGCAGCAATGCAGAAACATGAAAAAATTCTGGAAACCAAAATACTCTATCTTAACCGTTTAGTGTTTCTCTCCATACCACTCCAGCTTCAATATACTCCGGTTTACCCTATATTTTCCAGTGAAATCGTTTTCTCTACAGGAGCAGTGTCCAATGGTGCGCTCAGAGCTGCTCAAGGAGTGAGTCGATTTCCTGCTGGTAGATCTCGGCATTTTGCGGTTTCAACTGGATAAGATGCGTGTAAATTTTTATCGCTTTTTTATAGGCACCCTGTTGGGTGAAGAGGTTGGCAAGGCTTTCAGTCGGTACCGCAATGGTTGTGTCATCAGAAAAGGGTTGTCTTTGCTCAAGAATGGAGGTCGGATCAGCGTTTTCCGTTGTTTTTGCCGGTTCAAATTTCATCAATGCCGCCGTCAGTTTTTCAAGCTCATCGGTGACGGGGTCGAATGCCGGTTGTTGAACGACCACCTCCTCGTTACCTGCAAAAGCCTGAAGCTCGATAAGTTCTTGCCAGGCAATCTGGTTTGCCGGCGCTATGGTGCAGCACTTTCGAAAATATTCTCCGGCAAGAGTGTTCTTCCTGAGTCCTTTGAGCGCTTTTGCATAGAGCAGGTGAAAAAGATAGGAGTCTGCAAACAGCTCGGCAAAGGGATCGAGTTTATTGATGCCCGACTGAAATCTTCCTCTCGACAGGTCAAGCGAAACTTCTGCAAAAAAAAGATATGGTTCACTGATCATGGTCGTGTGGTTTCCAGTGCAAGCTGCAGCAGGCGCTCTGCAAGTTCCGGAAAAGGTATGCCACTGGCATCCATGAGCTGTGGATACATGCTGATGTCGGTGAAACCCGGAATCGTATTAACCTCGTTGAAGACAATGCTTCCCGTTTTTTCGTCCACAAAAAAATCTACTCTCGACATACCCCGGCATCCAAGCGCCTTGTAAGCCTTCAGAGCAGCGCTTCTTACCCCATCCTGCATTGCGACGGGAATGCGAGCCGGGATAAACAGCTTTGCCGTGTTGTGAATATATTTATCCTGGTAGTCATAGAAATCGCTGCCGGGCTCGATTTCTCCGCATACCGAAACCTCCGGCTGCTCATTGCCCAGCACAGCGACCTCAATTTCCCTGCCCTCGATTGCTTTTTCGACCAGCACCTTTGTGTCGAGTGAGCAGGCGCTTTCAAGGGCCGAAGGGAGATCGTCGCCATGATGCACCTTTGAGATGCCTATCGAAGATCCGAGATTTGCCGGTTTGACAAAAAACGGGCAGGCAAACTGCTGCTCAATCATGGTGCAAACACCTTTCGGGTCGGCATGGTAATCGGCGCTGAAGAGGGTAAGGGAGGGCGCAACAGCAAGACCCGCATCGGCAACGCATAGTTTGGTCAGCGCCTTGTCCATGGTGAGTGCCGAAGCGAGAACGCCGCACCCGGTATAGGGAACGGCACAGGTATCGAGAAATCCCTGAATGCGACCATCTTCACCATAGGTTCCATGAAGCGCAAGAAATGCCACATCGATGCCAGCACTCCTGAAATCAAAGGAAAAGGGCGCCTGAGCAGCCTCTGTTACCATATCGCGGAGAGTTGAGGCCGCTTCTTCAACTGAAGTGTTTCTCAGGAGGGCTGCAAGGTCGAGGTCCAGAATATCCTGCGCAATACCGTCACAGAGCCAGTGTCCCTCACGGGTGATATAGAAAGGCACAACCTTGTAGCGTTCGGTGCTGATATTGGCTGCTATTGATTTTGCCGAGATGATTGATATTTCGTGTTCGCTTGATCTGCCTCCAAAAATGAGAGCAACCGTTAGACGTGGCATAAGTATGATAATGACAATTGGTAAGGTGATGGCACTTTGCTGCAAAATACCCGTCTCCGAGGAGACAAACAATGTACAGGGTAAAAATAATTATTATCTTGCCCCAGATTTGCAATTGCATGGTTTCTGAGCGTCTTGTAGAGTTCCCGGGAGGGGTGGTAAATGGAGAACATTTTTTTTTCGAAGATCTATTGTCTCGACTCGGGTTTCCATACCGGTGAAGAAAATATGGCCTTCGACCGGCAGTTGATGGCTGCATTTCTTGATGGACGGTTTCAGCGGCGCTATGGCAGCGACAGTTGTCTTTGGCGCTTTTACTCCTGGCACCCTCATGCGGTTACGATAGGGTATAATCAGGATATTTCCGGTATTGATACCCTGAAATGCTGCTCCGCAGGTATTGATGTGGTCAGAAGGCCTACCGGTGGTCGGGCGGTCTTTCATGCAGAGGAATTTACCTACAGCTTTTTTGCAGAGTCACCGGCACAGAATGCAGAGCTTTACCGTATGGTGCATGAAGTCATCCAGCTTGCTCTTGAAAGCCTTGGCATCCACGCAGACTTTTGTCGATCCACTCTTCCCCGCAGCCAGGGGGATGGTGCCTCCAGAGCGGTCAGTTGTTTTACCGCATCGGCCCGTTATGAACTTCAGGTTGAAGGTCGAAAACTGGTTGGTTCTGCGCAGCGCAGGAGTCGCAACGTTCTTTTGCAGCACGGATCACTTCCTCTCTCTGCGCGGCACAAAGAGCTCTGCGCCCTTATGTTTCTTGCAGAAAAGAGCGCTTTCGAAGAGATATGCGACGAAATGGAGCGAAAAACAACCTCTCTTGAAGAGATTCTCGGTTATGTCCCCGACTACGCAAATATCAGCGTGTTGATGCGCTCTGCCGCCGGGAAGCTGCATGGCGTTGAAACCGTGAAGCTTTCTCTGTGCGATTTGCAGGACATTCTATCAGCAACATGAACACTCAATCCCTTAAGCCGTAACCATTATGAACAGAAGCGCCCAGCAGAAAACGGGTCATGTTACCACCAGAAGATTGCTCGATATGAAGCAGAACGGCGAGAAAATATCGATGCTGACCGCTTATGACTACACCATGGCGAGAATCCTTGACCGGGCTGGTCTTGATGTTATTCTTGTGGGCGATTCCGCAAGCAATGTCTTTTCAGGACACAGCACAACCTTGCCGATTACCATCGAAGAGATGATCTACCATGCCAAGGCTGTTGTCAAAGGTGTGCACGACGAAAGTGGCCGGGCCATGGTCGTCGTTGATATGCCGTTCATGAGCTATCAGATTTCAGGTGATGAGGCCTTGCGCAATGCAGGAAAGATCATGAAGGAGCATGGGTGTGATGCGCTCAAGCTGGAGGGAGGTATGACCATTGCCGATACGGTCAAAAGAATTACCGATGTCGGCATTCCTGTTATGGGTCACCTCGGTCTGATGCCGCAGTCGATCTACAAGTACGGTAGTTACCGGGTGAGGGCACAGGAGGAGAGAGAGGCCGAACAACTGCTTGAAGATGCCAAAATAATCGAAGAGGCGGGAGCCTTTGCCATTGTGCTCGAAAAAATCCCCTCTGCACTTGCTGTCGAAGTTACCCGCTCACTGACCATTCCCACCATCGGTATCGGTGCCGGAGTTGCCTGTGACGGCCAGGTGCTCGTCATTAACGACATTCTTGGTCTGAACCGTGAATTTCATCCCCGTTTTGTTCGTCAATATGCCGATTTGAATACCGTTATCGAGGGTGCCGTACGCCAGTACGTCGAGGATGTACGCCAGGTCAATTTCCCATCCCCGGACGAAAGTTATTAACCGCAGGGGCGGGGTCATCCCGACCAAATGTCATGTAACCCCCTCAACGTTTCGGCGTTTTGTTATACGATACATAATGGATAGGTGAAATTGTAGCCATTGCCATGAGAAGTTTTGAGCGGGGTTGCTCCCAAAGAAGCGGTTTTTTTGCGCAGCCGATTCACAAGGGATTCAAGGGATCGGTTTCCAAAGCTGTTTTTTTGATAGTCGAGTGCTGTGAGAAGCTTCTCGCGTGATACTGCTTGTGGACTCTCTAAAGCAAGGCAGTGGAGAAAGGTAAACTCCTTGAAGGTCAGCTTGACGCTTTGCCCTTGTGGCGAGACCAGCAACCACTCACATTGCCGAAGCGACCATAGCCCTGTTGTATTTCCAGAACCATGCTTGATGTGGCTCTTCTCATGCTCAAATCGATCAAGCAAGTTCGCTACTGAAGCCGATAATTCAGGGAAGTTAACAGGTTTCACCATATAGAGGTCAGCTCCCGACTCATATCCGGCAAGCCGATCTTCAACTGAGGAACGGGCCGTGAGCATCAGAATGCGCAAAGTCGTATTTTTCCGCAAATATTGAGCGATAACAAGACCATCCTGATCAGGAAGTGTCAAGTCAAGGATAGCGAGAGCGTAATGTTGCGAGAGAATCTCCTTGTACAAGGCAATGGCGGTACTGACTGCTGTTACGGAGTAGCCATCAAGCACGAGATACTCTTTCATACTCTCACGGAGATCATCATTATCTTCAACAATGATTACCCGTTTGCATGTGCCATCACAGTCAAAGGCATGGTGTGTCATGAAAAAAGAATAAAATTAATAGCAAGCCCCCGACAACACTGATTCTGATTTGCATAGGCTTGTTACTCCCGATTTATGCGATGAATTTACAAAATATTGCTCTATTGCACGCAGTAACGTTATGTTTTTATGGCCAGCCTTATCGACGAATATGATGTATAGACGGAAACCTTTTTAGCATCCTGTTTTGTCAGATGCTACCGGAATACGTATTTCTGCCGTCACTACTCCCGTATCATTGCACTGTAAAAGCACCTTGCCGTTATGTTGCTGAATAATCTGCCGCACCAGCCAGAGTCCGATGCCATTTCCGCTTTTGCTCCCGGAGTTGCTACCGCGATGAAATTTTTCGAAACAGAGCGCGACATCTCGCTCCTCTAATCCTTCAGAGGCATTCTGAATGATGATGAGAGCGTTCTCGCCTTCAATTCGGCAGGTTATT
>SESG01011611.1_pt1 | contig 12450 bp, 10 predicted proteins | sample 3171421 | NCBI WGS metagenome assembly SESG01 (sample SAMN10866946, study PRJNA518727) | freshwater metagenome | biome: subpolar coniferous forest; feature: holomictic lake; material: water; isolation source: holomictic Lake 227, 6 m and 8 m depth | place: Canada: near Kenora, Ontario | collected... | reverse complement strand
CCGTGCCGATATGGTGCGCGAGCGGTTGCGGACCGTTAGCCGCCCCGTCGCCCGGCCAACCGCCACGCCAGGCGCCGGATTGGACAAACCGACAGAGTAATAGCAATTTGATGTATGAGTGATCAGGAATCCATGAACAACTTCACGCCACGCGCCCAGCAGGTGCTTGCGCTGGCACGTAAAGAAGCCGACCGGTTCAACCACAACTTCGTCGGCACCGAGCACCTTTTGCTCGGGCTCATTAAATTGGGCCAGGGCGTGGCGGTGAATGTCCTGCAGAAACTCGGCCTCGACCTGGAGACCGTCCGCCTCGAGGTGGAGAAGCAGGTTGGCACGGGGCCCGATCAGAAGATGATGGGCAACATTCCCTACACGCCCCGGGTAAAGAAGGTCCTTGCCCTCGCTCAGAAAGAGGCCAAGGCTCTAAATCATACCTACGTGGGCACCGAGCACATTTTGCTCGGCCTGCTCCGTGAAGGCGACGGCGTTGCCGCGCGCGTCCTCAAGAACCTCGATGTCGATATCGAGCAGACCCGCCAGGAAATCCTGAAGGAACTCGATCCCAATTTCGCGGCGCAGGATGAAGTGGCAGCCGGGGAAGCCCCGGAAAAGCCAGCTTCCGAGAAAAAAGGCGAGATTAAGACCCCCGCGCTCAAAGCTTTCGGTCGTGATCTGACTGAGATCGCCCGCAAGGGCGATATGGATCCGGTGATCGGTCGCAAGAGCGAAATCGAGCGGGTAATTCAGATCTTGTGCCGGCGCACTAAGAACAACCCGGTGCTGCTGGGCGAGGCCGGTGTCGGCAAAACGGCAATTGCCGAAGGACTGGCGCAGGAAATCGCCGCCGGCAACGTTCCGGAACTGCTCCGTGACCGGCGCGTCATCACTCTGGACCTGGCCCTGATGGTGGCTGGCACCAAGTATCGCGGCCAGTTTGAAGAGCGCATCAAAGCCGTCATGGATGAGATTCGCCGCTCCAAGAACATCATTCTGTTCATTGACGAGCTGCACACGATCGTCGGCGCCGGTTCCGCCGAAGGCACGATGGATGCCTCGAATATCATCAAGCCCGCTCTGAGCCGGGGCGAACTGCAGTGTATCGGCGCCACCACCCTCAACGAGTACCGCAAGTACATCGAGAAAGACGCGGCGTTGGAGCGGCGCTTCCAGTCCGTGAAGGTCGAGGCTCCCTCCATCGATGAAGCGATTTTGATCCTCAAGGGCCTTCGCCCGAAATATGAGGACCATCACAAAGCCGAGTTCTCCGACCAGGCCATCGAAGCCTCCGTCAAGCTCTCGGATCGCTACATCACTGACCGCTTCCTGCCGGACAAAGCCATCGACGTGATGGACGAAGCCGGCTCGCGCGCGCGCATCGGCACCATGACCCGGCCGCCGGAGGTCAAAGGGCTTGAGGCCGAGATCGAGGAGATTAAGGCCAGGAAGGAACGGGCGATTAAGGATCAGGACTTCGAAGGTGCCGCGTCCATGCGCGACAAGGAGAAACAGGCGAAGGAAAAACTCGAAGCGGTACTAAAGGATTGGCGCACCACGCGTGAAGAGAATCGCGTCAAAGTGGGCGAGGAGGATATCCTGCATGTGGTTTCCAAATGGACCGGCATTCCGCTCCAACGAATGGAACGAGGGGAGATGCAGCGTTTGCTTGAGGTCGAGACGGAAATGAGCAAAGTCGTCATCGGCCAGCGCGAAGCGGTCTCGTCCTTGTGCAAAGCCCTGCGCCGGTCCCGCGCCGACCTCAAAGATCCGCGCCGTCCCATCGGCACCTTTGCGTTGCTGGGACCCACGGGCGTTGGCAAGACCTTGCTCGCCAAGACCCTGGCGGAGCAGTTATTCGGCGACTCCAAGGCCCTCATCCAGCTCGATATGAGCGAGTACATGGAGAAGTTCAATGTTTCGCGCCTGATCGGATCTCCGCCCGGTTATGTCGGCTACGAGGAAGGCGGCCAGCTTACCGAGCAGGTCCGCCGTAAACCGTACTCCGTGGTGCTCTTTGACGAAATTGAGAAGGCGCACCCGGACGTCTGGAACATGCTCTTGCAGATCCTTGAGGAAGGCAAGTTGACCGACAATGTGGGTCGTGTGATCAACTTCCGCAACACGATCATCCTGATGACCTCAAATGTCGGCTCCGACACCATTCGCAAGCAATCCACCCTCGGCTTCTCGCCCATTACCGACGAGAACAGCTACGAGAAGATGCGCGACAAGATCATGGACGAGGCCAAGAAGACCTTCCGGCCAGAGTTCTTGAATCGGCTGGATGATATCATCGTCTTTCGTTCGCTCACGAAGCCTGATCTGGTCGAGATCCTGAGTTTGGAAATCACCAAGGTGATGCAGCGGCTCAAAGCCAGGAACATCCTGCTCCAGCTCAATGACAAAGCTAAAGATTTCCTGGTGAGCAAGGGATACGACCCGCTCTACGGTGCGCGCCCGATGCGACGTTCCGTCGAGCGTTTCCTCGAGGATCCCCTGGCTGAGGAGATCCTCCGGGGTACTTTCCACGAAGGCGAACCGATTCTGGTGACCGCGGAAGGCGACCGTCTGGTCTTCTCTCAGAAGGCTGCCGCTGAAGGTGCGCTCTCGATCTAATGTGGTTCCGTAGCGTCCGCGTCAGCGGGAGCGTTCGGGTCCGGTGGCAACCGCTCCAGCAATTGCGCCACGCTTTGCGTCTGGCCGGGTAGGACTAATTCCGGCGCAATTTCGCTCAGCGGGTGCAGCACGAAGCGCCGCGTATGCGCGCGGGGATGGGGCAGAGTCAGCGCCTTGGTGGTCCGGATCTCGCCGCCGAAGGCGATCAGGTCCAGGTCCAGCGGGCGCGGTTCATTCCAGACCTTCTTTGGGCGGCGGCCAAACTCCTTCTCCAGCGTCTGCAGCTTGAGCAACAACGACTCCGGCGTCTCGCCCGTACGCGGCATCAAGCCCACGACTGCGTTCACGAACATCGGCGAGCCTGGCGGGCAATCCACCGGCGTGGATTGCCAGAGAGAAGATTTAAGTATAGGTCCCTCGGCCAGCTCCTGTATGCGCTCCATTGCCTGAAGCACCTTTAGGCGCGGGTCCCCCAGATTTGAACCCAGTGCTACGATGGCCAACTTCCTGACTTGAGACTTCACTTCAACCCGAGCACATCCTGCATGTCGTAGAGCCCGGGCTTCTGTTGCACCACCCACTGAGCGGCCCTTAACGCCCCGTTGGCAAAGGTCTCGCGATTCGAAGCCTTATGGGTGAGTTCGACGCGCTCGCCCATTGCGGCAAAGATAACCGTATGGTCGCCCACCACGTCGCCTCCGCGCACTGAATGGACGCCGATCTCCTCTGAGGTGCGTTCGCCCACGATGCCGGCGCGGCCATGTCGCACCGCCTGGTCGAGTTGCTGTTTGCGGACCGCGGCTAGAATCTGAGCCAGGGTCATGGCCGTCCCGCTCGGGGCATCGCGCTTCAGCCGATGATGCATTTCAACAATTTCCAGATCAAAGTCCGGCCCCAATATCTCCGCCGCCTTCCGCGCCAGCCAGAATAGTGTGTTCACCCCGGTGGAGAAGTTCGAGGAAAGCACAATCGGAATCTGGGATTGGCAATTCGCAATTTGAGCTTTCGCCTCGTCCGAATGGCCGGTCGTGCCGACGACCATCGCCTTCTTGTGCGCCGCGCACAACGTCGCGATAGCTGGCGTGGCGCTGTGGGAGCTGAAATCAATAACGACATTTCCTTGCTGTATGATTGACCGCAAGTCGTCCCCCTGGTCAATCTGACCGACGACTTCCAACTCAGGATGGTGGGCGGCGCAAGCGATGAGCGCGCGTCCCATACGGCCTTTGGAGCCAGTGATGATGATGTTGGTCATAAAAGAAATGTGTTACGCAAAACGCGATTCGTGAGTTCACGTTTCACGCGTTGCTTCCTATTTCAAGACGCCGACTGCCTTCATCGTGGCCCGCAGCGTTTCGCGGTTCTTCTCGCTCATCGGTACCAACGGCAGCCGGTACTCCTCTTCGATTAGGCCCATCATCACCAGCGCCGCCTTCACCGGCACCGGGTTGGTTTCGAGGAACAAGTCCTTAAACAGCGGGTAGTACTGCTGGTGGAGCTTCAGGGCCGCCTTGGTCTTGCCCGTGGCATAGGCTTTAACCATCTGCGCCACCGGTCGCGGAATCACATTGGAGGCAACACTGATGACGCCCTGCGCACCGACCGCCATGAACGGCACCGTCAGCGAATCGTCGCCGCTCAGGATTTCAAAGCGGGTCCCGAGCGCCGCGCGCAACTGGCTGACGCGGTCCGCGTTGCCGCCCGCCTCTTTGATGCCGATGATATTCCGGCATTCGCGCGCCAGCCGCTGGATCGTGTCCACGCCGATTTCGATGCCGCAGCGGCCGGGGATACTGTAAAGCACAATGGGCAAGCGCGTGGAGCGCGCGATCTCGCGGAAGTGCTGAAACAGGCCCTCCTGGGTCGGCTTGTTATAATAGGGCGCCACCTGGAGCGAGCCATCGGCGCCAGCCTCCTGGGCCTGCCTGGTGAGGTAGATCGCCTCGCTGGTGGAATTGCCGCCCGTTCCGGCGAGCACTTTGATTCGGCCCCGTGCCCACTTTACCGACTGGGCAATGATGTGGATGTGCTCCTCGTAATCCACCGTCGGCGATTCGCCGGTGGTGCCGACCGGCACGATCCCGTCAACCCCGGCCCGGACCTGGAGGCCGATCAAGCGCTCGAGCGCAGCTTCGTCAATCTTGCCGCCCTTAAACGGCGTCACAATCGCTGTGTAAGTTCCTGTAAACATAATCAGATCTGAATCCTTCCCTCGAAAACGAACTCGGCCGGTCCGCTAAGCCGGACCTCCGCAAATTCACCGTGATGTGCTTCGAAGCTGACTTCAAGCTGGTCTCCGCCCTGGACTTGGACTTTGACGGGCGAAGTAAAGCCGTGCAGTTGCGCCGAAATCAAGGCTGAGGCGGTCACGCCGGTGCCGCAGGCCAGCGTTTCGCCTTCCACCCCCCGCTCAAATGTCCGCACCCGGATGTGGTTTGGCCCTATCTGTTGCACAAAATTCACGTTGGTGCCCTTCGGTCCGAAATGCGGATGGCGGCGGATTTCAGGGCCGAGTTGCCGGACCATCGCCCGGTCGGCATCGGGCACGAACAGCACCGCGTGCGGCACTCCCGTATTGATGGAATGAATCGTCTGCACACCCCCCGAGAGCGTCACCTGTTGGCTAAGCCGCAAATCTCCCGGCTGGGTCAGGCTGACCGTGACCCGGTCGCCTTGCACACGGGCGGTAATAATGCCCGCTTCGGTCTCGAAAGTGAGCTCCCGGCCCAGACCGGTCAACTTCTGCACGAAGCGCGCAAAACAGCGCGCGCCGTTGCCGCACATCTCGCCGGTGCTGCCGTCACTGTTGTAGAAATCCCAGGCCCAATCCGCTTTGCCCGAAGCCGACGGCACCAGCAGTAGGACGCCGTCCGCCCCGATCCCGCGGTGCCGGTCGCAAAGTCGCACGACCTGGTCGCGGGATAGCTTGATCGTTTGTGCCCGGTTGTCGATGAGCACAAAGTCATTGCCCGCACCATTCATCTTCGTAAAGTCCAGAACCATTTCTAGGTAAAGGGTAATGTGACGCGCGACGGGTGTCGAGTCGCGATTGGCGCCGCGATTGCAGCGGCAGGGCTGCTCTAAAGTCGGTCCGGGCCATTCCCAACCCGAGACCCGAAATCCGCAGGCCGAAGACTTTGAAGTCCGAAGGCCGAGGGCCGAAATCCGCAGACCGAAACCCGAGGCCGAGCGCGGTTCGGTCTTCGGCCTTCGGCCTTCGGGTTTCGGACTTCTTTCGGCCTTCGACCTTCGACCTTCGGATTTAACCCGCCTTCGGTCTTCGGATTCCAGGGCGGCAGAACAGGATCTTCCCTCAACTGGCCGGCCTTTAGAGCCGCCCTGGGGCAGGGGTGAGGGGTAGCTCGGTGTTGTCTTTCCCGCGGTCTTGTCAGTAACAATGGGGCCACCCTGAGCTGCGTCGCGCCTTTCGGGTCAGGCGACTCGGGGCACCGGTAAATCGGTCAGCCGCAGCAATCCGGCCGGCCCGTTGAGCAACCGCGGGGCCGTGTTGACCAGCGCGGCGACGGTGGCCTGGTCGCCCGCCACCCCGCCGTCAATGAGGACTTTCAGCGGCGGGTCGCCTTCGATCTGCACCGCGTCGTGCGGGTTCCTGGCGTCGAGATACATCTTCAGATCCAGCGTCAGACAAACTCGGCCGTTCACGGTGGCCTCGGCGCGTTGGTGCAGTCCGCAAGTCTGGCCTTTCTTCACTGCCAGGAACTGCGTTTGAATGTCATGGTCTGCAACGACGGCGTCGCCGGTCTCGACGATCTTTTTGACCGGCCAGCCCAAGCTGTGTGCGATCAGCGCGATAGATTCGCTCAGGCCCGCGTGACCGGCTGTGCCTTGCTTGAAGCGGCGTCGGAATTCCTCGGGTGCCAGGCCGCTGCCGATTTTTCGCTGCAACGGCGCGCGGCGGGTTGAAGCGTTCACCACCCGTTGCACGTGAACTGCGCAAACCTGGCCGCTGACGCCCGTCAGGCAGACCGGCAGAAGGTCCATGACAAAGCCCGGATTCACACCCGTGCCGACAATCCGCGCCCCGCTCTCCCGGCAAACTCGGTCGAGCTTCGCCGCTAGTCTGGGTTCGCGCAGCCACGGAAAGACCAGTTCCTCGCACGAAGATACCACGCTAATTCCCCGGCGCGCCATCGGTTCAATCTGCGCGAACGCGATTTTGAACTGGGAAACCGCCGTGTGGAAGATCACGTCCGGTCGAGCGTGGCTAACCAATTCATCCAGCGATCCCCAGACCCGCTGACCGCGCAGACTCCGGATACGCGTGAGCGCCCCTAAATCCTGGCCGATCTTCGCCGGGTCAATATCGACGCCGCCGACGATCTTTACCCACGGCTTTGTCGCGGCGAGTCTCAGGGTTTCCAACCCGATCGGGCCCAGACCAAACTGTGCAATTCGAATTCTCATATAAGCTGGCGGCTGAGTTTGACCATGCCCACACCACCGCGGTGGTCGGCATGGTCGTGCGCGGCTCGCGCCGCAAGCTCGAAACCCACCGGACCGGAGAGTGGTTCCGAGCAGGCGGAAACGCCGCGCCGAGACGCGGGAAACGGTTGTGCCGTAGCGGACAGCCGCCGCCCCCTCAATACTTCTTGGAGAACTTCTTGCGGTGATCTTCCTCGGATGGAACAGCCGTCGGCGCTGGCTCCGCCTTGTCAGGCTCGGTGGTCGGGGCCGCCGCAGCCGGCGGCAAATCGTGGGCTAGCCGCGGTTCGGCTTTCGACGGTGGGGAGTCCACGGCCTCCACAAAGGCCATCCGCAGTGACATCAAGCTTTGCTTCAACAAAGCGGCTTCCTCCGGGGTGAGATTGCCTGTGGTCTTGGATTGAAGCATTTCCAGCAGGTCAATGAAGAGCTTGGCCGCTTCGAGGTCGCAGGCGACCTGGCCGGTTTCAGGGTGAGCCGTCTTGCCCAGCAGCATCATGGCCATGCTGGATTGCTGCATAACCAGGTGCGCGAACAGCGCGGACCTCATCTCCTCGGGACTCCCGCTAAAGGGCTTGTCTGCGAATAATTGTTGGTCATTCATGAGGCACTACCTTTACGCTTAGAACGAATTTCGGCCAGCAAAAAATGGATGAGCTGGCGCAAACGGGCCTCCACGCCCACGGTTGCGAGAATAGCTTGGCGCTCGGCCGCACCTGGCAGTACGGCGCAAGAGATCAGATCCACAGCCTGTTCCGGGTCCCTGATGGAGGTCAGATAGCGCATGATTTCCTTAGCCGGAAAGGAGGGAGGCACCGGGTCGCTGCTGGAATCGCCGGGCGACATCACTGGAAACGGGAACGATAATCCCAGGTCAATGCGCTCCACCAGCAACTCGCGCATCTTGGTGACCAGCGCTTCTACCGTGACATTGTCACATGGGGGCGTCGGCAGTTGGCGAATACGCTGAACGCGATACGGCTTATAGCGGACTGCCTTTTCCAGTTCCACTCGCGCCAAGCCTTGCAGGATCAAATGGGAGGTGCCATCCCGATGCCCCACCGAAACCCGTATCAAACCCAACCCCGCCACGGGCGACGGGCGCTCGCGCTTGCTCCCCGGCTCTTGCATCGCCACCGAGAACATCCGGTGGGAGTGCAACGCGTCGGCCAGCATCTGCTGGTAACGCGGCTCAAAAATGTAGAGCGGCAGCAGCGCTTGCGGAAACAGCGTGGCATTGGGCAAGGTCATCACGGGGACCTCTGACGGCAACTTCATGCCGGCAATGTAGAAGAAGCAGCCCATTATTCAAGGCGCAGATACGCGCTTGCCAAACTCGCCCGGAGCCGGCATTCTCTCCTGTAATATGAAAAACCGAATTGGGGTAATTGTTTTGGTTCTGGTTCTCGTATGTGTGGGACTCGGAATTGCACTGATCACCATCAAGAATAAGGCTGGCGAGCAGCAGCGCAACGCTGCCATAGTCAACAGCTCCCTGTCGAACAGTCTGGTGCAGGTCAACGAGCAGCTCGACCAGAAGAAACAAGCCTATGCGGCGCTGGAAAGCGACCGGAACCAGCAGAAGAAAGAGCTTGAGGATCTGACCGGCAAGTACTCGTCGCTCTCGGCCAACCTCTCCCAGGTTTCCAATAATCTGGTCCAGACCGAGGTGGCGCTCAAGGCCAGCCAGGAAGAGACGGCCAAACGCGACGCCAAGATCGCCGGACTGGAGGCGCAAAATCAGGCGCTCGACAAGCAAGCCGTTGATCTGAGCAATGCCATCACGAATCTGACCGTGCAAATTGAAGAGACCCAGCGCAAGCTGGCTACCTCCGAGGGGGAGAAGGGCTTCCTGGATAAGGAACTTAAACGCCTCATGGCCGAAAAGGCGGAGCTGGAAAAGCAGTTCAACGACCTCGCGGTCCTGCGCGCGCAAGTTTCCAAGTTGAAGGAGGAGCTTTCGGTCTCCCGGCGGCTGGAGTGGATTCGCCAGGGCCTCTTCGCCTCGACCGACCAGCGCGGCGCGCAGAAGCTCATGCGTGGGAATACCCCTTTGCTGGTTAAACCTCCGAAGCCCGCCTACGATCTCAACGTGGAAGTCAGCGCCGACGGCTCCGTCAAAGTCATCCCGCCCTTGACCAACCGTCCCGCGGCTGCCAATCCGCCGGCGAAATGACCGAGGCGGGGTTGCTCGTCGATTCGCAGGGGCGCGTCTTGCGCGACCTGCGAGTGAGCATCACGGATCGCTGTAATTTCCGCTGCCTTTATTGCCTGCCCGAGACCGAGGCCGCGCAGAATTTCTATCGTGGCCACTGGGCGCGCCTCCCCAATCCGAAGCCCATTGTGCCGCCGTGGGTGCCTAAGACCCACATCCTCTCCTTCGAGGAAATCGAGCGCGTCATCCGCCTCGCCGTCAGCCTCGGTATCCAGAAGGTCCGACTCACCGGCGGTGAGCCGTTGCTGCGCCACAAGGTCGAAGATCTGGTAGCGCGCATTGCCAATATCCCCGGCCTCACCGATCTGGCCATGACCACCAACGGCCACTTCTTTCCGCAAAAGGCGACGGCCTTGCGAGCCGCCGGACTCCGCCGCATCAGTTTCAGCCTGGATTCGCTCGCTCGTGAAAACTTCAGGAAGATCACCGGCCGCGATGGCTTGAATGAGGTCCTCGCCGGTATCAGTCTGGCGCAAGAACTGGGCCTGCAGCCGGTGAAGGTCAACGCCGTGGTCATCCGCGGCCTTAACGACCACGAAATTGAGGCGCTGGCGGTTTTCGCGCACGAGCGCAACCTGAGTTTGCGCTTCATCGAGTTCATGCCGTTGGATTCCGCGCGGGCCTGGCTCAAGGAAATGGTCGTGCCCGGCCACGAAGTTCTCGCCCGCTTGCAAGCCCGATTCGACCTGCAGCCGGTTGCCTCGGATAATCCCTCCGCCACCGCCAAACGATGGCGCTTCTCGGATGGCCGCGGCGAGATCGGCATCATCGCGCCCGTTAGCGAGCCATTGTGCGGCCGTTGCAATCGCATTCGGTTGACCGCGGACGGCCACATCCGTACGTGCTTGTTCAGTGTCAACGAACACGACTTGCGCTCGCGTTTGCGCGGCGGTGCCTCAGATGAGGGGATCGCCGAGTGGCTCAAAAGCGTGGTTTGGCAAAAGGAGGCCCGCCACCACATCGGCGAGCCGGAGTTTGTGTCGCCGCCACGCTCCATGAGCTGCAGCGGAGGATAGCGCACGGGAGGTTTCCAGGGTTCGATCCCGCCAGCGCGTCCGGCCGCCAACATGCAGTCCACTGCCGTGAGGCATTGGAACCTGGTCTGGAAGGTGTCAGGCTCAGAACTCCTGCAACTGTGGAAAGGGCGTAAGCCCCGTTCCCCCCTCACCCCGGCCCGCTCCCCAAAGGAGAGGGAGAGCTATCGGCCGCGTGGCGACAAATCGAGGCCTCCAGACAGCTCGGGCGACGACCGACAGAACACCCTCGCCCTTGGGGCGAGGGAGAGGGCAGGGGTGAGGGGGAACGGGGCCGCCGGACTGACGCTGCCGCCCACAATGTCTTTGGCGCGCGTGAGACCGAGCTTCAAATCCTAGCGGCATTGAGCATGCAGTCGGCACTGATTCCTCTGACGACGAAAGCGTGCGGCTTGAGCCAAAACAAGGGGCCGACTGTTTATGTCTTTGACGCCTTGCGCGGGTTCTCGTAGCGTCTGGTAGTTGTCTAAGTAATCATGATTGGTTTCATCGTAAAGAAATTCATCGGCTCCAAGAACGACCGGGAGGTCAAGCGCCTCCGTCCCTTGGTCGCGCGTATCAATGCCCACGAGGCCGAACTGCAAAAGGTCTCTGATGACGTATTGCGGCAGAAAACCGCTGCCTGGAAGGAGGAGCTTTCCAGGATTCAGGACCATGAAGAACTCGCCCGCCGACTGGGTGAAATCCTGCCCGAGGCCTTCGCGGTCGTGAAGAATGCCTGTCGGCGGCTGTGCGGCACCGACATCATCGTGCGCGAGCATCCCCTCGCGTGGGAGATGATTCCGTTCGACGTGCAGCTCATTGGCGGCTATGCCCTCCATTCCGGCAAGATCGCTGAAATGGCCACCGGCGAGGGCAAGACGCTGGTCGCTACGCTCCCGGTTTATCTCAACGCCCTGAGCGGTCGTGGCGTCCACGTGGTCACGGTGAACGATTACCTCGCGGCGCGCGACGGCGAGTGGATGGGCGCGGTGTACAAGTTCCTCGGCCTGACGGTCGGCTGCATCCTGCACGACCAACCGCCCCGCGTTCGGCGGGAGCAATACAACTGCGACATCACCTACGGGACGAATGCGGAGTTCGGCTTCGATTATCTCCGCGACAACGGCATGGCCAGCCGCAAGGAGGAGCAGGTCCAGCGCGGCCATTACTACGCCATCGTGGATGAGGTGGACTCAATCCTGATCGACGAAGCCCGCACGCCGCTCATCATCAGCGGGCCGGCGGTGATCACCTATGATGAGCAGTACGCCAATTTCCGGCCGCAAGTCGAAGGCATCTATCAGGTGCAGGAGCGGCTGTGCAATCGCTTCCTGACCGAGGCCCAGGACCTCATTCGCAAGCTGCGCCCGGCAGACGGCTCGAACCCGGAAAACCGCGAGGCGATGGAACGGCAGGTCGGTTTGCTGCTCTTCCGCGTGAAATGCGGCCAGCCCAAATCCGAGGGCCTGATGAAAGTGCTGGAGGAGCCCGAGAACCTCCGGCTCATGAACCAGGCCGAACTGCAGCTCCACGCCGACCAGAAGAAAGTCGAGCTTTACGCCGAGAAGGAACAGCTTTTCTTCGCCATTGACGAGAAGAGCCACGAGGCCGACTTGACAGAAAAGGGCCGCAACCACCTCAGCCCGAAGGATCCGGACGCCTTCATGCTGCCCGACCTGACGACGGCTCTGCATGATATTGACGCCGGGCCGGAAACGGATGCGCGCAAGCGGCTCGAGGCCAAGACCAAACTCCAGCAGGAGTTCGAGACCAAGGCCCAGCGCATCCACGCGATCTCCCAACTGCTCAAGGCTTACTGCCTGTACCAGAAGGACGTCCAATACGTCGTCCAGGATAACAAGGTGATCATCGTGGACGAGAACACGGGCCGCCTGATGTCGGGCCGACGTTGGAGCGATGGCCTGCACCAGGCCGTCGAGGCCAAGGAACAGGTCGAGATCGAGCGCGAGACCCAGACGCTGGCCACCATCACCATTCAAAACTACTTCCGCCTCTACCACAAGCTGGCGGGCATGACGGGCACCGCGGAGACCGAGGCCTCGGAGTTCTTCGACATTTACAAGCTCGGCGTGCTGGTCATTCCCACCAACAGGCCGGTGGCACGCAAAGACGCCAACGACTCGGTCTATAAGACCCGGCGCG
>SESG01002556.1_pt1 | contig 12451 bp, 7 predicted proteins | sample 3171421 | NCBI WGS metagenome assembly SESG01 (sample SAMN10866946, study PRJNA518727) | freshwater metagenome | biome: subpolar coniferous forest; feature: holomictic lake; material: water; isolation source: holomictic Lake 227, 6 m and 8 m depth | place: Canada: near Kenora, Ontario | collected... | reverse complement strand
GTTGTCGCTCACCCCGAGCGCCGCGCCGACGGCATGGAGATCGTGCTTTTTGAAGAACCGCAGCAGGAGGGCCGCGCGGTCTTCGTCGTTCAAATCGGCCATCGCTTCGTCGAGGACGGGGCGGAGGCGATCCCAGTCCGGCGCGGTTTCGGTATTGGTGGCGAGTTGTTCCATGGCCTGCTTTTCATGGGCGAGGCGGCGGCGGTCGTCACGCAAATGGTTGAGCGCCGCGAAGCGCGTGCTGCGGTAAAGCCAGCCGACCAGCGAGCCGCCGCCCGCGAGTTGGTTGGCCAGGGGGGAGGCCTTGCTGGCCAGGGCGCGGAAGACGTCCTGGGCGACATCGCCGGCGAGGTCCGGCGCACTGACCTGGCGCAGGGCGGCGGAAAAGACGAGGTCGGTGTACCGGGCGACGATTTCGCTAAACGCGGCCTCGATTCCGTGTTCGGCGTAGTCGCGGAGCAGTTGGGCGTCGTGCATGTCCTGCATCTCACCTATTAAACACCCGCTGGCCGGGAAATCCGACAAGCAATCTGTCGAAAGTGCAATATTGCGATCCTTCCCCATGGGAGTGGTGTGGCTCCGCAGGGGGTGGCTGGCAAGAAGAATCGTGCTTTCCGCCGGCCTGCTGGAATTTGGACATTCTGGCCTTATCAACCCTCAGGGTTGGCTCCGGGTGCAGTCGGGAGAATGCCCGGGCTTTTTCCGCAATGGCCGGCGAGGTCCGAATGCCGATGCGGCGGGGGCTTGCGGAACCCATGCAGAAGAGAACCACAGATGGACGCAGATGGACACAGATAACACGTCGGGATTCGGCAGAGCGAGCACTGTCGCTGGGGGGCGAGCATCTCCTACAGCAGCCTGTGGTGTCCGGCTGGGTGAAGTGCCCACAGGAGCAGTGTCAACAGCGCCAGAATTGCCACCGCCGCTGCTCCCCATCCGATCTTCCGCCGGAGCTCGATCCAAAACATCTGGCGAAGCGTCGCCGCCGTCAACGCCGCCACCCTGGCGGAAACGGCGGTATCGGCGTGGGCGGCGGCTAATTGTGCGAGCACACTCGCGGGGGCGGTCTGGACGGAGTTGGCGGCGATGGCCGCGGCGAGTGCCGAGGTGCCAGCCAGCACGCCGCGTTGGGCAAAGTAGCGGCACAGTTTCTCCAGGGCATGCTGGACCCGTTTCCTGGCCGCGTCTTCACTTGCGCCAGTGGCACTGGCGACCTGCGCCAAGCTCTTGCCTTCGAAGAAGCGGAGGACAATGGCGTCGCGGTCCTTGTCGCCAAGGCGGTCCATGGCGTCGTCGAACAGCGGCATGATTTGCGGCCAGACATCGGGTTCAGTTTCGGTGGCAAGGGTTTGCATGTGGGTTTGCATGTGGGGCTCCTGTTCCAGTCGGACGCGGCGGATTGCAGCGCGAGGGAAGTTCATCGCCGTCAGCCGTTAGGTGTGATACAGCCAGTTGGGCAGAATGGTCTTCTGGGGCAAAGCGCGCCTTTCTTGCCAGAAGGATGAACACGACCGGCGTGACATCTTCCGCCGCCTGGGGGTTGCCGGTCTTTCGCAGCGCGGTGAAATACACCAGGTTCACATGACGCGACAGCAGCGCCGCAAACGCGTCGTGGGAGTTCCCAGGGGCGTATTGCCGCAGCGATTCCGTGTCAGCCAGATCGTGCATCTATTAATATATGTCCGCTGATGCCAAAATGTGCCAAACTATTTTCAGAAAAGTGAATTCAACCTGGAAGAAGCAGTTCGCCCCCCAAAACACGCGAAACCACGCTAATGGGGCCGAGCCTAATAATGATCCCGGCTTCACCGTCCGGGTGAAGGCCCGCCCTGGTCAGGGCTGCTCTAAAGTCGGTCCGGGCCATTCCAAACCCGAGACCCGCGGACCGAAGGCCGAAAGAAACCCGAAGACCGAGGTCCGAATTGATAGCCACCCCGGCGAAGCAGCCGCCAATCGAATTAGGCCATTCTCGAAATTCTGAGTTACCGCCGATAACGCCGATGGCCGCAGATAACAAGGCCGGAAGACCGGCCGGAAGACTGCGGCACGGTCTTTTTCCTATCTGCGAATATCGGCGTCATCTGCGGTTAAGGAATTCGGATTTCAGGGCTGCAGAACATGATCTTCCCTCAACTGGCCGGACTTTAGAGCAGCCCTGGCCAGGGGGGTTCTTGCTCGGCGCGTTGTGGCTAGAGGGCGGCGGCTTGGTGGTGGCACCTTAGGGCGACGAACGAGCTTCTGGAGCGCCTGCCTACGGCGTCACCGGCGGTTTGATAGCCGGATCGGCTTTGTCCGTCAGCCCGTAGATTGTGACCAACTCCCGGAATCCCCTTTCGCAAGCCGGAGTCGGATTGCCGCCGTTGGTCTTGAGTTCGCTGTCCAGCAGGGCCCGCAAGTAGAGAATGCGCCACCGCCAGGAACCGCGCGCCCAGGGTGCCAGTTGTTCGTCCAACTGCTTCACCGCTGCATAGGCATCCTCCGCGCCCGGGTCAGCCTGCGGTTTGACGCCGCGCGAGGGGAACCAGTCATACTGCAGCTTCACGCCGGCCAACTCGCCGGGCCACCACCGGAAATGGTGGTTTTGCTCCAGCGTCGCGATGACCTTCCGGACTCCCTCCACGACGGCGGGCGAATACTCGTAAGCGATGTACTCTTTGAGCGTATCGGCGACCGGTGCGGCGGGGTTCCAATACAACTGCGCCCAAATCACCTTGTTGATGTCCTCGAATATGCCTTCCGAATAGGGATACCCACCGGCCTCCTTGTCTTTGACGACATTCCAATCGGCCTGGAATCGCTGCGGCTGCGGATTGGCGCCGAACCCGCCCCAGGGGAACATTCCTTCCATGCTGATCTCAGGGAATCCGATGGTCGGCATCCCGCTGATGCCTTCACGGGCGAAGCCGACCGACTCGGTGAGGATAATATCAGCCCAGCCGGGCTTGGGGGAAAAGGCCCGCTTCAGCCCCTGCCACTCGTTCGCGTCGAACATCCAGGTTGAGAGGATGGTCTTGACGCCCGGTAGTTTCCGGCGGGCCAGGTTGGCGACGTTTTCGGCGCACTTGAGGAAACCGTTCGCACCCCAGGGCCGGCATGGGTCGCAGCCGCAGCCTCCCTGATCATAGGGCCAGATGCAGACATACTCCGGCTGCAAGTCGCTAGCCCAATCAAAGAGCTCACCCAGTATCTTGAGCGTGTAGTCCAGTCCCCCTGGCTTGTTGGGGCAAACGGCGACGTCATAGAATCCGCCGCGCTGCGCTCTCGGGTCGGCCCTGAGTTCTTTGGGACTGTCGGCGTATGCCTCATTCCCGATCACCATCAAACCGACCCCGACTCCACAACGGCGAGCGGCCTGCAAGATCCTTTTCAGGCGTCCGCGAAAAGCCACAGCTTCCGGATCACCGAAGCCTTTGAAATGGTGCATGTCGTACCAGATTGCCACGGAGTTGACGCCCCAAAGCGCCAGTTCCTCCACGTAACGCTCCTCGGCTTCGACCGGCGCGGTCTGGTAGTAGTTGTAGAAATGCGTGGCGAAGTAGATGCCCCGCAGCGGTTTTTCGGGCACCGAGACCCCGCGCCATGCGCCCGGGGCAAACCCGCGCTCGTACCGGGAGTTGCGCAGGAACTTGCCGACGCCGTAGAGCACGCCCCGGTCGTCGTTGCCCAGGATGCGAACCGCACCTTGTGGGCCGTCGGCAATGCTGAACCCTTCCTTGCCGATCCCAGGCTCGACCGCCAACTCCAGCGTGAAAGAACTCGAGCCGCCGCCCGCGACTTTCGCGCCGCAGCGCCGTTCCACTTGGCGCGCAACGATACCAGGGATGTTCTTCAGCACCGCCCCAGCTCCGCCAGGCACGGTGACTTGAACCCTATCGAAAAACGCCGTGCTCTTGCTGGCAGCGATCCCGGCCGCTCCACCCAGCCAGAGCCAGACGACCGCAACACTGATTAGAGAGCTCGTTTTCATGCGGGCGCGTGGACCGATTGTCTTCACGGATCACTTTCGGCGTCAAACCCGGAATCAGGAGTTTAGTGAACTTGCTTCCTGGCGCGCCCACTCGCGCTTGGCACTGCGGGAGGGGAGGGGGAACGGGTCTTCGGTCCCACTCACCCTGTTCCGCCGCTGCCAGGCGGGAGGCGTGGAATCACCGGGCAGTTTTCGCCAGATGAGGTGAAATTGGGCTGTCTCGGCGAATAACCCGCAAGCATTTGTGGAAGAATCCCCCCTGCCCAGCGCCCTCGACGATGGTGCCCAACTCGCCCATATCCAACCAGACCCCCTTGCAACTTGGGCAAACGTCAATCTCCACCGCGCCGCAGGTTTCCGTAGCGAGTTTCTGGCCGCATTTCGGGCAGTGCATCCAGTGCGCTTCTTTGAGCCGTTGCTTTTCGGCTTCGGTTTTTTCCTGCTGCTCCTTGGCCAGCTTGGCCATGCGTAGCTGCATTTCCTGCACCCAGACATGTTCGTCTTCAGCTTTGCTTGGTTTTATCATGTTATCCTATGGTTGTAGCCTTCGGTGGCACGTCATAATTGAGTCTGGTAATCAGAGTTAAGGGTTGTTGCGGTAAAGTCAAGCTGTTCAGGTCGCGTCGGCGAGCGGCGCCGCATTGGAGCGCGGACGCCTCGTCCGCGTGTTCCCGATGATTCGAAATACGCGAACGAGGCGTTCGCGCTCCAACGGAGGCCTGAACCGCGGCCACCCCATCCGCGACAGACTGCTGGCAGAACGATACGATGTCTGCTCTCAACGACCAGATTGACCCGGCGGCTTCGGACGACACAACGATTCCCCGGTTCACCTGGTCACCGATGTGGTGGAGCATTATGCCGGGTAAAACACCATGCCGCAGTTCTGGCCGCATTCGGCCTCGCGGACGATTTCGACTTTGCCGGTCACGGGCATGCCGAGCGTCGGGTTCGTAATCTTAAGCCGGCCCGTGATACGCATCCCGTTTTCCAGTTCCACAATCCCGAGGCCGAGCTTAGCCACGTTAAAATCCGGGGGTGGGTTCTGGGCCGTGGTGAAGGTCAGCAGTTTTCCTTCTCGGGGCAATGGCACGGCGTCGAACCCACACACCTCGTTATTGCCGCACTTCTTGCAGACCATACGGAAGGGATAATGGAGCTGGCCGCATTGCTTGCACCGATAAGCGTCGATATCCACAGGCATATTACTCCTCCCGCTTGAAGATGAGGCAGACAACGTTGTTGCCGAAGCCGCCGAAATTGCAGGTGAAACCGATCCGGGCGTCCCTGACCTGCCGTTTCCCGGCCTCGCCGCGCAGTTGCAGGATGATCTCGTGGGCTTGAGCGACGCCCGTTGCCCCGAGAGGGTGGCCCTTGGCCTTCAAACCGCCGGAGGTATTGATGGGGATCCTGCCGCCAAGGCGGGTCTCTCCGCGCTCGAGCGCCAGGTGACCCTCGCCTTTCCGGAAGAAGCCAACCTCCTCGCTTTCAACAATCTCCAGGATGGTAAAGGCATCATGAAGCTCGGCGACATCCACGTCGCCGGGCGTGACGGCCGCCATTTTGAAAGCCTGCGCCGCGGCGCCGCGCACGGCCGGCAGGTCGGTGAGTTCGGCCCGTTCGTGCAGGCAGTGCGAATCGGTGGCGTGCCCCACGCCGGCCAGCCGCACCAGGGGTTTCTTCAGCTTCTTAGCCACGTCCGACGATGCGAGGATTACGCAGGCGCCACCGTCCGAGACGGGGCAGCAGTCGAAGAACCGGAGGGGCGCGGCGACGAACGGGTTGTAGGTCAGCGCGTCGGGCGCATCGAGGAGGCCTGCGAGTGTGATCTTCTCATGCAGGTGCGCGCAGGCGTTCAACAGCGCGTGGTCGTGGTTCTTGACGGCCACCATTGCCAGATGCCGCTCGGTCACACCGTATTTCTGCATGTAGAGGCGGGTGAACATCGCCGCCAGGGACGGCAGCGTGACGCCGTAAATATACTCGGCCAGGGGATGGCACAGCGTCGCGACGAAGTCCCTCGCCTCCAAATTGCTTGCCTCGCGCAACCGCTCAGCGCCAGTGACCAGCACGACGTCGTGCAGGCCGGAGGCCACCGCCATAAAGCCCTGTTTAATGGCTGAGGCACCGGAGGCCGGCCCATTTTCGATCAGTTCAGCGCCGGCGGGGGTGAGGCTGAGCGTATCCACCACCGCGGTGGCCAAGCCGCTTTGGTGATTGAGGCGGACGCTGCCCATGTTAGCCACATAGAGGTGGTCCACCCGGGACAATCCCGCGTCTTTGAGCGCCATCATCGCCGGGTAGGCGGCGATTTCACTGATCGGATAATCCAGACGCGTGAAGTTCGTGATACCGATCCCGACCGCATAGACCTCACGCATCGCTTAAAGCCACCCTTCCTTGTTTCCTGCGTTTAATAGACTCCCCGTTTGCGGCTGGCGTCAGTTCGCGCTATTGCGTGCGCGTAAGCGGCTTGTTTAATCATGCTGGCAAGCTAACAGCCGGTGGGAGGCGAACAAGCAAAACCTGAATTCCGGGCGCGCCCAACCCTCTCGACGGTCGCCGCGCGCATAAACGGGTCCATCAAAATGTTTGAACCGTGGGCTGTGGTAGCTACAATCGCCGCCCGATGCCAGCCATCAACGAAAGCCCTGACTATGCACACTCAACTTGCTACTGAACCTCAAACCACGACCAACCGCGGCAGCGGCGGCGGAATGCTGTTGATCAGCGCCATTGTGGCGGCGCTGGGCTCGCTCCTCTTTGGCTTCGATACCGCCGTCATATCCGGCACCACGGAGGCGCTGCGGCAGGTTTACACGCTCAGCGATAACCTCCTGGGCTTCACCGTATCCAGCGCACTGCTCGGCACCATGTTCGGCTCCCTGCTGGTGGGCCGGCCGGCGGACTGGTGGGGTCGGCGGCCGGTGCTGGCGTTGTTGGCGGTGCTGTTTGTCATCGCGGCGTTGGGTTGCGCGCTGGCCTGGAACTGGTATGCGTTGCTCTTTTTCCGCTGGCTGGGCGGTGTGGCGGTGGGCGGCGCTTCGGTGGTCTGCCCCATGTATATTACCGAGATTGCTCCCGCTAAACGCCGCGGTTTGCTGGTGGCGGTCAGCCAGTTGAACATCGTCCTCGGGATCCTGGCGGCGTATTTCTCGAACTACCTCGTGGCGCGGGTGGTGGGGGCCGACCATCCCAGCACGTGGCGATGGATGTTCGGGGTCATGACCGCGCCCGCCGTCGCCTTCCTGCTCACGGCGCTGATGATCCCGGAAAGCCCGCGCTGGCTGATCAAACGCGGCCGCCGCGACGAAGCCGAGGCGGTGCTGGCCCGGTTCGGGCATGCAAGCCCGGCGCAGGAGGCGGGCGAGATTGCGGCCTCGCTGAGAGCCGACATGGGCGGCGCGCATCAGGGGCTGTTCCAGCGCAAGTATCTCAAGCCACTGCTGCTGGCTTGCATGATCGCCGCTTTCAACCAGCTCGATGGCATTAACGCGGTGCTCTATTACTCGTCCGACATCTTTCGCATGGCCGGGGCCGACAAAGCGGGCGCGCTGATGCAATCGGTCATCATCGGCTTCACCAACCTGATAATGACGATCCTGGCGATGGCGCTGATTGACCGTGTCGGGCGCAAGGCTTTGCTGTTGGTTGGTTCGGTTACGTTTGTCATGTCCCATGTGCTGGCGGCCTGGGTATTCGCCACTCATGCCCAGGGCTCGATCGTGATGGTCGCCATGATGGGAGTCGTCGGCACGCATGCCTATTCGCAAGGGGCGGTGGTGTGGGTCATTATCAATGAGTTGCTCCCCAACGCGGTGCGCGCTTCGGGCTCGGCCGTGGTCACCTGCCTGGTTTGGGTGCTCTGTCTCAGCGTGAGTTGGTCCTTCCCGGTCGTGGCGGCGAAGTCGGGGGCCTATGCCTTCGGGTTCTTCGCGCTGATGATGGTGCTGCAATTCTTCCTGGTGCTGAAGTTCCTGCCGGAGACGAAGGGAATATCGCTGGAGGAGCTCCAGAAGCGCCTGGGCGTGGTGGACTAGGCGAATGCGGGGCCTGCGCGGGCCTTAACTGCTCCGCGCCGGACAATCAGCGAACGAGCGGTTCATCACGGACCCGGAAGTCCGGTGTCAGGATTTGGCATTGGGCCACCTGGCCGACGAGCTTTCCGCGGACCTGCCATACAATGCGCTTGTCCGGCGTGACTTCGAAGATATGGGCGCCGGTGCGGTCGTCGGTGTCGCGCGTGTTCCAGTTGCAAACGATCGTGTTGCCGTTCGGCAGGCGCTGGAGGCCGGCGAGAATGCCGAATTGTATGGCCGGCAGCCAACTGCTGTCCACGCGCCAGACGGTGTGGTCCTCACGGTCGTATTCCGTGACGGCGCCGCCGGCGGAGATCAGCGTGTTACCATTCGGCAGGCGCAACGCTGCGACCGGGCTGGCGGCGCGGGGGAATTCGCGGAGGACCCGGCCCTGCGTGTCGTACTCGCGGACGGCGCCTTCGGCGGTGAACGGCACGAGGTAGGTGCCCGCGGGCGTCTTGCGGCACATGCGGAACTGCGCATGCGGCGTCTTCTCCGTCGTCGAGAGCTTCACCTCGCGCACGATTTCGCCCTTCCGGTTCACTTCGATCAACCGGCATTCGCCGACAATGCCGATGAGCACGTTCCCGTCGGGCAGCGGTTGGCAGGTGGGGACTTCATTTGGCTTCTCGGTCTTGAATTCCCACACCACCTGCTTGTCGCGCGTGACCTCGCGTACGCCCTGGTAGTAGGTCGTGAGAATATGGCCGTTGGGCAGCAGCCAGGCGTCCTGCGGATGCGGCACGGAGTATTCCCAGGCGACTTCACCCCGCTCGTTGAGCAAGACCACCCGATCGTGCTCATGCTCGGAAACCAGGCAGGCGTAAGGCCCGCGCAGGTTTTCGTGCCAGAAGTTGTGTGCCAGCGCCGGCCCGGTGTCCGGCAGGCCCAGCGGGTTGCGCGGGTCCACATCGAGCACCGGCCAGACGAGTTCGCCGCGAAGCTGCGCCGCTTCGTCCTCGTAGGCTCCGAGGCGAAGCGAATTGGAATCCAGCCACAGGATGACCGCGTGGCGTTCCTCCGGGGGCACGGACTTGCGATGGGCTTCGGTCATGAGGGCCTTGCCGAGACGGCAGTAGCGCGCGCCGAAGCGCCCGGGAATAGTGCGCGCGCCGCCATGGATGCCGCTGTAGTCGCTGATCATCTGCCGATACATCGCCCCGGCAAACCAGAACGCATCGTCGCGCAATGCGTCGTAGCTCATGTCCTGCGGGCCCTTCTTCTGCTTCAAGTGGCAGGGGAGGCAGGTCTGCTCGAAGATGGGTTTAATCTGGCGGTGGTAGCTGATGGGCTCGATATGGCCGAGCTCGGGCTGAGGTTTCGAGGGCGCGCGCCGCAGCGCCAGTGGAGAAACGGCCGGGCGGGGAGTGCGATGCTGGCTCTCGTGGCAGCCTTGGCAGGTCAGGTGTTCGCCGGGATGCACGAAGGCCACCGAGCGCATGGATTGAATCGCCCGGTAGTCCTCGTCCAGCACCTGGAGGATAAGTTCCTTCGCCGCCGGCGCCTCGAAATAGGCGCTGCCATCCGCCTCGACGGGCACAATGCCCAGCGGGATGCGCGGCGTATTCTCGCGCTCGTAGCCGATCATCGGCGCGCCGATGAGATGGTTCTCCTTGAGGATGTTCTGTGTTACGCGCAGCCACTTGATCTTCGCATCCGGTGGGAACGGCAGATCGGAATCGTAAACATTCATCACGGCGATGGTGGCCGGCTGGCGCGTGTCAGCGGGCTGCGTGCGCGGCGGAATCACCGGCGGTGCCGGGCGCGCGCGCAGCGGGATCGGGTCGATGATGCGCAGCCGCTCGTCCGGCGCGCAGGGCAGGAGCGCATGCTCGGCGAGCAACTCCTTGTTGCCAAAGCGGTCGAGCAACACGACGTCTTCCCACGCGTTGCAGAGGAAGAAGTCTTCGCTGAGCGGCCAGGGCGTGCCGTATTTGTAATGCTTCCGGCCATCCATCTCCGTCTCGGGGAACGGTTCGTCCGGTGTAACCCGGCGCACCTGCGACATGTGGTGGTCATCCGGGATGCTCAAGTCGAGCCGGCAGATCGAGCCATAGACCTCGCCATGATGCGGCGCGGCGGTGAAGACGTAGCGCGCCGAGTTCGGGATGGCGCGGATGCCCATTTCCACCAGCGGCGCGCCCATCCGGCTGTCGAGCTCCGTGCCGTTGGATACCTTCCAGCGTTCGCGATCCGGAAAGGTGTGATACGGGAGCGGGTAATTGCCATGCGGCGCGCGCGGGTCGGTGCCGTCCGGTCCGGACACCCAGAACCGCGAGCCCAGGCAGTTCTCCCGGTCGGTGTAATCCCAGCGCGTGTAAACCAACTGGCCTTCGTTGTTCACGCTCGGATTCCACTCGGACGTTTCGTAGTAGCTCAGCGGGGTGAGGTCCGAGCCGTCGGCGTTCATCGAGAACAGCGTGTAGGTGCGCACCTGCAAATCGCCGAAGCAGCGAATGTAACCGCCGCGACGCTCGGAGACGAAGGCGATGCGCCCGTTCGGCAGCCAGCACGGATCGAAGTCGTTCACGTCGCCGTCGGTCAACTGCGTCAACTGCGTGCCATCCGCGTTGACCTTGAACAGGTGGAAGACTGTCCCGGGCGAGAAGACCCACTTGTGTTCACGGTTGGCGGTCCAGGCGAAGACAACCTGCCGCCCGTCGAACGACAAATCCGGCGTGGCGAACGCGCCGTGGTCGAGTTTGCGCCCCTGCAGCCGGCCATTCGCCACCACCGCATTTTCGAGCACATTGACTAGCCGGGGGGAGGTCTTGAAATTCCTAAGCGCGTAAAGCCCGCCGCCGGGCAGCGCGTTAAAGCCGAAGTATTGGGTGACAAAATGCCCGCCCTGGATGTCCGTGGTGCTGGGATTCGAGCGCGCCGAGCCTTCAAACGATCCCCGGGCTACGCAGAGGAGCGCGTCGAAGTCGAGCAGCGGATTCCGGAGCGCCATTTCGCGCCGCAGCGCACAGGCGGCGAGGTAGAGTGCGACGTCCTCGGCACTGCCCGGCTTCGGGGTGGCGGAGGCGGCTTGCGATTTCAGGCGGGTGAAGTCACGGCCCCATCCGGCGAGGTCCAGGTCGGGGTTTGCCTTAGAGAGCCAATCGCGCAGCGCCTCCGTGCGCCGCATCGTCGTGCCCAACGGGCCGCCGTCCGTTTCCCAGACCAGCGCATGGGGGTCACAGCTTTGCGCGATGACGTTCGTCACCTCCACCCAGCAGTTCGGACGGGATTGGGGATATTCAAGCTGGCCGGGCGCGAAGAGGTTGCTCCGCCAGTTCGTATATTCCGTCAGCCAGTAGCGCAGCACGCCATCGCGGAAATCCGCAGCGGAAACGGATTTCAGGTCCAGGTCGGCGATTGTCTGGGCCAGCAGGCGTCGTTCGCGGCTCACGTCCCTGGCCGGCGGCATGGGCTGGAGCGCCGCGGACATGACGCTGTGTTGCGTGCGCGGCCAGATGCCGGTTTCGCGGTCCTCGCTGAGCAATCGCCGGAGCACGGCATCCGCGCGGCGGACAGACAAGTCGGGAACACGCTCGCTCTTGCAGTCGTCAAACCGCCACCAGCCGATGGTCGCGCCATCCGCCTGGGGCGCGGTGGTTGGCGTCGGGCCGATCTCCCGCGCCACGTTGGACAGTCGCACCCACTGGATGTCACCGTCGCAGCCGAGATCGCCGTTTACCAGTGCGCCGATGACCAGCGGGCCCGCCTCCGGCTGGCCGACCGGCCGCGTGAGCGCTCGTTCGACGGCCAACGATCCATCCACGAACACGCGGCCGCGCTGCTCCTCTAGGACCAGCGCGATCTCGTGCCACTGGCCATCCGCGACGTTCGTAGCGGTCCACAAATGGTCCGGTTGACAGCCGGGCAGGTAGGCGGCCAGGAGGCCGCTGCCTGGAGCGGTGAACAGTTCCCAATGCGTGCTGGAACGCTTCGACTCCTGCGCGATGAGGATATTGTAGCTCTGGCGGGTGTTCAGCCGGGCGCGGCACTCGACGGTCAAAGGGCGCCGCCCGTAATCAGCGTTCGGCGCCACTTGGGCAACCTGGCGAGCCGTTCGCAGTGTTTGCGCCGAGCCTGTCGCTGGAGTCTGAGCCGGGAGTGCGCCAACATCTGCCAACAAGACTGCCAGGGCGATAGCCCCCGCCCGGATTCCCGCTCGATATCTTATTTGGCGTCGCATGGTTTTCGTTAGCCCGTACCGCAGTGTCTTCGCCCTGAGAGTAGCTTGGCGCTGAGACCTGCCGGAAGCAGAATCGGCATCCGGGCTGCATCCGGCTGCCGGCTGGAAGGATGCGCGAAGGAGTATGTGCCAGTTCCCTGGTTTGTGCCTGGCTTGGTTGGCGCATTGATGTGGCTCTGAGTGGCTTTCCAGCGCACCACTTTCCCGCCAGGGCCAGTGACA
>SESG01012704.1_pt1 | contig 12466 bp, 11 predicted proteins | sample 3171421 | NCBI WGS metagenome assembly SESG01 (sample SAMN10866946, study PRJNA518727) | freshwater metagenome | biome: subpolar coniferous forest; feature: holomictic lake; material: water; isolation source: holomictic Lake 227, 6 m and 8 m depth | place: Canada: near Kenora, Ontario | collected... | reverse complement strand
GCCCGCATCCCGATCGAAGGCCAGAAGACACGCGACATCACCGGCGGTCTGCCGCGTGTTGCCGAGCTGTTCGAGGCGCGTTCACCCAAGGACAAGGGTGTGCTGGCTGAAATGACCGGTACCGTGTCATTCGGCAAGGAAACCAAGGGCAAGATCCGCTTGCAGATCACCGATCCGGACGGCGCCGTCTGGGAAGAACTGGTGCCCAAGGAAAAGAGCATCATCGTGCACGAAGGCCAGGTGGTGAACAAGGGTGAAAGCGTGGTCGACGGCCCGGCTGATCCGCAGGACATCCTGCGTCTGCTCGGTTCCGAAGAACTGGCGCGCTACATCGTTGACGAGGTCCAGGACGTCTACCGTCTGCAGGGCGTGAAGATCAACGACAAGCACATTGAAGTGATTGTTCGCCAGATGCTGCGCCGTGTGGTGGTTGAGAACGCAGGCGACTCAACCTACATCAACGGTGAGCAGGTCGAACGCTCGGAGATGCTCAACACCAACGACGCCCTGCGCGCCGAAGGCAAGATTGCAGCGACCTTCACCAATTTGCTGCTGGGCATTACCAAGGCGTCCTTGTCCACCGACAGTTTCATCAGCGCGGCTTCCTTCCAGGAAACCACCCGTGTGCTGACCGAAGCGGCCATCATGGGCAAGCGCGACGAATTGCGTGGCCTGAAGGAAAACGTCATCGTCGGCCGTCTGATCCCGGCCGGCACTGGCATGGCTTATCACGAAGCGCGCAAGGTTCGCGAGAACATGGACGATGCAGAGCGCCGCGCCATTGCCGAAGCCGAGGCCGCAGAACTTGCGGGTGACGTGGACGCTGCTGCGCAGGCCAACGAAGGAGCCGTGTCCGAATAGGACGCATCGGGCTTGCGACCTGACAACACGCCTCAAGTCCCGGTAACGGTGGCTTGGGGCGTTTTTGTTACTGTCGCTGACCGCTACCTCACTGCACTGGGAAATTGAAGGAAATGAGCGACTCCGTCGTGCTCTGGTTTGTCATCGCCGTGCTCCTGTTCTGGGCCATGGGTGCCTACAACCGCCTGGTGCGCTGTCGCTCCCAGGGCCTGCTGGCCTTTTCTGTGTTGGCGGGGCACTTCAACCAGTACCTGCTGCTGGTGAAAACCCATGTGCCCGCTGCCGATGAGGTGAATACGGCGGTTCTCGCGGCCTGGGCCGGACTCGCTGCCGCTGCCGATCAGTTCAGTGCCTCTTTGCGAGTGGCCCACACTCAGCCCTTGAACGCGCCGGCCATGCGTGCTTTGAAGACGGCGCTTGAGACCCTGCAACTGTCGCGGGGTCGCGTCTGTGAACGACCTGCGCAAGCGGCTGAGTCGGCTGCGGCGCAGGCCTTGGCCGTGCAATGGGAGCAGGTTTCTGTCATGACCGAGTTGGCCCGTGCCGATTTCAACCGGACGGTCGAGCACTACAACCAGGCGATCGGGCAGTTCCCGGCCCTGCTGCTGGCCTGGCTGTTTGGTTTCAAGCCGGCGCAAATGATTTAGGTTGATGCATGACTCTGACTGAAACCAGTATTCCTTTGTGGCGCCAATTGCAGGCCACGGCCAGCATGTTGCAGGCCATTCGCAACGGCGTCTCCGGTACGGCTGCGCTCAATGCGGTTAGCCCGGATTTGCGCGCGGGCGTGCAGGCGTTGAGCTTTCATGCGCTGCGCTCGCTGGGTCGGGCCCAGGCGCTGCGCCAATTGCTGGCAGGGCGCACGCCACCGCCGCCGGCCGATGCCTTGCTGTGCACGGCCCTCGCGCTGGCGTGGCAGGAGCAGGATGCGCCCTACGAGGTGTTCACGCTGGTGAACCAGGCCGTTGAAGCGGCCAAGCGAAGTCCGGCAACGCAGCAGCAGGCCAGTTTCATCAACGCCTGTCTGCGCCGCTTTCTGCGCGAGCGCGAGGCCCTGGTGGCGGCAACCGACAACAACCCGCTTGCACGCTGGAACCACCCGCTCTGGTGGATTGAGCGTCTCAAGAAAGACTGGCCCGCACAATGGCAGCAGATTCTTGCCGCGAACAACCAGCATGCGCCCATGAGCCTGCGCGTCAACGCAAGACGGACCAGTGTGCCGCTTTATCTGCAGACCCTGCAGGCAGCGGGTCTGAGCGCCGTGGCGCAGGGACCTTGCGGCGTCACCCTGGCGCAGGCCAGACCGGTACCCGAGATACCCGGCTTTGCCGATGGCCTGGTGTCGGTGCAGGATGGCGCAGCGCAAATGGCTGCGCCGCTGCTGCTGTCTGGGCTGCAGTCATCGGGCCCCTTGCGCGTGCTCGACGCCTGCGCCGCACCGGGCGGCAAGACGGCGCACCTGTTGGAGTTTGCTGACTGCCATGTGACGGCGCTCGAGATTGACGCGCAGCGCGCTGTGCGCATTCACCAGACCACGCAGCGTCTTGGTCTGCAGGCCGCAGTTGTGGTGGGTGACGCAGCGGCGCCGGCAAGTTGGTGGGATGGGCAATTGTTCGACGCCATCCTGCTCGATGCACCCTGTTCGGCATCGGGCATTGTGCGTCGCCATCCGGATGTGCGCTGGCTGCGGCGCGCCACCGATATTGACCAGTTGGGCGCTATCCAGGCCCGGCTGCTGAAGGTGCTGTGGCCCTTGCTCAGACCGGGCGGACGCATGCTGTACTGCACCTGTTCGGTGTTCAAGGCCGAGGGTCAGGATCAGGTGCAAACGTTTCTTGCGCACAACACAGACGCCGGTTTGCTGCCATCGCCAGGGCATTTAATGCCTTCAAACAGGGCAAACGAGGGTGCAGCACCGGACAATCCAGACCGTGACCATGACGGCTTTTATTTCGCTTTGCTTGAAAAACGCGCGGCTTGACCTGCTTGCGCTGCTGCTTGGCGCCTGCTTCGCCTGGAGCGCCAGCGCGCCGGCGCGGGCCGAGCCGGCAGCGCCCGACATCTCCTCGCTCAAGTTTGAGCGCACGGCTGATGCCGTTCTGCTGAGCGTCAACGTCCGGTTCGAATTGCCGTCCGTGATCGAAGAGGCGCTGCTCAAGGGTGTGCCGATGATCTTCGTGGCCGAGGCCGAACTCTTGCGTGAGCGCTGGTACTGGACCAACAAGAAGGTGGCGAGCGCTGAGCGTCATATGCGGCTGGCCTATCAGCCCTTGACGCGGCGCTGGCGGCTCAACGTGGCCTCCGGCATGATCACCGCTGCCGGCTTGAGCGTGGCCCTGAATCAGAGCTTTGACACCTTGTCGGATGCGCTGGCAGCGGTGCAGCGCCTGTCGCGCTGGAAGATCGCCGATGCGGCCGATATTGATGCCGAACAACAGCACCTGGCAGTCTTCCGTTTTCGTCTCGATACCTCGCAGTTGCCGCGTCCGTTTCAGATCGGCACGCTGGGTCAGTCGGATTGGAATCTTGATTACTTGATCAGACAACCCTTGCTGTTGGAGCACAGCAAGTGAACGACTCCGACCCGACACTTGCCGGCGCGGGGCGTTTCTCACTCCGGAATTCCCGCGCGCTGCGCTGGTCGGTCGGTGTCGGCCTTGCGGTCATGGTGGGCATCGGCCTGGTGTTGCTGTTCCTGCTGACGCAGGCCACCACCAACCGCGACATGTATGAGCGCAATTACGCCTCGCTCTTTGCGCTCAACGTGGTGGTCGCAGGCCTGTTGATTCTGGTCATCGTCTGGATGGCCTTTCGCCTGCTCAAGCGTTTGCGACAGGGAAAATTTGGCAGTCGCTTGCTGATCAAGCTGGCGGCCATTTTTGCGTTGGCGGGGTTTGCACCCGGCGTCCTGATTTATGTCGTGTCCTACCAGTTCGTGTCGCGTTCGATAGAGAGTTGGTTTGACATCAAGGTCGAAGGCGCCCTCGAAGCCGGTCTCAACCTGGGGCGGGTGACACTGGAGACGCTGTCCAACGATTTGAGCAGCAAGGCACGGGCAACGGCGCTGCAATTGGCAGAGACGCAGAACGCCAGCGTCGGCTTGCCACTGGAGCGCGCGCGTGAGCAACTCGGCGCGAGTGACTTGATGCTCTGGAGTGGCGCCGGCCAGCTGATCGCCGCGGCCGGCCAATCCCGCTACCAACTCAATCCCGAGCGGCCCACCCAGCAGCAGTTTCGCAACGCGCGGGTGCAGAAGTCGGTTAGCTGGATTGAAGGCCTCGACGATGCCAGTCCGGGCACTGTGCGCAACGCCCGCATCAAGGCGCTGGTGCTGGTGGCCAATTCCAATCTCGATCTGCTGGAGGAGCCGCGCTTTCTGATGGCCAGTCAGGCGTTGCCGCCAACACTTGTGGCCAATGCCCTGGCGGTGACCGAGGCCAACCGTGAATACCAGGAACGGGCGCTGGCGCGTCAGGGTTTGCAGCGCATGTACATCGGAACCCTGACGCTGAGTCTGTTTCTTGCGGTCTTTGGCGCCGTCCTGCTGGCGGTGGTGCTGGGCAACCAGATTGCGCGGCCGCTGTTGTTGCTGGCGGCCGGTGTGCGCCAGGTGGCGGCAGGCGACCTCACGCCCAAAGCCTCCTTGCAGGGAAGGGATGAACTGGATGGTCTGACGCGCGCCTTTGCCGACATGACGCAGCAACTCTCGGACGCCCGACAGGCCGTGCAGGGCAGCATGGAGCAGGTGAATGCGGCGCGTGCCAACCTGCAGACGATTCTGGACAATCTCACGGCCGGTGTCATGGTGCTGGATGCGCAGGGCGTGGTGCAATCATCGAACCCGGGTGCGACCCGCATTCTGCGCGTGCCGCTGGCGGTCTTCGAGGGCCGCCGACTGACCGACATCGAAGGCTTGCAGTCCTTTGGCGAAGATGTGCAACGCCAATTCGATTCCTTTCTTGGTACGCGCACCGAACATGGCCTGGACCACTGGCAGCATTCGTTTGAGCTGGGCAATGCCGCCGCACGGCTGATTGGCAGGCAGGCCGAGGATGCGCTCATTCTGGTGGCGCGTGGCGCCGAATTGCCCGATGCCAAGCGCTTGCTGGTGTTTGACGACATCTCTGAAATCGTGTCGGCGCAACGGGTTCAGGCCTGGGGTGAAGTGGCCCGACGGCTGGCGCATGAAATCAAGAACCCGCTGACGCCGATTCAGTTGTCGGCGGAACGGCTGGCGATGAAGCTGGACGGCAAGATTCCCGCGCCTGAGCAGGCTTTGCTGACCAAATCGGTCAAGACCATCGTGGACCAGGTTGATGCCATGAAACGCCTGGTCAATGAGTTTCGTGACTATGCCCGGTTGCCGGCGGCTGAGCTCAAGGCGATTGACTTGAATGCCCTTGTGTCCGAGGTGCTGCAGTTGTATGCCAGCGAAACCTCGCAGGTGCCGGTGCGCGTCGATCTCGATGCGCGTTGCCCGAGGATGATGGGCGACTTTCAGCAACTGCGCCAAGTGCTGCACAACCTGCTGCAAAACGCGCAGGACGCGACGGAGTCGGCCGGACGCGCCAGCGAGGAATACGGCGTGACCGTGCGCACACAGTGGCTTGAGGCAGCCGGGCGCGTGCGTCTGAGTGTGATTGACTGTGGCACGGGTTTCCCTGAGAACATTTTGAAGCGCGCCTTTGAGCCCTACGTCACGACCAAGGCCAAAGGCACCGGTCTTGGCCTGGCGGTGGTCAAGAAGATTGCTGACGAACACGGGACCCGGGTTGACATCACGAACCGAATGCTCGACGGCAAGGTGGTGGGTGCGCAGGTTTCGTTATCATTTACCATCGAGACTGTCGCGCCGGGCTAACCGGGCGATGCAGGTCTACCCAAGGAACACGCAGAATCATGGCAAACATACTGGTGGTTGACGACGAGCTCGGCATCCGCGACCTGTTATGGGAAATCTTGAACGACGAAGGGCATAACGTCGAGGTTGCCGAAAATGCAGCCCAGGCCCGCGCCGCGCGTTTGCGTGATCGGCCTGATCTGGTTCTGCTTGACATCTGGATGCCAGACACCGATGGCGTCACCTTGCTCAAGGAATGGTCTTCCAGCGGCGCCCTGACCATGCCGGTCATCATGATGAGCGGTCATGCCACCATCGATACCGCGGTTGAGGCGACCAAGATTGGCGCGCTGGCGTTTCTGGAAAAACCGATCACCCTGCAGAAATTGCTCAAGGCGGTGGAGCAGGGTTTGGCGCGCGGTCTGGTGCGCAAGACGACCGCGCCCTTGGCGACATCGCCGGTTTTACAGACGGCCGAGTCGGCAATCGGCATGGGTCTCCCCTTGGCGGCCGTTGCGGACGCAGGGCCGCAGGCGCAGCAAAGTTTCATGCTCGACAAGCCCTTGCGCGAGACGCGCGACGAGTTTGAAAAAGCGTATTTTGAATACCACCTGGCCAAGGAAAACGGCTCCATGACACGGGTCGCCGAGAAAACCGGACTCGAGAGAACGCATCTCTACCGCAAACTCAAGCAGCTCGGCGTTGACCTGACGCGCGGCAAGCGCAACGGGGTCTGACCACAGCGTAAAAGCGGCGCAAAGTGCTGCTATACTCTGCCGCTCTGGCCCGGTAGCTCAGTCGGTAGAGCAGAGGATTGAAAATCCTTGTGTCGGTGGTTCGATTCCGCCCCAGGCCACCAAATCAACACCGTAGAAACAGATGTTTCTACGGTGTTCCTGTTTCTGCATTGCATAACCGGCAATGCCGCGCCGAGCGGGACGCGACAGAGCCAGTCCTGCCCCGGCGTGCACGTGTCTGTAACTCAAGAAAAGTTCTCCATGACCACTGCTCGTCTGCTAAAAAAAGTTTGCCTCATCACGGGAGCGGCCCAGGGTATCGGGCTCGCGACCGCGCTTAAATTTGCCGCCGAAGGCGCCACCGTCATCGTCTGTGATATCAAACAGGCCGGCGTCGATGAGGCAGTGGCACAGTGCCGAGCCCTGGGCGCCAGCGCCGCGGGTTTTCTGGTTGACGTGACGCAACGCGCTACGGTTGACGCCGTGGTGGCCAAGATCAGAGAGCAGTTTGGCCGCATCGATGTGCTGGTGAACAACGCTGGCATCACGCAGGATGCGCGGCTGCAGAAAATGACGCTGGAGCAGTTTGACCGTGTGATTGACGTCAACCTGCGTGGTGTTTTCCATTGCTCGCAGGCGGTGGCAGAGGTCATGGTGGCGCAGGGTGGCGGCGTCATCCTCAATGCCAGTTCCGTGGTCGGTCTCTATGGCAACTTTGGCCAGACCAACTATGCCGCCACCAAGTTTGGCGTCATTGGTTTCACCAAGACCTGGAGCCGCGAACTCGGCCCCAAGGGCATACGCGTCAATGCCGTGGCACCGGGCTTCATCATGACGCCGATGGTGTCGGCCATGCCCGAGAAGGTGCTTCAGGGCCTGCAAGCCAAGGTGCCGTTGGGACGCCTGGGCATGCCACAGGAAATCGCCAACGTCTACGCCTTTCTGGCCAGCGATGAAGCCAGTTACATCAATGGCGCGGTGATCGAGGTCTCGGGCGGCATGTCGCTCTGATTGCCGAGCGCGCTGACCATCACGGGTGGTGTTTCAGCGCGTCACTTCAATTTATTCGAATGGTGCAGTCAAATTTTCACGGGTGAATGGTGGCAGGCGTCTTCTAGACTGACGCCATTCCATTCATCACACTGAAAGTACGACATGACCTCCATTCTTTACGTAAAAAGCAGCATCCTGGGCGAGCATTCGGCCAGCAGCGCCGTGGTTGACGCCCTGCACGCGCACTGGACGCAAAAACACGCCGGTGCCAAGCACGTGGTGCGCAATCTGGGCGCCGACGCACTGGCCCATCTGGACATGGCAACCCTGGGCGCCATGCGCTCTGAATCGGCCGAAGCCCAAGCGGGTGCGGCCACGGGGCTGAAAGTGTTGCAGGAACTGCTTGACGCCGACACCCTGGTACTCGCCGCACCCATGTACAACTTCGGCATTCCGTCGAGCGTGAAGGCCTGGCTTGACCACGTGATTCACCCCGGCAAGACTTTCCAGTACGGCGCCAACGGACCTGAAGGTCTGCTCAAGGGCAAGAAGGCGGTTCTGGTGTTGTCCACTGGTGGCGCTTACACCGAAGGCCCGGCCAAGAGCATGGATTTCGTTGAGCCTTATCTGCGTGCCGTGCTGGGCTTCATTGGCATCACCGATGTGACCGTTGTGCGCGCTGAAGCGCAGGCCATGGGCGAGGCTGGCGTTGCCAGCAAGGCCAAGGCTGTGGCCGCTGTACGGGCGCTGTAATTAGCGACTGATAAAACTTCCCGACTTGCCGCCGTGCTTTTCCAGCAGGCGCACGTCGGTGATGGTCATGCCGCGGTCGACTGCCTTGCACATATCGTAGATGGTGAGCAGGGCGACTTGCACCGCCGTGAGGGCTTCCATTTCGACGCCGGTGGGGCCCACTGTTTCCACGGTGGCGGTGCAGGCAACGCCGGCAGGGCGCGTGCCTTCGGCGTGCAACAGTTCAAATTCAAGCGCAACCCGGGTCAGCGCCAGTGGATGGCACAGCGGAATCAGTTCGCTGGTCTTCTTGGCTGCCATGATGCCGGCGATTCGCGCAATACCCAACACATCGCCTTTCTTTGCGCTGCCGGCCTCGATGATGGCCAGTGTGTCAGCCTGCATTTCAATGCGGCCGCCCGCTACGCCGATGCGGTGTGTGCTGGCTTTGGCCGCCACATCCACCATGTGGGCCTGGCCCTGGGCGTCAAAATGCGTGAGTGAGTTCATGGTGAAATTCGGTGGCGTTGAAATTTGGCGTTCGATGCGAAATTTACAGAACGTTTATGGTGAACTGGCATCATACGATGCATGTCGTGCATTTTTGCCTTGAACCACCATCGCTGATTGTCAGCAGTTGGAAACCCTTGTGACCCTACCCATTCGTTTTCGCAAACTGTTGCACGGCACTCGCAAGACCTGGTTTGTGCCGGTTTTGTTGGGGCTCGGCCTTGGCGGACCGGTTTCCCTGCAGGCGCAAGTTGCTGCGACCGCGGCACCGGCCAATCTTCAGTTGCCCACGCTGGGCGACGGCAGCGACATGACGACCAGCGCCGAGCGGCGCCTGGGGGACCGCATCGCGCGTGAGATCTACCGCGACCCGGACTACATCGATGACCCGGTGCTGGCCGAATACGTGCAGGGTATCTGGCAGCCGCTGCTGGCCTCAGCCCGCGCCCGCGGCGATCTGTCGAGCGAACTCGATGAGCGTTTTTCGTGGGAGATCATGCTCGGGCGTGATCGCTCGGTCAATGCCTTTGCCTTGCCGGGGGGCTACTTTGGTTTGCACCTGGGGCTGATCGCGGTCGTCAGCAGCCGCGACGAACTGGCCTCGGTGATGGGGCATGAACTCAGCCATGTCACGCAACGCCATATTTCACGTCTGATGGTCAAGCAGGGGCAGCAGACACCCTGGATGATCGGCGCCATGATTCTGGGCGTTCTCGCTGCCAGCAAAAGTCCGGATGCCGGCAATGCGCTGATCATCGGCGGGCAGGCTGTCGCGGCTCAGACGCAGCTCAATTTTTCGCGCGACATGGAGCGCGAGGCCGATCGTGTCGGTTTCGGTGTCATGACAGAGGCCGGCTTCGAGGCGCAGGGTTTTGTCTCGATGTTTGACAAATTGCAGCAGGCTTCGCGTCTGAACGACAACGGCGCCTACCCCTATCTGCGCAGCCATCCGCTGACCACCGAGCGCATCGCCGATATGCGTTCGCGCCAACCGTTGGGCACGATGGCGCCTGCCGCCGGAATAACCCATGCCGAACACGCCATGATCAGTGCCCGCGCACGGGTCTTGTCGAATCCGGGGGCGGATGCTTTGCACGCCATTGGCGCCGAAGCACAAGGGATGCGACTGGCGACACTGGCGCCTGCGTTGCAGGCCGGGGTGCTTTACGGCGCGGCGTTGGCTGCCAACCGCTTGCGTGATTTCAGCAGTGCCAGAGAGCGTCTCGCGCGTTTGACAAAGACCGTACAGGCCGATGCCGCGGCGACTCGCTTGACGCGTTTGCTGGCGCTGGAAGTCGCGCTGGCAGCGGGCGAGGACGCGCAGGCAGCGGCCTTGCTGAAGGCAAGCCCGGTTCAAGTCGGCACTGATCTGCTGGAGCCGCGTCCTGAACTGTTCCTGCGCGCACAACTTGTGCTGCACGCCGGCCCGGCACAGGAAGTCAGCGACGTGGCGCAGCGCTTGCAGGTCTGGGTGATGTCGCACCCGCACGATGCGCAGGCCTGGCAATTGCTCTCGAGCGCCTCCGCAGCGCAGGGACAGACCTTGCGCGCCATTCGGGCTGATGCCGAGGCCCACATGGCACGCCTGGACTACCCGTTGGCCCTGGAACGCTTCAAGGCGGCGCAAGAGTTGTCGCGTCAGGCGCGCAGCGCTGCGGCGGCGGCCGACCACATCGATGCATCCATCATCGACAGCCGACGCCGCCAGGTGGAGTCACTTATTAAGGAACAGGCGCTCGAGCGCTGAATCGATCACGATGCCAAAGCACGAGTAGATCAGCGAGCCCAGCAGCGCGGCGCCAAAGCCGCGCACATAAAAGCCCTCAAGCACGCCGGCAGCGGACCAGAACATCAGGGCGTTGATGACAAACAGGAACAGTCCGAGTGTCACGATCGTGACCGGCAGGGTCAGCAACACCAGCAGCGGGCGCAGAATCATGTTGAACAAGCCGATCACGAATGCCGCGATCAGCGCAGCGCGAAAGCTTTGCAGCGCCACACCGTCGTAGAGATAGGCCACCGCCAGCAGGGCGCTCGCGCTGAGCAGCCATTTGAAGATCAGTTTCATGGGCGCAAGAATAGCACCCTTGCGCTTGTGCCTACTTCCAGCGCAGCGGCTCCAGATCCACGTTGTGCTTGCCGTCACCGAGCATCAGCACCCCTTCCTGAATCGTGGCTTGCAACTGCATGCTGCGTGTGGCCATGGGAATGAGTGCCTGCGAGGCGCTGGTCGGAATTCGCAGCACGCTCAGGTTTTGTGGGCGAGCGAGTTTGGCCTCCATGCTGCGCCACCAGATTTCCGCCGCCTGGCTGAAGCAGTACAGCACCACTTCGTTGGCGCGGCCGCAGGCCTTGAGCAGCGGCTTGTCTTCCGGTTGGCCAACCTCGATCCACAGGCGCGTGAGGCCGGTGAAGTCGCGCAAAACGACATCAGGCTCGTCGGGGTCGCTCAAGCCGGCACCAAAACTCAGCACGCCGTCACCGCCGCACACCGATTGCAGCTTGTGCGCCTGCCATGCCAGCGCGCACAGTCGCACCATCATGCGCTCGTCGGTCTCGCTGGGGTGTCGTGCCAGCGTCAGCGCGTGGTCGGCGTAGTAGGCATGGTCGATGTCGGCGATCTGGACACTGGCCTTGAAGATGGTCGATTTGGTCGCCATCAGACTCGTCTTGCGAGTTCGGTTGCTTTGCCGGTGTAACTACCGGGTGTCATCGCCAGCAGACGTTCTTTTTCTGCGGCTGGAATGTCAAGTTTGGCGATGAAGCCCTGCATCAGTTCGCGCGTCATCGGCTCACCGCGCGTGAACTTCTTGAGTTGTTCGTAAGGCTGAGGCAGGCCGAAGCGGCGCATCACGGTCTGGATCGGCTCGGCCAGAACCTCCCAGGATGCGTCCAGATCGGCTGCGATGGAAGCTTCGTTGATTTCAAGTTTGCCCAGGCCGGTGCCCAGCGAGTGGTAGGCCAGCACGGCGTAGCCCAGTGCCACGCCCATGTTGCGCAGCACGGTGGAGTCGGTCAGGTCGCGCTGCCAGCGGCTGATGGGCAGTTTTTCGCTCAGGTGCCGCAGAAGGGCATTGGCCAGCCCGAGGTTGCCTTCTGCATTTTCAAAATCAATCGGGTTGACCTTGTGCGGCATGGTGGAGGAGCCGACTTCGCCTTCGCGCAGCTTCTGCTTGAAATAGCCCAGTGACACATAGCCCCAGACGTCACGCGACCAGTCGATCAGGATGGTGTTGGTACGGGCCACGGCGTCAAACAGTTCGGCCATGTAGTCGTGCGGCTCGATCTGGATGCTGTAGGGCTGAAAATGCAGTCCCAGGCCCAAGGGCTCGGGGGTCTCAATCACCTTGCGCGCGAACGCCTCCCAGTCGAAATCGGGCCAGGCCGAAAGGTGGGCGTTGTAGTTGCCCACCGCGCCGTTCATCTTGGCCATGAGGGCAATGCCCGCGATCTTCTCGCGTGCGGCTGCCAGGCGCACCACGACGTTGGCGATTTCCTTGCCCACGGTGGTCGGGCTGGCGGTTTGCCCGTGCGTGCGGCTGAGCATGGCGACCTCGGCAAAGGCGTGCGCCATCGCGCGCAACTTGTCGATCACAGCGTCCAGCGCGGGCAGTAGTACCTGATCGCGGCCGGCTTTGAGTTGCAGGGCATGGCTGGTGTTGTTGATGTCCTCGCTGGTGCAGGCAAAGTGCACAAACTCGGATGCTGCCATCAGTTCGGTACGCCCTTCGAATTTTGATTTGATCCAGTACTCGACCGCTTTCACATCGTGATTCGTGACCTTCTCGATGGC
>SESG01007706.1_pt1 | contig 12467 bp, 22 predicted proteins | sample 3171421 | NCBI WGS metagenome assembly SESG01 (sample SAMN10866946, study PRJNA518727) | freshwater metagenome | biome: subpolar coniferous forest; feature: holomictic lake; material: water; isolation source: holomictic Lake 227, 6 m and 8 m depth | place: Canada: near Kenora, Ontario | collected... | reverse complement strand
AAATTCCAGTCTTGAAGAACTCTCGTTCGTCAGCTGACAATCGTGGAAACGCTTTGCCGATGAGGTCACCGTCTTTGTACTTTGCGAACTCCTCTGGAGTGATATCCAGTTCAAGTTCCCTTGCCATTTTCGATACGGGGGAGGTACGTGTGATTTTCATTTCTTATTTATAATCTGCGAGTTCATACAAGTCATCGCGAAACTCATCCATGAATACTGGACTGAGAATTCTGCTTGCGAGCGCCACAAGATCTTCATGTGAGAGACCTTTCAATGCCTCCTTTACAGTCGCAAGGAGTTTGGTGTTGTCAGGACTGATGTAATTATCACCAGGACGATATTCACTATTGGTATCACACATATTATTGGAGGGTCAAATGAATCGGCTTATCAAGACTGATAGTGGGTTTGATTTCCACACTGATGCCCAACACCATTCGAGTACCAAAAGAAGGAACGACCTCCCATGAACCCATCCAATGACCAAAAGGCTTCGAACCCAATGACCACCCTGGAGTAATTGAAGGATCATGAGCTGCCAACCAAGCGGCGTTATCATAACTGAATCCTGTGAATCGATCTCGAACCAATGTGCCACCTGAAGCGGACATGATCCCCAACATTACAATTGCTGCTACTACTTTCATATACTTATTTTATTCTATTTTTGGTTAATCTCAAGATTCATTCTCGAGAAATTTTTTATACTTGGGATGATTGATCAAGTAGTGATGGATGTCTGCTTTAAATTTTTGGAAGGACTTGATTGTTTCTCCGTGAGGAGGGGAGATGGCAAACTCTCTTGTAAACTCATTGTTGGCATCGAACAATGGGGATACCAACCAACTCTCCGTTTCTCCTTCATATGTTACGATGAATATTTCTTTTCTCATTATTCATACTTATAGTATACTAGATCGCAAAGGAACCTTCAAGATTTAATTCTCTATTCATCAAAATCCAGTATTCAACATCAGCAATACAACATTGATTCATGTAAGCAACTGCCTCGTCTTTCGATGTTTTGTCTTTTCGAAACACCTCAGCAATGATTTGCATGTTATGTGGAAGTTCATCGATAGGGGGTACATTGAGCAAATGTAGGATGGCTACATCCATTTCGTTTTTGTTAATCATTGAATATTCGGAATGTTGTATTTTGGAGTTTAGGGTGCCGTCTAACATATTCAGCAAGTGGAGTAAACTCATCATATAGAAATTCTCCATCATATTCTTCATCGCTGACACGGCGCCTCGCAAGTGATACAATAATTTCATTTCCTGAATCTGATTTAATTCTGAACCCTACATCGCAAGCGTCGTCGTATATATTCTCTGGTGATATTTGCAGATCCGAATACTCTGCGGAGTATGTCGTTACCCCGTCACGAGTGTACCTTGAGAAGGCAGCGAGCTCACAAGATGGCAATTGTCGTTTCATACGCCTTCCATGATGCGGACCACCTTCAGTTGCTTCGCAAGATACCAGAAGTTACCTTGAGCCTTCGGACGCTTGATCGCCTCGAAGTTCCGGATCTGAACTTCACACCAGACGCGACCTTTCGTTCCGAGGTGAGGTGCGAAGGTCTCTGGAGCGCAATGCCAACCCGGCCGAAATGCAAATCTTTTAGTTGGATGACTCTCGGCCTTGAGCCACTTTCCAATCGGAACGACCAAGCGCGCATTGATGAAGAGCGGGCCCAGTGTTCCGTTCTTACGGACTTTGAACAATTTGTAAGCGGTAATAGTTTTCATTCTGTTATAATATTAACGTTTTATTGTGGAACCTTCAACACTTACCAGCTGGACTGGTAAGCGAATTCAGCCCGTGCGAGTTTTGGATTGTCAAGAATCTTATCCAACTGCTTGACTGTGTCCTCGACGTCATCCCAATAGTATTGACCGTAGTCAGTGCTGCCGAAGAAGAATCCACTTGCAGAGGGCAAGAGCTCATGAGCTTCTGCTTCATCCTTCTTCACCAAAAGGTGTTCGCAGAGAGTACGAAGAGCTATCAGGCTCTCGCGAGGGCAATATGCATTCTGACATTCATCGACACCATCTTGAATGTTATCGACGAACCACTTGTGAATGGCATTTGCCTTCCTCCAGTAGCAACAGTTGAAAGAGACTTCAGCCATTCCCGGAGAAGGAAGATCTTCTCTGGCAATCCCCAACGTCGAGAGGAGTTTGTCGTATGCATCTTTCTCTTCCTGTGCGGTATGTTCGTAGCCGCCAGGAGAGGTGAATTTCGCTTCGAGGTACATGTCAAGGCCCATAGTATTATTTTATTTGGTTGTTGGTTTAATCTATTCTGTTATTATATTAACAGAAACTAGTGGAACCATCAATCTTTTTCTCTTGGCTTCGTGCCATAGATTTCGTCAGCAGCTCTCTCCACTTCGTCCATGTCGACTGAATTTTCGTCATTGACAAACGCTTTATAGATCAACTTCAAATATACTTTATATAGATCTGGATTTTCTTTTCTGACTTCACGAAGGACATATCGGAAGCGATTGTCCAACATCGGATCATTAAGTTTAAAAGATTGATCCAATTTCTCTTGAAAGAACTTTTTTCTATTTCCGACTGTGTCAAACTTCTTTCCTAATGAAAGGGATGTGTGATACATCTTTTGGATATGTCTCACGGCGGAATTTAAATTGGTATAAAATTCTATTGGCCTTTTGGAATGTTTGACTCTCTTAGAACCACCTGAAGGATAACCCTCAAAGCTTACATTTTTCTTTGCTAATATCTTTCTTGATACTGTACCACCGTGAGGATACTCTGAACCATGTGATGCCTTATATACCCCAAGAAGGTATTGTACGTAATGTAATATCTCGTGTTCTATGTGTTGAGATAGAACATGAACGGGTTCATTTATTAAATTGATATAGATGTTACCGTGATCATCTTCTGTATTCATTTTAAGTTCTTCATCCCATCCCCAGAAATAAGAACTGGTATCCTTCTCTTCCCAAATAACAAATACCTTTACTTGGGGGTTGAGGTATTGAAGATGTTCATATCTCGTACCCTTCAAATCTAACTTAAACATCTTTGGAAGGATCAACCCTTCTGGAATTTCCGTTAGCTCTTCTTCGCGGGTGACTTTATACTTAGATACCACCCAATTAAAAATATCTCTGTACATGCTTTGGGGTACAGAAAAAAGCCCCTCCATAATCATCTCGTATGTCTCGTTAAAGTTCACAAGATATTTATGGAGGGGCTGTGAGGTTAGTTCGCGGTATCTGAATCTACGATCTCCATGTCGTCATTAAGAACAACATCAAGGATAAACTTCTTGAAAGGTTCGAAGTCATCATCACCCATTTCGTTGATGTAGTCTTCATCACCACTACCACTGTACTCACCATCTGGATAGAAGTTGTAGTACTTCAAAGGTTTAATTTTTGTATAACCTGCGGCACCTGCAAGTATATTCAATGCCTTATCATATTGTTCTTGCGTGAGATCCTCCCTCTCTTTGAACTGACATGTCAGCCAATGAACTACGATAGCAGCTTTCTTGTCTACGGTATCACAATTAAGAAAAGAGTTATCACCTGCCCCAACTTCATAATCATTGAGATTGGATGGATCAAGAACATTATCAGTTACTAGTGGATTAGTAGCCCTCTTAGAAGATTTCGATTTAGAGCTGATCGTCACAGAGTGTGTCGAGGAAGAATTCGTCTCAAAGCAATTTGCGCGGATTGTTTTCATATATTTTATTTTAGTGATTGTCGTTGTCGGTTGATACTGAACTGTTAGGGTTGAACAGGAAGTCTCTAAGATTATTTTTGATATCTCCGCCACTACAGGTTAAGGTGTCCCATAAGGTGCCATGAGACTGATGATCGATGTAAGCATTTGTGGTTCCTGCTTCCCAGTTAGTGTTGAAGTTAAAATTAACCTCACCACAATTGTAAGTCTCTCGAAGTAACTCTACAAGCAACTCTTCGAGATAATCATTACCAGTCTGCTTGGCTTCAACAGCTGCATAATTGATCTTAGTGACTGTGTCGCTATGAGTATCGATCTCCCATCCAAACTCACCACCCACAATGTCGTATGGCCCACCCTTGAGATCCACAACTGGGATATTGTAACTCCTAGTGCTGATAGTAACCGAATGGCTGGAAGAACTATTCGTTTCGAAGCATCCACGTCTGATGATTTTCATATTTTAGATTATAGATTTATTTTTAACTTTTGCAAACATATTCTTCAGATTTTTTCTTCCACCGGTATCCATATGCAGTTTTTGTATTACCGTTTATACATGCAGATATATTGGTGTAATCTCTTTTTAGTGATCTGGCGGCTTCCGCAACAGAACAATGCTCAGCGACCACTTCGCCTGTTATTTTGTCTATTTGTTCCACTGGAATCGATTGATATAATTTCGCAGATATCGAACCACATCCCTTAATGATCTCTTTTATTTTGGGACCTAGATACGTACTTTTCCATTGATGGTCGTATGAAGTTTTATTTGCTATGTCCGTTGCATTATCTACATTATTGCCAAGGAATCTTAAAGTATCCTCTACAACAGCCGAATTGTAAAAACTATCAACATAATTTCCATCCAACTTATAACGATGTAGTTTACACAATTCCCATGGTTGTTTGAATTTTGTTGACCAAATAAAACCATGTGATACATCGTCCCTCCATTTAACTTTACAAATATTCGAAGCCAGGTATTTAATTTCTAAACATTTTTCGGCATCAACAGCACAATCAAAACGATTCATAAAGACGCCTTGTAAATTGTACTGATATATCGGTATAGCGTTCCAATGTTTACTGCCAAAGTGTCCCGATACTCCTTCGCCACCAGGAGTCATATTATATCCATTTTCATATGAATTTAATTTAGATATCCACAATGCTTCTTTTTCCAAGGCCGTAGGAACTGTGTCGATATCGTTTTCTATGATCTCCCATACAAAATGATCAATCCCATGTTTGTTATACGACCGTTGTAATTTTGACGAGTGGTGTTTATTGAGCAGTAATAATCGAAAATGGGTACGGACTCTTGTTTTCGGGTTATTAGTCCATCCCACATACACCTTATTCGTAATTTTATTTCTTATTTGGTAAATTAGAGCAGTTTTGTTTTTGTTCTTTGGAAACTTCATCGCGTATGATATTTAGCATATCTTTAGGGGTGATACCAGGATAAACATCATACAAAGTCGGTGATGTTGAATTCATCGCAAATTTATTATCAACTGCTGAAAAATATAAGGTCGACGTACCTTCGTCACCCATATAGAATTCATCCCAGGCCTTCTGGCTCAGCACCTTTTTCATCTCTAATTGTGCCAGAGCTTTATTGTCAAAGGAAACCGTCAAGCCATCTTTACCAAGAAGATTGATAATGTCTTTCTTCCACTGTTCCAATTTCAGTTCAATGCCTTGGGTGTAGTAGTCCAAACCATTTCCATAGGTCTTGTAACCTAGAAGAAGAATCTTTGGCTTGATGTCTCTTGCATTGCACCACTTGATGACTTCCTTACAATCGTTGTAGTCATGAACTCCCAAGATCATATGAAACACAACATTAGAGTAATCGATATTCGGGAGCACATACAAAGACGTAACACCTCTGTAAGATAACCCCAAGCCATGAATCAACTTCTCACGTTGAAGAGTCTTAATCATTTCCTGATATCGACGTGTGTGATAAAAGTTAACAGTCATGTTGGCGATGACCTTAACAGACTTCAAGCGATAGAGGAAGGTAAGAAGATCAGGATGGTCCAAGGGATTACCACCACCGATAGCTAATTCAGAACCAGGAGCAGCCTCTTTCCAAATCTCCCAAACCTTTTCCAAGTCCGCATGCTTGCCTTTATTGTTAGACATCTCATGACAGAACTCGCAAGTCTTCGAACGACTTACCAACTCACCGGCATCATTATAGACATCACCGAGATCACAATGGTTGGTGATCTTCATGTCGCAGCTCGTAGGAAGATCGTATACAGCCTCTTCACCGTCAGGCCACTCGCAAGTCTTGGTGCCATCAAAATCGATAGTCACTGCTACGTTGCCATTTTTATAAGTTATTGGAAAGTCAATCATGTTTTAAGTATAGAGGTAATAATTGGAACTATCAAGAGAGAATTTGTTCGATTGTCTCCTGCATAGGATTTTCTCCCCAAGGAAGACAGTCACCTGACCAACCAGCTGGGAGACCGCTGAGCGTCTTGATCTCTTCGGCATACACTTCAGTATCAGTATCATCATTATGTTTGACGATGTATGCGCCCTCAGCGATCGCCGCTTCCCGACTCATAGCCAGGACTACTGTTTCAAAAATGACTTCGACTTTATATAATTTTTTCATATGGTTTAATGTTTGGTAATATACTCGCAAACTTTCTGGAACTCGGAGAATGGGATAACATTCACACAAGTATATTCCGAGAAGACAGCAGGCTTCCTTTTCTCCAGCACACTCATCGCATTCACAAATTCCTCAGAATCCATCATCACTTCCAGATCACGCATCAGATTAAAACCCTTTACGATCATCGAAGCACTGGTATGATTCAAAAGATTTCGAATACGAGCTTGGAGATTTTCTACATTTACTAATATGGATTCTTTTATCATTCCTTATATATTAAAGCATAATTGCGGAACCATCAAGACAAAAAGAAAGGGTCTCAATTTCTCAAGACCCTTTCCGTTTTGTTTTTACTTCGACTGCTTAGCTGATTCGCGTAACGACGAACCCTGGATCGAATGCCTCGACAGCGACCTGCATGCCTTCACGACGAGCTGCGCGCTCGATGTTCCACTTCCGCTTACCTGGGAAGAAGAATGCGTCACCCGGACGGGTTGCATAGAGGGTTGACGTAAGCTTACCTCCATCACGACCACGGGTGGTAATCGGCTGATGGTAGATTTGATACGTGTCAGTTCCAAAGACGGATTCATCAGATTCAGTCAGTTGGGTTGGTTGGGTTGTTTTGGTTTCTTTTTTCATAACTTTTTGTAGACTATTAATCCGAGAAGTCAATTCCTCGATCAAGTCCATCACTGCATCATTTTTGGTTTTCATAATTTTATTGCAAAGTTGGGCTATATGCTCAAGTTCCATATCATTGCCCAATGCTCTCATCAGTCAAGCGGATAGTATTCTCCTCAGGAAGAATAAGCTTCTCCATCTCTGGGTACTGGCTCTGAAGTCGAGCCAATCTTACCTGAATGTTCTTGACATACTTCTCCGGGGTGTTCTTACAAGCACCAAATGCACCCGGCGTTCCTTTACGATTTTTACTTTTCGATTGTGTTCTTCTCATCACTCTAATATAGAGCGAAAAACGAATTAGTCAACTGGGTCTTTGTTTAATTCCCACTGGGTTATCTTTATCATGTCCCCTGCTTTATAATCACCACAATCATCATTTAAGCTTAAAGTATATGTACCACCCTTGAAGTCAACGATAGTTCCATATACTTCTTCGTCACCTAAAGGAAATTTGATAATGAACCCTAAGTCTTTCATTATTACCGTTAACCCCTTCTTAGCCTCGTCCAAGGTCTCACATCTCATGATAGAACGAATCTCGAAATCATACTGCGCTTTAATGACAGATGCGCCTTCCCATTTTCCATCTAAACGGTGTGTGAACCAACGGATTACCTCAGAAGGAATAATTGTATTTTGCATAAAAGTATTTATGCAAACCCCTACCCCCAATTATTAATCTTCAGGGGGTTCGTTATAGATTTTACCTATTACAACCATGATGCAGATAAGGAATATTGCGGCGGCGAGAATCATAATCTATTTAATCCTGCTAAGTGACAAGCATGCATCTCCAAAGCCATAATGACGTTCCCCAATTCACTATTGGGGAATGAGACAAGTTCCTTAATAGGCTTGCCTGCATCCCTATAAGAGATGTTGGTCCAGTCACGGTTGTCGGGACATACCTCGATGATCAACGAATAGTCTTCATCGAAGCTATCGTCGCTGAATTGTACTTCTGTACGGGATACGATTGTTGATTTATTCATTTGTAATACCTAAAAGTTTTTCCGCGATTCGTTTATTCTTAATCCAATATTCGTTCTTCTCAGCCCACTCTCCGTCTTCCCAGGTATCATCATTCTCGACGTACCACCTCAGGGCCTCTTCTAAAGCTTTGATTCGTTCTTGATCGTTCATTAGTTATTGATTTTGCTTTGGGATGTACGACTTAAGGTTGGAATCAGCACGGTCTTTAGAATGCTGATGATAATAAACAATCCCACACAATGCCAGAAAGGAATTGACAGGTAAATATCAGGAAGGAAATAGAAGTATTTCTGTCCTAAACCCCAATGAGTCCAGATGGCCCAGAAGGGAACCGCCAACGATGTATTAAAAAGTAGGCTCATAGCCCATCCGATAATTGGTATTGCATTCATGATCTTTATCCTACGATTTTTGATTGGAAACTTCAACATTATTTTTGGCAGCACACTCTTTACAAACAGGCATATTTTTAACACCCCAGAAGAGTGACTCACATGTCCAACATCTTTCCTGGTATGGGTTCTTCACTTCAGACCAATCCTTCGGTCCTTTCGCCTGGAAGATAGAATAACCCCCACTACCGCTAGCGAACATATTAAATGTGCCAGGACTAAACATACCAGTTACGAATTTACTCATTTCGGGTACCAGGTAAGATAGAAATTTCCAGTGACGTGACCATTGATAACTTTTAAGAGTTGTTCAGCGAGGCCGAAGGTATTAACTTCACCCCTTGAACCAATGCGATTTTTGATAATCTCATATTTATTATCATCGAGACGTGTTAGGATAAGAGCTGCTCTCATAGCGTCATTAGTAGGATCAGGTACCGTGCGAGGTTTGATCCGGTAATACTCAACAGGCGAATCAAACATAGGTGAATAGATATCAATCCAACTACTATCGTCGGCAGCGAAAAGTTGAATCATCTTTCCATCCGCATAAGCCTCTTTAAGTTCCTTGTAAGGATCTTCCGGTTTAATGCGGAACTCTATACCCTTGTATACCATACTATCCCAACTTGAACCGTCTGGATTAGCATAACATTCATACCATTCACCATCGACATTACTACAATATTCAACGTCATTCCCTTCAGTAATCAACTTACGCCACTTGTCAAAGGGTTTAGGGAGAGGAGCCTTAGTGCGGAAGATATCCTCCTCCTTCGCATCCAAAGTACACGTCTGCGACCAACCAGCAGGATCGTCGTCAATCCAGATTTGACAATTTTTCAATTCACCCTGCTCCTTTCCCTCTTCAAATTCCGCCCGGGTTAACAAACGCCACCCCTTCTCTGTCTCTACTTTAGAAGGTGGAAAATAATAATGCAAAGGATTGTGCCATTTGATATCCGGGTTCCATACTTCCGTTTCGATTTTCGTGGTTGCTGTAATCATATTTTTATAATAGAGAATTGTTGTGGAACCATCACTTCAAATTTTTCAATTCTTCCTTTGTGAACACTCTAGACATAAACGCTTCCTTTCTCTTTCTAGGTACTTTAACCTTCGGGGGTTTAACCTTCTTTTTCTTTCGAACTTTCTTATAGTAATTGTACTTGAGCTTCTTCTTTTTACGCTTCTTCTTCCTTATGACCTTGACTGGCTTCTTGGGGGTAACGCACCAACTCAGTAACTCTTTAACTACCTCTTGTAACTTACCCCATCCTCTAACCCCTTCGATATTCATGTAACTGTAATAAGAAGGATTTAAATGGATCGCCAGTATCCTCTCCTTAACAGCAGGGGTTATTCGCGACTCTTCAATAGCCTCTCGAACATCTTTTAAGGTCAAGGTCTTCTTCTCATGAGCCCAAAGCCAAAGCTTTTTATATAGCTTTAAGTCATGGATTTTCTTTATGATCCTCACGGGTAATATTTAGTCCATTGGGCATTTGTTCATTTCCCATTCGGCTTTCTCTGCATCCTCACGGGTTACAAAAGAAGGAATATATAGTGCATCAGTCTGCCAAATAACATTTAGTTCTCTGATAGGTTTAGAGACCTTTTCTAAAACATCTTCATAAGGCATAGTACTAATGATCTCAGTAATACCTTTAAATTTGACATCTAAGTTAATATCCTTAGGGTACATTCTCTTAAAAGCTTCCTCCACCGTTAGGACCATTCTTCTCAAGCCCTTAGCAGAAGCATATATCTTGTGAAGGGAATAAAAGCTATGTTTCAAATCCTCCCGAAACCTATCAGTTACATCAGACTTATGAGTATGTCCTACCTTAAAGAAATACGAATGGTTAGGGTCGTTTTTAACAAACAAACTCACGAGGTATAGCTTATCATACCCCTCTTCCAGAAAATAACTCATGTATTATTATATACCAGATTCCCAACTTCTCACCATAAATAAATGTAGAGTTTTAACGACCTGCTAAATGATAGTTAGTTCTTCTCAAGGCAAAGTCCCTTGCTAACAAAATCAACAATAGTCAAACCTCCGGAGAATAGATAAGAACTAAAATATTCTGAGACTTGAATTGCATGTTATCCCTTTGGGAAGTAGCCTCTGCGATCACTGAGATGAATAACTAACACTTGTATAATTTCCTCATAACCTTTTGAAATCCTAATAATAACAGGATTGAATTTTTTTTGCTAAATTTTATTCCTATTTCACCCCTAGCGAAACTAACTCAAATCAAGAATAAGCAGAAGCATATTTTCATTAATATTAGATTGCATAGATAGTATGAGAAGCATTATTTCCTTAGTAAGCAGAAGTATTATTAGTGAATTTTCCCTAGGTAGCAGAAGCATTTTTAGCGGTAGAAGCATTGGTAGGCTTAGGTAGTATTAGTTTTAATCATTTTTCCGCAGGAAGACTATTAGTTTTAATAAGTCATTGGTAGGGAATGAGTTAGGTAGGAAAGTAGAGGAGGATGCGGTAGTGGTAGGAAATCGGCGGTAGTATTGGTAGCTTTTGTAAGTCGTTGATAATTAAGGAGGTATAAAAAATTTTTGGGGCGGAAAAAAAATTTGAAGACATAGGGACACACTGAGTGGTAAAAGGACTTCCCTGTTCCTAGTCCCTTGATTTTTGAACCCCTTTGAATCCCTTCCCTGTTCCTAGTCCCTTGATTTTTGAACCCCTTTGAATCCCTTCCCTTGATTCTTGAACCCCTTCCCTCCTACTCCTCGTCTCTTCAATTCACTTCGCCGATTAATCAATTCTTTACCCCGGGTTGCTATTCTTTTATTTTTAAAAAACGACATTTTTAAAATATACTCCGTCACCCCCCTTCATTGATAATCAACGACTTATATAAGTTATAAATAACATTCCTTCGGATAACTTATAAAATTTATAAAGGCCCCTAAAAATAAAATTTGAAAAATTCCCAATATAATAGATAATAAACTCATAGAAAAAAGATAAAAAGATTAACCGGTTTAAGGTCATAGACTACCGATCACTACTCTATAATGTTCTTTCTTCTATAAATAAGTAATGAAGGTTATCGAAGGTGATGTTGATTTGAATAGTTTATATCTCACTGAACTCCCGGAATTTCTAAAGGATGTTCATATAACCGGAGGTTTTTATTGTGTAGATAATGAATTGACGTCTTTGATCAATGCCCCAAGTATTGTGGATGAGGATTTTATTTGTTATAGTAATAAATTGAAGGATTTAGAAGGCGCTCCAAGCATGGTAGGTGGAAGTTTTGTTTGTAGTGGTAATAATTTGACGTCTTTAGTTAATGCTCCTAGTATTGTAGATGGGGATTTCTATTGTGATAAAAATCTATTGAAGGATTTAGAAGGTGCTCCAAGCACAGTAGGTGGAAGTTTCTACTGTAATAACAATGGGCTTGAATCTTTAATCGGTGCTCCTGAAACAGTGGGTGGAAGTTTTATTTGTGAAGATAACAAACTAACTTCTTTAATTGGTGCACCTAAGACAGTAGATGAGGATTTCTATTGCAGTGATAATTCAAGGAAATTTACAAAAGAAGAAGTCCGTAAGATATGTGGAGTCGGTGGGATTGTTCTTTCTTAAGATGATTAATCCTCTCATAAATAAGTAATGAAGGTTATTGAAGGTGATGTTGATTTGAGTAGTTTATATCTCACTGAACTCCCTGAGTTTTTAAAAGGGATACATGTGAAAGGATTTTTCGATTGTAGTAACAATGAATTAACATCTTTAGTTAATGCTCCTAGGAGAGTAGATGGTGATCTTGCTTGTAGTAGTAATCAATTGACCTCCTTGGTAGGTACTCCTCACACGGTAGGTGGGGGTTTTTACTGCAATAATAATCATCTGACATCTTTGGAAGGAGCGCCTGAAATAGTAGGCGGGATTTTTGACTGTTCACGCAATCAACTAGAAACCTTAGAAGGGGCTCCTAAAACAGTAGGGGGCGATTTTGTTTGTAATAGCAATA
>SESG01013754.1_pt1 | contig 12468 bp, 11 predicted proteins | sample 3171421 | NCBI WGS metagenome assembly SESG01 (sample SAMN10866946, study PRJNA518727) | freshwater metagenome | biome: subpolar coniferous forest; feature: holomictic lake; material: water; isolation source: holomictic Lake 227, 6 m and 8 m depth | place: Canada: near Kenora, Ontario | collected... | reverse complement strand
TGCGACGAGCAGTCGGGCGCGGATCGTGTCAAAGCGAGGCTCCAGCTTGGCGTGGATCATGTAGGAGAGGGCCACTAGGAAGGTACCGCCAAACATGAGATAGGCCACGATGCGCAGTCCGGGGAAGGGGATTGATAGGAGGAATAGGAAAGCCGTGAGTACCACCCATTCGATACTGCTGAGGTAGGAGGCCAGTTCGGATTGAGGGGTCGGATAGATGCACTGGAAGAGTCCTTCGCCAAAGACGCCGTGATAGATCACCGGCTGGTTGATAAGCCAGGTAAAGCGCGGTGCCCCATAGACCTGTCCCTTCCATTTAGCAGTTCCCGTCGGGCCGAAAAATACCAGATGCTTGAAGCGAAGCAGCGACTCGGCCTCGCCATAACCCTCCTGTTGTTTGCGAAAGGCTTTGAGTGTGAAACGACGGTAGTGCCAGACAATCGCCGATGGGCTGAATGCGATCACCTCGCCCTCCTGCTGAAGGCGCCAGCAAAAATCGACATCATCACCCGCCTTGCGGTATTCGGGATCGAAGCCTCCAATCTTGTCAAAGGCCCAGCGATGGAACGCCATGTTGCAACCGGGAATATGTTCGGCCACGACATCGGTGAGGAGTACATGACTTGGCCCGCCGGGAGCAGCGGCGACGCAGGCCTGCTGCCAATTCTGGGCGGGAGGGGAGATGTTGGGACCTCCCACCCCTGCATAGTTGCCGGAGAGCAGGGTGCCCACCAGATAGTAGAGCCAGTCGGGATCGGCCATACAGTCACTGTCGGTATAGGCGAGGATCTCACCCGTGGCATGCGCTGCCCCGACATTGCGGGCGTAGCTCAGGCCGTGATTGGTCTGATAAATCGACTTCACCCATGGGTGTCCCTTGACAATATCCTGCGTATTATCTGTCGATCCGTCATCGACAACCACCACCTCGTAATTGGGATAATCAATCTTTTTGAGAGATTGAAGACATGCTTCCAGGGTCGGCCCTCCGTTATAACCGCAGACAATGACTGAGACCTTCGGCACGCGGGGCAGTGTGGCCCGGTGAGTGATGGAGAGTTTGTCATCAAAGAATCCTCTCACGGTGGAGAGAGCTTTCTTCGGTGTGCGGTCGCGTTTCACCAGACCGAATGCCCAGTCGAGAATCTCGTTGCCTCCCCGATGCCACTCGTCGGTCCATGCATAGAGGATCGTTCCAGCGAGTCCTCCGCGCACCACGGCATCAAGATGCCAGCCGATCATTTCAGCCTGTTCTTCCTCGGTGTGGCGGATAGTGTCCATGCCAAATTCACCCATGATGAGGGGCTTGTCCTCGGCTAGATTCTGAAGACGGGCGAGGTAGCGTTCAAAATCCTCCCGGCGATGGAGGTAGACATTGAAAGTCAGGAAATCGACATTCTGAGGGAGCAGATACTCCGTCGGAGGATAGCTCGCGTAGGAATAAAGAACGGTCGGATCCTCGCGGCGGGCGATGTTGACCAGATGCTCGACGAATTCCGTCACCCGTTTGGCACCGAGCCAGCGCACCATCGATGAGGGGATTTCATTGCCGAGTAAATAACCGAAGATTGCAGGATGTCCCTTGTGCTCTCGGATCGCATCCCTCACGGCCTGCTCAACCGATGCCCGTACCTTGCGGTCATTGAGGAACTCCACATGCTCCATCCAGGCAATGCTGAAAAGCACCCGCAGGCCATTCTGATGACAGATGTCGAGGAACCATCCGGGAGGAGTTGTATAGATTCGGATCAGGTTGGCCCCCGTCTCAGCAATAACTGCCATGTCCTTGGCCACCTGCTCTTTCGGCCCGTATTGGAAGCCCTCGGCATCGGGTGCAAAAGGTCCATAAGTGACCCCTTTGACAAAAATTTTTTTTTCCCCCTCGAAGAAAAACTTCGAGCGGACGATTACGCGTTCACTCACCCAAAGATCGGTAGTGGATTGTCTCCGCAAAGTCCAGTTGGAAGGGGTAGGGGCATTGGATTTTTGCGTCGCTCTTCATTGCTTCTCTAAAACATGAATTCCAGATTGCGTCGCAAATTTATGCCTTCTTGACAGTAAAGGGGACGGATTTTTCCCCGGCGACAAAAATGAGGAGTCTGACCGGAATCTTACCCGTGTTCACGCCATTGTGCAGGAGTTTAACGCATTCGGCGAGGGTATCACCCTTTTGGAAGGTGTGCTTGCCGTGGCCCTGGATATCCACAGTGATTTCACCCGAAAGGACATAGCCGAAGAGGGGAACGGGATGTGTGTGCCATCCGGTTTGTTTGCCGGGAGGAATGGTGACGACTAGAATCGAGACTTCAGCGGGATGTTTGTGTGGGTATTTGATTTGTTGTCCTGCGAAGTTTGTCGAAGTGCGCAGAAGGGATGTGACTCTGACATCAAAGTTGTAATCCGGTTGGGTCTGCCCTGCCAGAAGTGAGACGGGAGCAGTTAGTAGAAGCAGGGAGACGAGAGCGAGTTGCAAAATGGATTTAGGGAAGCGGTTCATGAGGCAGCATTTTCACCAACTTGGCTGATCGATTCGATAGTCGGCAGTCTACGGCGTTTGTCCCCAAGTCGGGGAATGCAGGCGATGAGGGCTTTGGTGTAGGGATGATGGGGAGAGCGCAGGATCTGCTCAGTCTCGCCATATTCCACGACTTCACCACGGTACATGACGGCGACATTTTGAGCGAGTCCTCGTATGATGGCGAAGTTATGGGTAATGAGCAGAACGGCCATCCCAAGCTCTCGCTGGAGTTCACGCAGCTTGTCCAGGATCTGAGCCTGAATTGTCACATCAAGCGCAGTCGTCGGTTCATCGGCGATCAGGAGATCAGGACGGGCGGAGAGAGCCATGGCGATCATGACGCGCTGTTGCATCCCGCCGCTGAGCTGGTGTGGATAGTCGTACAGACGCCGGGCAGGTTCATTGATCCCGACGGCGTTAAGCCATCGGATGATCTCTGCATCAATAGTTTCTTTCGTCTTTTTCACATCAGGGCGGTGAAGTTGGATCATCTCCGCGATCTGGCTGCGGATGGTGTAGACGGGATTGAGCGAGGTGGAGGGTTCCTGAAAAATGTAGGCAATCCTGCCTCCTCTTACGCGGCGAAGTTCAGCATCGGAGGCTTTAAAGAGATCCTGTCCTTCAAAGATGATCTCCCCTCCCTGATAGACTGCCGGTGGGCTCGGTAGTAGTCGGGTGATTGAAAGAGCGGTGACGCTCTTGCCACTGCCGCTCTCACCGACGATGGCGAGAGTTTTACCTTTGTTCAGAGAGAGTGAAACACCATGGAGTGCCGGAGAAAGACCGATGTCGGAAGAAAATCCGACTTTGAGATTTTTGATTTCAAGCATGGTGGTCATAATGATCAGCTTCGGTGTTCTGCGGCCTCCTGGAGGGCATTGATGGCGAGGTAGAAGGAGAGTGCTGCAAGCAGGATGGCGAGGCCAGGGAAGAGGTTGAGCCACCATGCATCAAGGAGATAGGATTTTCCTTCGGCGATGATATTGCCCCAGGTGGCCTGAGGTGGCTGTACGCCAAACCCTAGAAAACTGAGACCCGCTTCCGTCAGGATGGCATCGGGAATACCAAGGACGGCCGTGACAAGAATCGGTGCGGCGGCATTGGGAAGAATGTGACGGGTGATGATGCTCCAGTGACCTTGTCCGAGGACGCGTGCTCCCTTCACATATTCGGTTTCACGGAGTGTTAGAAACTCCCCGCGCACGAGTCGTGCTGTGCCCGTCCAGCTTACAAGACCAATGACAACGACAATATTGATCAGGCTGGGGCCCAGGATGGCCACGGCTGTCAGGATGAGGAAGAAAGTAGGAAAGCAGAGCAAGGCATCGACGGAACGCATCAGGATCTGGTCGGTGAGGCCACCGAAATATCCTGCAATCGCTCCGATGACGAGTCCGATGCCAAGAGAGACGGCCACGGCGATGAAGCCAACAGTGAGGGAAATCCCCGCTCCGTGAAGCATCCTGGAGAGCACATCGCGGCCCAGATTATCTGTGCCGAGCCAATGCTGTGGTGATGGAGGGAGGAGTTTCTGTTCCAGATTTGTGGTGTTCGGATCACAGGGCCAGCGATGCCCTGTTGCCGAGAGAATGGCCGTGCCTCCCGCAGTGATGGCAAAGAACAAAATGACGATTACTGAGATCAGGGCAATCGGCTGCGCCCAAAAACGCCGCCAAATCCGAGTGCCCGGGGTCTCGGTTTCACTGGCTTGAATTGTCTTGGCGGTGAGCGTTGTCATGACTACTCCAATCTGACCCTGGGATCAACCGCCGCATAGAGGAGGTCGGAGATGAGATTGCCGAGCAGGATGAGTGCTGCCAGAACGAAATTCAGCGCAACAAGTGTCGGGTAATCACGCTCCAGAACCGCCTCATATCCAAGCCTACCCATGCCTGGGTAGGCGAAGATGGTTTCGATGACCACGGAACCGCTGATCATGGCAGGAAGCAGCATTCCGATGCCTGCAATGAGGGGGCGGATGGAGTTGCGGAGAGCGTGTTTGTACAGAACGACCTCCTCGGAGAGTCCTTTGGCGTGAGCTGTGCGGATATACCCCTCGTGCATGGTCTCAATCATCGTGGCCCTGAGATAGCGGGATTGAGCGGCAAATCCTCCGAGCGCGAGGATACTAGCGGGAAGCAGGAGATGCCAGATTCTGTCCAGAATAACGGCAAATTCATTGGGAAAGGCGATGCCGTAACTCTGGGTTCCGAGGATCGGAACACCGAAATTTTTTACCAATACGATGGCGATGATGTAGGAAATCCAGAACCCAGGCAGCGCGATAAAAAGAAAGGCAAAGAAGGAGCTAGCCATATCCTGCCAGTGACCGGCATACCGGGCCGCATAGACGCCGAGGAGCGTGCCGAAGGAAAGGGAAATCAGGATGGCGGTGAAATTCAGTGAAAGGGTGGCCGGGAGGCGCTCCATGATGCGGGACATGACGGGACGGTCATCCTTGATGCTGCGAAGATTGCCCGTGAACAGGTCACGCATGATAAAGGCGTATTGTGTCGGAAGAGGCTGATCGAGATGGAATTTTTTGCGAAAAGTGGCCTTCACTTCGGGCGAGATCTTGGGATTCAATTCACCCCAAGGATAGGGACTGCCGGGAGTCAGCGTCACAATGAAGAACGAGATGATACTGATGATGAACAGCAGCACGACGCTGAGCGCGAGACGGCGGATGATGAAAGAAGACATGGGAAAAAAACGCTAAAAAGCTGAAACGCTAAAAAGCTGACACGACTGATTGTTTCGTGAATAAGGGTTATTCATGGATCTATTTTCCTATTTGAGCATTTCAGCGTTTTAGATTGTTCCCAAGAGCTTCGGTCTTGGGGGGATATTCCGGACGGTAGAACCATTCCATGTTATAGCTCCAGCCAGCCTTGGTCATCGTGATCGGTGAGTCAATCCATTCACCCGCCTTTGATCCCGGCTGGCGAAGACGGTAGCTGTTTTTCCACAGGACGGAGGTCGATTCCGGGACAAAGAGGAAGAGGTAAGGCTGGTCATTGTAGATGGTCTGCTGTAGTTCTCCCGCCAGCTTTAGGATCTCGGGCCGGCTGTATTCCTGACGCAGATCGGAGAGGAGATGATCGACCTCGGGGTTCTTGTAATCGACGAAATTCAGTTCTTCGGGATGGGTCTGGCTTGAGTGCCAGATGGCGTATTGATCAAAATCATTCCCTAGTCCCCAGCCCAATACGATGGCGTCAAATTCCCCCTTGTTGACAAATCGCTTGAGCAGCACCGCCCATTCGTAGATTTCCACTTTCACCTCGACCCCGACCTGCTTGAGGTCATCCTGAACGAGGGTGGCGATGTCACGTCGGATTTCGTTCCCATTGTTGGCGAGTAGGGTGAAGGAGAGGCGCTTGCCATCCTTGACCCTGATCCCGTCCGATCCGGGCTTCCAGCCTGCCTGATCGAGCAAGGCCCGGGCCGTAGTGGGATCATAGGGGAGGGCCTTCACCTGTGGATCAAAGAACCACATCTTCGGTGTGAAAATGCCGGTTGATTGGACTCCTCGTCCATAGATGATGTATTTGATCATCTGCGGGATATTTACAGCCTGCGCGAGGGCCTTACGGACTCGCAGATCCTGAAAGAGTGGTCGGCGTAGGTTCCAGCCGATGTAGTTGTACATATTCCCGGAGGAGCTGAAGAGATCGAAGCGCTTGTCCTTCTCAAAGCTCTTCACGGCCCAAGGGTCGACATTCCAGAAATCGACCTGATGCGTTTCAAAAGCCAGGCGCAGGGTCAGTGGGTCAGGAAGAACACGAAAGACGACAGAGTCGAGCCAGGGGGATCCGAGATAGTAGTCGGTATTTTTAACCAGGCGGATGTATTCGTTGGTTTTCCAGGAATCGAATTTGAACGGGCCGGTGCCGATGGGATGTCGGTTGTAAAAATCAGCCCAATTGGCCGGCTTACTACTTTCCAGAAGATGAGCAGGTAGGATGGCCCCCATCCAGCTTAGGAGGGCAGGGGAAAAGGGTTTCTTGTAGCGGACGATGACCTCGTAGGGAGTCGGGGTGGTGACTGATGAGACCAGTTCGAAATCAGAGCTGCGGGGAGAGGCGACACGGGGATCGATGATTGCCTTGTAAGTGAAAAGGACATCGGCCGAGGTGAAGAGAGCACCGTCATGCCAGCGAACATCACGGCGAAGCGTGAAATGAATGATCGGCTCCGCTTTGAAGGGACGCTCCTTGCCGCCGGGTTCAAGCGAAGAAAAGGGGAGGAGGTGAAGTTTGGTATCTTTGAAAAAGCCGAGAAGTGCTTCCGAATCGCTCAGTCCAGGCTGGCTGAGCTTCAGAATGAGCGTGCAGCCGGATACCTTAATCTCTTTTATGGGAGAGTCTGGTCCTTTGAATTTTATCAACTCGGGGGGGAGATAACCTGCCAGTGGTCCTTTAGTCAGATTAATTAGATAGGAATAGGCCTTTTTTGCCTCCTCTTCCGTGGCAAACTGAAATGTCGTTTCCTGAGAAAGCGTCCAATCGGTTGCAAGATCGCCAACGATGTAGAGATCATGATTATATTTGAGGAGACCGTTAAAAATTAGTCCACCTACTTCCGAAGAGGCGGAGTCGGCTTGCTGGATCGGATTGAGCGTGGAGGGTTCGCCAATGGTGCCGATCGACATTTCATTCTTTTTGGCCACAGAGAGGAAGGTCGCATTCAGGAAAGCGGCGACCAGCAGCACGATCAGAAGAATCGGTATGCCATAAAGAAAGAGCCGGATCGTACGCATTAAGAGGAAATAAGGCTATTAGGCTGTAGGCTATTGGGCTATAGGGTCAAGAAAGGTGTGATGCACAGCTATAGATGGACGCGAGTTCTTCATGAAGCAAGTGCAGGAAATCTCTAAATAATCACCTTTGGGGGTTGTCCGGCTTGGTACTCCATGCTTTGCTACTTGGCTCATCATGAAAGTCACTATCGAACAGAAAGAGTCCTGCATCGTCGATCTCCACATCGAGCTTCCTCCCGAGCGTTTTCAGTCGGAGTGGAAGGAAGTCGGTGCGGAATACCGCCGTCAGGTCAATCTCCCAGGTTTTCGCAAGGGCAAAGCCCCGCTCGCCATCGTTGAGAAAAAATACGGGCAGGACATCGAGCAGGAAGTGACCCGTAAGCTCTTGGATGCCGCTGTGCGCGATGCGATTACCGAACAGAAGCTCAAGCCTGTCCAGAGACCAAATGTGACCGAGATCAAGCTGGAAGGAGATCGTTCCCTGCGTTTCACCGCAACAGTTGTGACCCGTCCGGAGATTGTCCTGCCAGAATATAAGGGGCTTGAGGTGACCGTGGAAAAGCCCTTGGTAAAGGATGCCGAGGTGGATCAGTTTCTCGATGGTCTGCGGGGTGATCTGGCCGAGTTCAAGACCGTCGAGGGGCGTGCCATCGCGATGGGTGATTTTGCCGTGCTTGATTACGAAGGATACATTGATGGCAAGAATCTCGCCGAGAGTTATCCCGATTTACAGCCGACCTATGCTGGCCGCAAAAATTTCTGGATCCTCATGGCGGAAGATCGTCCGATTCCGGGTCTTGCCTCTGCGATGATCGGAATGAATACCGGCGAGAGCCGTGATTGTGAAGTGACTTACCCCCCTGAGTTCGGTGAGGAAAAACTGCGTGGATACAAAGTTGTCTATAAAGTCACCCTCCATGAGATCAAGGAGAAGGAGCTTCCCACAATTGATGATGCATTTGCCGAGAAACTGAGCCCCGGCTCGACTCTTGAGAAGATCCGTGAGCAGGTACGCGATCGGCTTCTGGCAAACGCAGAGCTGAATTTTACGCAGTCCGTCCGTGGCGAAGTGGTGAAGCAACTCCTCGCTCTGGTGACGATGGAAACACCCTCCACGATGGTTCAGCAGGAGAGCAGTACAATCCTCAAGGAAATTGTCCGCGAAAATCAGCAACGGGGAGTCGGTGAGGAGGAACTTCGCGCCCATCAGGAAGAGCTTCTGGGTGCAGCCCGTCAGAGTGCGGGTGATAAAGTGAAGCTGAACTTCATTCTGGGTGAAATCATCAGTCGGGAGAACATCTCCGTTTCCCATGACGAACTTGCCTGGCGGATCACCAACATGGCTGAGCGTTATCAGATGACTCCTCAGAAACTGGTGAAGGAACTTCAGAAGCATCGGGCCATCCCTGGCATCGAGGAGGAGATTGCTTTGGGCAAGGCACTTGATGTGGTCGTTTCCCATGCTAGGGTTAATGGGGAAGAGCCCAAACCAATCCTAACTTCCGCCTCGACCCACACTCCTGATGAAGAACATGTCCATGGCCCAGGCTGCGGACACGATCACTAAGACGCAAATGACCATGACTCCCATGTCCCAGTCCCGTAATTCTCCTTCCAATATGCTCATCCCGATGGTCGTCGAGCAGACAGGTCGCGGCGAGCGAAGCTACGATATTTACTCCAGGCTCCTCAAGGATCGCATTATTTTCATCGGCACCGGCATTGATGACCATGTCTCCAATCTTGTGATCGCCCAACTGCTCTTCCTTCAAATGGAAGATGCTAAGAAGGATATTCATATTTATATCAACTCCCCCGGTGGTTCGGTCACGGCTGGACTGGCGATCTACGACACGATGAAGTTCGTGACCTGTGATGTGAACACCTACTGCATGGGTATGGCCGCCAGCATGGGGGCATTCCTACTCTGCGCTGGTACGAAGGGAAAACGCTTTGCCCTGCCCAATTCTGACATCATGATCCATCAGGTCTCTGGTGGTGCCCAAGGGACTGCCAGTGATGTCGAGCGGAGTGTGGAGTTCATGTATAAGCTGAACCGCCGTCTTATCAAGATCATCGCCGAGAACACTGGGAAAAGTGAAGAGCAGGTGAAAAAGGATGCAGATCGCGATTACTACATGACAGCTGCCGAGGCCTGTGAATATGGCCTTGTTGATGAAGTTGTCAAATCCCGCAAAGAACTCTCCAACCCTCCCGAGAAACTCTCCGATCTCAAGGAGTAAAGATTTCTACTCCAAATCTTCTCGACTCCGAATAGAGAGACTCCCTGCTATCAGTCACAAGAAATATGGCCAGATCCAGTAATCTCACGATGTGTTCCTTCTGCGGCAAAAGCCATGCCGAAGTCCGTAAGCTCATCGCCGGTCCGGGAGTCTACATCTGCGATAGCTGCATTACTGTCTGTAAAGGAATCCTCGATAAGGAGGGAAGTGATGACGGACTCGGCAGCGAGGGACATGAACTTGTTGTACCTAAACCCTCTGAGATCCGGCGCGAGTTGGATGCCCACGTGATCGGGCAGGATCTGGCTAAGAAGACTCTTTCGGTGGCTGTTCACAATCATTACAAAAGGATCGCTTTAGAACGAAATGGAATGCCTGCGGGTTTGCTCACTGATGGGTTGGCAGATGTCGAAGTCGAAAAGAGCAATATTCTGCTCATCGGCCCCACCGGCTCAGGAAAGACGCTGTTCGCGCGCACGCTGGCCCGTATTCTGGATGTTCCCTTCTGCATTGCTGACGCCACCACGCTGACAGAGGCGGGTTATGTAGGCGAGGATGTCGAGAATATCGTGCTGCGCCTGCTTCAGAATGCCGACTATGATGTGAAGCGGGCCGAGATCGGAATCGTCTATATCGACGAGATCGACAAGATCGGACGCAAGACGGATAATGTCTCCATCACTCGCGATGTCTCCGGCGAGGGGGTGCAACAGGCCTTGCTCAAGATTCTGGAGGGAACTACCTGCAATGTCCCCCCGCAGGGTGGGCGCAAGCATCCCCATCAGGAATATATCCAGCTTAACACCCAGAATATTCTCTTTATCTGCGGTGGTGCCTTTGTCGGACTGGACAAAATCGTCGAACGTCGTCATGGGGGAAAAACACTCGGATTTCACACCTCTGACCTGAAAGTGGAGCCGATGAAATTTTCGGCGATCCTTGCCTCGGTGGAGCCTGAGGATCTTCTTGCATTCGGGATGATTCCCGAGTTCATCGGACGACTTCCTGTCCTTGCCTCACTGGAACAACTTACAGAGGAAGAACTCGTGAAAATTCTTACCGAGCCACGAAACGCTCTGGTAAAGCAGTTTACCAAACTGCTGGCTATGGATGAGATCTCCCTGACTGTCACCAAGGATGCGCTCCACGCCCTTGCTGAATCAGCTGTCAAAAAGGGAACAGGTGCCCGCGCCCTCCGATCCCTTCTTGAAAAGATCATGCTTGATGTCATGTATGAGGCCCCCGATCGGGATGATCTTGCGGGAGTGACGCTTAACCGTGCCGTTGTCGAGGGACGTCGCTCCCCCTTGGTGCGTCGCCGTCAGGACAAGGACGCCGCCTGATCTCATCACGATTGTGGTCCGGCTTGCGGAGCTTGAAATCGTACCCGTTCCGGGTCGGATGACACCTAATCAGGATCTGTCCGCAGCCCGTGAGGCACTCCTTGCGAAGGCTGCTGCCTACGCTCGCATTGAATGTGATTTTGGTGCGGCCAAGGGAAAATTTCTGACCGAAAGCGGCGTGCTTAATCCAGAGGTCTTTTTTTTCGGGATCGAGGGACTCTCCTCTCGCGTCACACGGACCAATAAGAAAATTCAACGGCTTGGCATTCCAAACGCCGCTGTCTGGCGTGGGTGGGGCAAGGAATCTCTTGACGCCCTCGTTCCTGACAGCTGGCTTGATACGCTCCATGTTTCCTTCCCTGATCCGTGGCCCAAACGCCGCCATTGGTTTCGTCGATTGGTAAATTTAGAATTTCTGGCCATAGCAGCGCGAAAGTTGAAACCGTCTCGCGATCATTATGAAGGTGGCATCCTGCGTCTCATGACTGATCATCCCGGTTATTTTGCAGCGATGAAGAATCAACTAGCTGCACAAGGAGGATGGCTGGAAGTCTCGTGGGAAGATGATTTCAGGCGACCGATCACGGAGTTTGAAACGATCTTTCTGGCTAAGTGTGATCCGATCGGCCGCATCGCCGTGCGAAGAAAATCATAAAAATACCGCAACAAAATCCGTTTTTTCATGTTTGATTCAAATTATTGCTCCGTGTGCGGGCAAGCTCGCATTTCGTCAGATCCGTAACCTCCTATCATTCTTTACCCAGTGACAGTTCCCCCTTCCGAAGCAGAGACTTCTGATGAGATTCTGATGCAGGGCATCGGTCGTGGTGATACGCAGGCATTCAGGGAGTTCGTTGAACGCCATCAGTCTCTGGTGATTGGCATGGTGTCCCGGATGATCGGGTCGGCTGATGCTGAGGATGTGGCGCAGCAAGTTTTTCTGAGTGTCTGGAAATCTGCACCCCGGTGGAGACCCGAGGCGAAGGTCACGACATGGTTGCTCACCATTGCAAAGAGATTGGTTTTCAACGAATCGCGTCGTCGCAGTCGTGCCCGATTGATCCCCCAGTCACAGGATGAAGAGGATGAACGGGATTTTCCCGACGCCACGCCGGGGCCTGATCGGCAGGTGCTTGAGCGTGAGTTGCATGCTGCCATCGAATCAGCGATTTCATTTCTTCCGAAAAAAGAACGACTCGCCCTTGTGCTCCGTCAATATCAGGAAATGTCCTATGATGAGATTGCGGTCATTCTTGGGATGAGCCTCCCTGCGGTGAAAAGCCTTCTCTTCCGTGCCAGGGAAAGTCTGAAAATACACCTGAAGCCCTATCTGGAGAGCTAAAATAGTGTCCGTAAAGCCAGTGATTCTTACGCCTATGTCACGGTGAATTTGGGAAGGATTCTCTCCTTGTCTAGACAGCATTGAGAGACCACTCTTTCTCCACTTTTTATGAGCACCACCGAACGCGTTCTTGTTATCCGCCGATCTCTCTTTGATGAACTCGGTTCCTTTCATGGTCTAAACTCCGAGATCAGCCGCTATCTGCCGGTTTTTCTGGAACCGGAGAATCATTTTTTTGTTTCGCGTGCCGAGGCGGAGGA
>SESG01031544.1_pt1 | contig 12469 bp, 12 predicted proteins | sample 3171421 | NCBI WGS metagenome assembly SESG01 (sample SAMN10866946, study PRJNA518727) | freshwater metagenome | biome: subpolar coniferous forest; feature: holomictic lake; material: water; isolation source: holomictic Lake 227, 6 m and 8 m depth | place: Canada: near Kenora, Ontario | collected... | reverse complement strand
AAGCCGGCGATCAACCTGCTGTCGTTCGCGGTGACCATTCCGATTTTCCTCGGCGCTCTCGGCTACCTGCTGCGGAGCGACGGCGCCCGCTGGCGTCGGGTTGCGCCGATGGTTCTGCTCATCCTGTATCTCACCGCCGTCCATACCGTAACTCATGCCCTCTATCGCTACCGCCTGCCTATCGAACCGTTCTTGATCATCCTGGCTTCGGGGTGGTACGCCGACCTGCTTCGCGGCCTGCCCGGTCTCGGGCGCAGGGGCGCAGCCGACCTGCCGGACCGGGAGAAAGGACTGGCGACATGAGCGACCCCAATCTTTGTCCGGTCTGCAAGGTCGCGTTCCGGAGCCTCCGACACCCCTGGCTGTTCGGCTGCCCCTCGTGTGGCTTTCTCGCCGCCGATCTCGACATCCGCATCGCCAGCGACATCGCCCGGCAGGCCATCGATGAAGACAAGCGGACGGCCGGCTTGCAGCCTCTGCGGCGGGCCGCCTTCGAGCGGGTGCTCGACCTGGTGGCGACGGTCAGCGGCGGGCGCGCCGGCCGGTTGTTGGACGTCGGGTGCGCCCACGGCTGGTTTCTCGAGGCGGCCGCCGGCCGCGGCTTCGAAGCCTGCGGCATCGAGCCCGACGTCGCCATCGGAAACATCGCGCGCAGCCACGGGTTGGTGGTGTGGTCCGGCCTATTCCCCGGCGACGTGCCGCCGGACCACACCTTTGACGTCATCGTCTTCAACGACGTATTCGAGCATCTGCCGGACCCGCTGGCGACGCTGGCGGCTTGTCGCCGGCTGTTGGCGCCCGGTGGCCTGCTGGTCATCAGCATCCCGTCCAGCGCCGGCCTTTTCTACCGACTGGCGGACTTGCTCGACCGCTTCGGTATCGACGGCCCGTTCGAGCGGATGTGGCAGAAGAATTTTGCCTCGCCCCATCTTTTCTACACGACGCCGGAGCATCTGAAGACACTCGCCGGCTGCCAGGGCTTCGGCCTTCGCCACCTGTCCGCTCTGCCTTCGGTTGAAATCCGCGGCCTGTGGGCGCGTCTGCGCTACGACCGCAGCAGTTCGCCGGTGGCGTCGGCGGCGGTCTGGCTGGCGGTGGTCCTGCTGTCGCCTCTTTTGAAGCTACTTCCCGCCGACATCATGCTCGCCGTCTTCGCGAAAGGGGAGGGGCCATGACCGAGCCGCCCCGCATCGCCGTCGTCATCCCCTGTTACAAGGTCACCGGACACGTGCTGGGCGTGATCGCCGCCGTCGGCACCGAGGTCTCGGCCATTTACTGCGTCGACGACGCCTGTCCGGCCGGTTCGGGGGATCTCGTGGAGCGGATGTGCCAGGATCCCCGAGTGAGCGTGTTGCGGCACTCCGTCAACCAGGGCGTCGGAGGAGCGGTGATGACCGGCTATCGAGCCGCCTTGGCCGACAGGGCTGACATCATCGTCAAGATCGACGGCGATGGTCAGATGGACCCGGCGCTGCTGCCGCTGCTGATCGAGCCCATTCTCGCCGGCGCCGCCGACTACACCAAAGGCAACCGCTTTTACCGCCTGGACGATGTCCGCGAGATGCCGACGCTGCGTCTGATCGGCAATGCCGGCCTGTCTTTCCTGACCAAGCTGTCGACTGGCTACTGGCGCGTGTTCGATCCCACCAACGGCTTCACCGCCATCCACGCCCGGGTGGCCGGGCTGTTGCGCTTTGAGAAGATCGCGCGCCGTTTCTTCTTTGAATCCGACATACTGTTTCATCTGGGGCTGGAGCGAGCGGTGGTCATCGACGTGCCGATCAGGGCTCATTACGGTAGCGAAGTCAGCAACCTCAAGATTTCTCATATCATTCTGCCCTATCTCGGTCGGCACGCCACCAACACCTTCAAGCGAGTCGTCTACAGTTACTTCATCCGCGACTTTTCGCTTGCCTCTATCGAGATCATCGCCGGCGCCGCCTGCCTGCTGTTCGGCATCGCTTATGGCTTGGCCAATTGAATCGGCTCGGCCCAGAGCGGGCAGGTCGCCACCGCCGGTACGGTGATGCTGGCTGCTTTGCCAACGATCCTCGGGTTGCAGATGCTGTTTAACGCCGCCAACTACGACATCCAGAACGAACCAACCCAACCGCTGCACCGCCTGATCCCGGGCCGCTGTCGCCCGATGCCCCCTCCCGACGGAGCCCAGCAGTGATGAGCGCGACACCATGAGAAACCAGGACGTCTTTCTTCTGATAGCCATCACGCTGATGATGTCGATCGGGCAGGTGCTGCTCAAGATAACGGCCGGCTTTTTCCCCGTCGGCGCGCGTCTTGATCCCCTAGCCCTGATCAACCGGTATTTCATCGGGGCTCTGCTCGTCTATGGCATCGCCGCGATCCTTTGGATATTCGCGCTCCGGGAAATGGCGCTCAGCCGCGCCTACCCGTTCATCGTTCTCAGCTTTCTCTTCACACCACTGCTGGCGTGGGAATTCCTGGGCGAACCCCTGTCCTGGTCCTACGCCTTTGGCATGGGACTGATCTGCGCCGGACTCCTGGTCGTAACCCATACCTGATGGTTCAGCCGGGGCCGCAACTCTTCCGGCCGGCAAGACGCGAGGCAATCACAAGTCACCTGGAAAAGCGGCAACACTGCCACTATAGTACCCAGCGCTCGATAGCCGTACCGGAATGATCATGTCCATCGAATGGTTTGCAATCCCTTTCTCGAGCGCCCTGCTTTTGTGCTCGCTCCTCGCTCTTCCGGTTATCGGGCTGCTGGCTGGACCACTTTTTGCGGCGCTGGTGTTCGGATTGGGGGGTGCATCCGCCCTTCTCGCCGGACCAATACAACGCCTGCGGCCCGACCGCCCCCTTGCCACCCTCGCCTTTGGTTTCGCGGCACTGTCCTGGCTGAGCACGCTGTGGTCGATCGTGCCCGGCCATAGCGCCGCCGCCGCCGCTCAACTATCGCTGATTCTGACGGCGGCATTGATCGTCCTCGCCATGCCGCGGCCAGACCCCGGTTTCCGCGTCATCGTGATCCGTTGGCTGCCTCGGGCGATGGCGTTCGGCATTGCCCTGCTCTGTATTGACACCATCTTCGGCTATCCCCTCCAGGGGATGATGGGTCATGATGGCACAAAATACAACCGAGGGCTCAACTATCTCGTTCTGATCGTGTGGCCACTGCTTGCAGCACTTGCCGTCGAACGACGCTGGCTCAGCGTTTTGGTAATAACAGCACTGATGACGACAGCCATAACGGTTGGCGTTAGCACAACCGGCACCCTGGCCTTGGCGACGGGGGGCGCGACCCTCGTCCTCGCCCTGCTGTTGCGCAGCCTCGCCCCCGCGGCCTTGTTCGCGCTCGTGGCGACAGTGGTGGTGACGCTGCCCGTTCTGCTGCGGACGATCGCCACGGCCCGTCAGTCACTCTGGCCCTATATCAAGGCCTCCGGCTTCCACCGGCTGGAAATCTGGGACTATATGACCGCCCGCGTCTTCGAACACCCCTGGCTCGGTTGGGGTCTCCTCTCTGCCAAGTTCGTCCCGATCCGGCCCGAGGAGTTGGCCACATACCACTACGCCAATGACAGTGGCATCTACCCCCATAACCAATGGCTGGAACTGTGGCTGGAAACCGGCGCTCTCGGCGCGGCACTGGGGCTTGCGTTCCTTGGCCTCTTGTTGTGGCGCATCCGAAGCACCTTGTCGGTGAAAAGCCAGCCTTTCGCCCTTGCCGCCTGCGGCTCGGCTCTGGTCATTTCCTCGTTCAACTTCGAAATAACCACAGATTCCTGGTGGGCGGCGTTGACCGTCACGGCACTGCTCTTCAAAGTCCTGAGGGATTGAGCGTCGCGCAGGTTTTGGGTGATCTTCTTTGTATTCATGATGCGGTCGGTCTCGGCAGCGCGGGGATGCACGGCGTCGTCACATCCATTTCAAAGTTGACAAACGTGGCCCGCTAGCAGATAAATTCGGATCAAATTGACAAACGTGACGGCGACCTAATGACCAAAACACTTTTCTCCAGATTATTAGAATTCTCAGGCCCCGGCTTTTCGTCTGCCCCGATAATTATTTTTATAATATGCGTCAAGATAACATTGTTTTTTTACTCTGGCCCTATTCTTACCCCGGACTCGCATGGATATGCCGCATTCTCCGACATTATTCTGGGAAATGATCGTACTTGGTTCCATCACACTGACACCAATGACATTCTGACCTTCAGAATAATCGGATACCCCGTTTTCCTGGCCGCGTCGAAAGCAATCGCGGGCAGCGGATATACATATCTCGTCGTTATACTTCAAATCCTGATATCGCTCTACGCCACCTTCGTTTTTTTTCGAACGGTCTTAGCCTTGTCCGGCAGCTCTATTCTAGCCCAGGTGCTCACCCTGGCTCAGGCGACCGGACTCGCACTGGTTCTCGACATGTGCGTTCTAACCGACAGCTTTTATGCGAGCCTGTTCACCTTCATCGTTTGCCGCCTAGTTCGCGACATCACCGAAAGACGCCCGCCTACGTGGCAAACCGCGGCAAGCGTCGGCTGCCTATTGGCCCTCGCCTTCCTTCTGCGCGAAGCGACGCTCTTCCTGGCTCTGGCCCTGGCGCCCCTCGCCGGTCTCTGGATTTGGCGCCCCTGGGGCACGAAACGAAGCGGATGGACGGCGATATGCCTCCTCGTTCTGCCGCTCGCCGGTTCCGGAGAGCTTTACCAGCTGTGGAACAAATTTCGCACCGGGGAGTCCTTCATCACCACCGGGGGGAGCACGGCATATCTGCAACCCCTCGTAGAAGTCGCCAAAGGTGGCGTCCCGGTTTTCGCTGACGAAGCCGTACTCGATACCGTCGCCAGGAAACACCTGATTTCGTTCAGCTTCGAGGAGATCGGAGAAATCGGCGCCACCCTTCACTCCGTCTATGGGCTCTCCGGGTTGGAGATCAGCCGCCTGACCTCAGCGAAGTTTAGCCAGTGCTGGAGCCGCTTTCCCGCAGCGATGGCTCTCCACACCCTAAAACGACTGTCGCGCCAGGACTATCTGCTAGCCACCGTCCGGGTGGACGAGTCTCTTCGCGAAATTGCGCTGTGGAGTTCCTGGAATGGCATCGGAACGGAATGGTGGCAGAAGCCGATTGTGTCATGGAGAGAACTGGTCAAAGGCAACATTGGCGCTCTGCCGGTCTTCATTATTCAGATATTGATGCGAACGATTTCTGGGGTTATGTTTATAGTTTTCCTAATTTATCCCTTCGTTGCCTCCAGACAACCACCCGTCGAATTGCCACGGGAAGTGCTTATTCTCGCCTGGACATTATGGGTATATGTCTTTGCCTTTACCTTTGCTTATGGCCTTGTGCATGTGGAAACACGCTATCTTGCGCCCGTAACTCCCGCTATCTTGATGGTTGCCGCCCTGGCGTTGCGCAGGTTACCATCTGCCAGGCCTGAAAACGACCATTAATAGCATTGGTAGGAGCCCAGGGACGATGGATAGGACCACAAACGCAGGTGACGTCGGCTCGACTGAAAATTCGAGCGCCGCGCAGGAAGCTGGTATTCGTCTTTCGGTGATTGTTCCAGTTTTCAATGAAGAAGAAAGCATTCCCCTCCTTTGCTGTGATCTGTTTCAGGTTCTCGATTCGCTTGGCATATCCTTCGAGGTCATCGCTATTGACGACGGCAGCCTTGATGGCTCTCTAAATGCGTTGCGGCGGGAAGCGGCCGCGCACCCACAGCTTAAAGTCGTCAGTTTTCGTCGCAACTATGGCCAGACCGCGGCGATGATGGCCGGCATTGATCACGCTTCCGGCAAAATTATCGTCTCAATTGATGCTGATCTTCAAAACGACCCCCACGATATTCCTCGCCTTCTCGAGAAGGTCGACGAAGGATATCATGTGGTCTCAGGATGGAGGACCGACCGGCAGGACGCCGCGATTCGCAGGAACTTTGTCAGCCGCGTGGCGAACCGTGTTATCTCCCATATATCAGGCGTCAAGCTACACGATTACGGATGCACGCTGAAGGCATATCACCATGATGTAATTAAGGGCATCAACCTTTATGGAGAAATGCATCGCTTTATACCGATCTATGCCAAATGGATGGGCGCCAATGTATGCGAAGTTTCTGTGAATCACCGATCAAGACAATATGGAACTTCAAAATATGGCCTGGAGCGGATATTAAAAGTCATTCTTGATTTGCTGGTAGTGAAATATCTTGATCGTTATTTTGTGAAGCCAATATATATATTTGGTGGATTTGGCCTGTGCTCGCTTGCGGCCTCCGCCGCCGCCGGCCTATGGGCTATCTGGCTTAAGCTGTTCTGCAGCACATCGCTTATCCTCACGCCGCTTCCGCTTTTTTCCGCTATGTCCTTCCTTGTCGCTGTGATGTCGATTCTAATGGGCCTGCTGGCGGAAATGGTGGTGCGAACTTATTTCGAGTCCCAGGGGCGCCGGGCTTATCTTGTTCGTGAGCTTGTTAATTTCGGTAAGTCCTGATGTGCGGAATTGTCGGTTTCTCTGGCCAAGGTGATAAGAATGACCTTATCGCGATGATGAACACGATTGTTCATCGCGGCCCAGACGCGCACGGTGTCTATATCGATGGAAAGAATCCGGTTTTTTTCGGGCATCGAAGACTAGCGATATTGGATATTGTCGGCGGCGAACAGCCGATGAGCAACGAAGATGGAAAGGTTGTCGTCACTTTCAATGGGGAGATATATAATTGTCACGAGCTACGCCAGCAGCTCATTCATGCCGGCCATACATTCCGAAGCGATCATTCGGATACAGAAGTTCTGGTTCATGGCTACGAGGAATGGGGCCCCGAGCTACCGCTCAAACTAAACGGGATGTTCGCCTTCGCGATTTACGATCAGCGCCGCAACCTAATTTTCATATCAAGGGACCGCTTTGGCGAAAAGCCACTTTTTTATGCCAAGTTAAAAGGCGGCTTTCTCTTCGCCAGTGAACTCAGTGCGGTAGTAGCCCATCCATCGTTCGAACCAGTATTGTGCAACCGAGCTATCCAGAAGTATTTTGGTTACGGTTATATTCCATCTCCTCTCACTATTTATAAAAATGCTTACAAGCTCTCCGCAGGACACAGCCTGACTTACGATATTCCCACCGGGTCGCTGGCAGTGTCAACGTACTGGAGCTTCCGCCTCGAGCCGGACCATCGCCTGTCCGACCGTGACGAACCGCGGCTGGTCGAAGAACTTCGGCATTTGCTGGTCGAGGCCACTCGCCGTCGCCTGCTCAGTGACGTGCCGATCGGTGTATTCCTCAGCGGCGGCCTGGATTCTTGTGCCGTGCTATCGGCAGCCTCCCGCCTCCTCTCACCGGACGCCATCCAGACCTTCACCATCGGTTTTCGGGAACCAAGCTTCGATGAAAGCGGGCCGGCCCGGACGGTGGCCAATCACTTCGGGACCCGGCATCGCGAAGAAATGCTTGACCTTGACATCGCTCGCGACCTGATCCCGAGTGTGCTGTCGCGGATGGACGAGCCTCTCGGCGATCCCTCGATCATTCCGACCTATATGTTGAGCAAGTTTGTCCGGCGCCATGTGACGGTCGCGCTGTCTGGGGACGGAGGAGATGAGCTTTTCGCCGGATATGACCCGGTCGTTGCCTTGGCGCCGGCCGCCCTTTACTCGAAACTTGTGCCACCTCCACTTCACCGTTTATTCCGGTGGGGAGTCAATTCTCTTCCTCTCTCTTACCGCAACATGAGCCTTGACTTCAAGTTGCGACGTATGATGCAGGGGCTGTCCTTTCCGAATATGCTGCGGGCTCCGATCTGGATGGCTCCGCTTGATCCCGCTGAGGTCCGGGAGGTTTTCGAACATCCTCTCAGTGTCGAAGAGATATACGAGGAAGCGATCGCGATTTGGAAGAATTCAACGGGCGACGAGCTCGACCGAATGCTGGAGTTCTTTACCAAACTCTACCTCCAGAACGACATTCTGGCCAAGGTGGATCGAGCGACCATGATGTGCTCCCTAGAGTCCCGCGCGGTATTCCTCGATAACGATCTTGTCGACTTCTGCCGTAAACTGCCAAACCGTTTTAAATATCATCGCGGTTGCAGAAAGTATCTGCTCAAGCGCGCCCTCTACGGACTAGTTCCTCACGAAATAATCAACCGGAAGAAGAAGGGGTTCGGTATACCGATCTCCAGGTGGCTGAAGTCGGTACCAGCCCAGCCGCCGCTGGCCCTGGTTCCTGGCATTCACCCCGACCCGGCAAAGCATCGCTGGGACGACCATCGCGCCGGCAGAAGCGATCAGCGGCTGTTCCTCTGGAACTGGCTTGCCTTGCAATACATGCTCCATCCCAGCGACGGCCGTCGACAATGACGTTTTCTTCTCCCTGCAACACGGCAACCGTAGCTGCGTCACCGTCAAAAAGGAGGGTGCGGCTATGCCGGTCCTGGCTCTGACCGTCGGATTTTTCGTCATGATCTCGCTGAACGTTCTCGCCAATCTTCTGATGAAGATGGGGGCGACTTCGGGAGATCACTCGCAGATGATATTTGGCTTGGTACACTGGAAGACGGCGGCCGGAATTGTCGCCTTCGGTTCTGCCGCTATTGTCTACACTTGGCTGCTCAGAGTTGTCCCTCTTCATGTAGCTCAGGTGTTTTTGACTATGCAGTTCGTCGGCTCAACGTTGGCATCAGCCGCAGTACTTGGTGAACAAATTCCTCCGCTTCGCTGGACCGGGATATTAATTATTGCGTTTGGCATCCTCATTGTTGGACTGACGTTCAAGCGCTGACCGTTTGTTGGTCAACTGCAGGGACGTGTCCCGCGAAAGAAGCTTGACAACGGCACCTCATACGCCATAACCGATTTCTCAGTGATAGCACTGTCAGTTATCAGCATTTTTTAGGTGCCTCCACACATCACTCATGTTATAAATCGTTGCAGTAACTCGGTATTATGGTCTAGGGCGTCAGCAACAATTGCACTTTCGTTCCAGTACAAAGGGGCGCCCTCACCACAAGATACTGTCCTGGTTACCCTAATGGCACCCATACTTATCCGGAGTTTTGATGGGACCGATTATCACTGGCCTCCAACAACGTTTCTAACCTCAGAAACCGTATGAAAGCAACATTTGATGTGGGACCAGCAGCAGTTCTCAGTATGTGCCGGACCAACCCTGTCGGGATCGGGGGGATGAAAACTTGGAATGCGAGAGACCGGGTGTCAGCGCGGCGGCGGCGGCATCCCTGTAAAGATGGTGCGGAGCAGGCTGTGCCAGGACAGGAAGAGATGGTAGGCGGTTACGGTCCGGATGTGCTCGAACAGGTGGGCTCGGGCCTGTTGCCATTGAACCTCGACGAGGTCGCAAGCGTTATGCATTGCGAAGGCCAGCAAGTTGAGGACGACGAGCAGGCTGGCCAGTGTTTCTTTCCCGTGACCAAAGTTGTGCTCCAAGTGGTAGCCGCCGGTCTTGAGCACGTTGAACGTTTCGTTCTCGATCTTCCGCCGCGCCCGGCCGCAGGGAGCCAACTCGGCCACGGACTCGCGAGTGACTGGCAAGTCGGTGACGAAGCTGCAGCGGTAGCGGTGAATGCGCTTCTCGGTGCCGCGTCCCCGGGTTTTGGTCAGGCTGTCCAATTCCGCTCCGTTCAGATACTCGCCCAGCGTCTTGTGGCTCGACGGTTTGCACACGAACAGAAAATGGCCGCCCGCCGCCTGGACTGCCGCGCACATCGGTTGGCGGGCGAAGAGGTCGTCGCCCAGATAGACCGGCCGCAGCCAAGTGTGGCCGGCGCCCACTCGCGCCAACCAGCGTTTGGCCGCGGCGACCTCGCAGTCCTGCTTGGCCGCCCCGTCCTGCGGGCGAACGAACTCCGGCGGCAGCGGCAGCATTGTCTTGTGGCCGGGCGCCACCAGCGTAGCGCCGAGGAAGGTGTGGAAGTACTCGGTCGCGCCGTCCGCCCGCTTGCGGCTCGAACAGTGCGGACAGGAGACCTTGCGCGAGCAGAAGTGCTCGGAGCCGTCCAGGGCGATCAGCGCCCGCCCGTCCATCAGGCCACCACATCCTTCCAAATCACGGACGATGGCAGCGAACACGGAGTCGAAGTGATCCGTCGGCGCGCCGTCCAGCATGGCGCGGATGTGGTTGTCGCTGGGAATCGCCGTCATCCCAAACTGCGTGTACGCGTTCGAGCGGCCCCGCCCGGGGCCCTCGGCCAACGCCTCTTGGTGGGCCAGGAACGACGGGCTCTGCATGAAGAACACGGAAAAGGCCGCCAACCCGATATCCGTCATCGAGTAGCGCCCGTTGCTACCCGTCCGTCGATCCGGCAGCCCAGCGCTGCGTTCCCGCATCGCCGTGATGTAGCTCTCAAGCCTATCCACCGGGAGCTTGAATCACATCTCGATTCGGCGTGAAAGCCCTTTCTCGCCATAATGAGAACTGCTGTGGGACCAGCGAGCATCCTTTTTCTAAGAGGACCATATCTTGAAAATTGCTCATGCGGTAGTAATTACAATACATACCTTAGCCCGCTGCAGTACGATTTCGGCTGTTACCTCAATTTTGCCATCCTCATGACGTTCCTCCGATAAGTATGGGTACTAGTTACATGATTACTTCGATACGTTGACACCGTCAATGCCGAAATTTTTCCATGAGCTCAACCTCGCTATGGTGCCAACACCGGAGGAGATAATGCTTAGCAGCAAGAGCAAACCGGCCTATTCTAATGGCGAAATGACAACGATATGCTGGCGATGCTATAATGTAGTGGCAATATCTAGCCGGTGCCGTACCTGCGGCCAATTATTTCCGAATTCTGTAAAGCAATTTTTCGATTATATGAAACAATGGGCACGTTACACAGATCCTATTTTGACCGCAGCCTCACTGTTGTTTGGCACCATTTTTGGATTAAAGGGGATGCTTTATTTTGGCTTAGGCACACTTGGTTTTTTTGCAGGGACCACTTTATTTATCGTCGGCTGCATTGTGGGCGCCATTTTAATGGAGATAATTGGCATTATTTCTGACAAAATTATCGAAAATTTAAGTTTGTCGGGTGGGCAGGCTTTTTATTTTATCGCAGCATTTACAGTTGCCGCCGCAACAATTTTATTGTTTCTACGCATTTGATTGCTGGACTTGATTCGCTGACATATATCAACCTCCCTTACTTCAGGTGCTTGACAATGAACGTATTAGTTACCGGCGCCGATGGTTTTATTGGCTCTCACTTGGTAGAAAAACTGGTACGCGCCGGCCACAACGTACGGGCGTTCGTTCTTTATAACTCGTTTGGCTCCCTGGGCTGGCTCGATCATTGTCCTTCGGATGTCAGGAAAAACTTTGAGGTATTTTCTGGTGACATTCGTGATTCCAGCGGCGTAAGAGAAGCAGTAAAAAGCTGCGACTCGATTTGTCACCTTGCGGCATTGATTGCCATCCCATATTCTTATCAATGTCCAGAAACTTATGTCGACACTAACATCCGCGGCACTTTGAATGTAATCCAAGCAGCACGCGATTTTAGTGTTTCCCGGGTTATCCATACTTCAACTAGTGAGGTTTATGGAACAGCTCGTTTTGTACCCATTACCGAAGATCATCCACTGCAAGGACAATCGCCGTACTCCGCAAGCAAGATTGGTGCGGATCAGATGGCATTATCTTTTTATGCTTCTTTCGGAACACCTATTGTTGTTTTGCGCCCATTCAATACCTATGGGCCTCGCCAATCAGCTCGCGCCGTCATTCCCACTATTATTACCCAGATCGCCAGCGGGAAGCGAAATATTAAACTTGGGTCGCTGCATCCGACTAGAGATTTCAATTTTGTCAGCGACACCGTTGCCGGGTTCGTCGCGGCACTGGGGGCTCCGGGTATAGAGGGTGAAGTCATTAATATCGGCAGTAATTTCGAAATATCCATTGGGAACACGGCCCAGGAAATTGCTAGCGTGATGGGTGAGCAAATAGAAATTTTTTGTGACGACCAGCGGCTTCGACCTGCTGGTAGCGAGGTTGAAAGGTTGTGGGCTTCAATTATCAAGGCAAAGGCAATGCTTGGGTGGCAACCACAGTATGGTGGGCTCGATGGCTTCCGGCGCGGCTTAGTAGAGACAGTGACGTGGTTTCTTAAGCCTGAAAATCTCTGTGGCTACAAGGTCGACATTTACAATGTCTAAGATTATTAAATCGTATGCGCGCCGGTCGAGTCGCCCGCTCTTCCGTGGAGGAGATAATTTCCTTCTCCTCCGGGCCGACCACAATCACTTCTAATTATCCACCTTAGTCGTCAGATGGGCTCATGATATGGTCAAGACGCTCGCCAACTAAAGCCCAAATTGGGCACCGCGGTTATATACTCTCCACAAAGCCGGACAGGTCCGAATGGGACATCAGAACAATACCCTGATCGGAAAGATCGGATGCCCGCCGGGCTTAGCGCATAATACTAAGTATTTCCTGTAGTCTCCTCGCC
>SESG01002573.1_pt1 | contig 12475 bp, 10 predicted proteins | sample 3171421 | NCBI WGS metagenome assembly SESG01 (sample SAMN10866946, study PRJNA518727) | freshwater metagenome | biome: subpolar coniferous forest; feature: holomictic lake; material: water; isolation source: holomictic Lake 227, 6 m and 8 m depth | place: Canada: near Kenora, Ontario | collected... | reverse complement strand
AATCCGCTAAAAAGATAAGACTGACCACTATCCATTAAATTAACATACCGGAAGTTGCCGATTTGTTCGTTTCCCAAACTGCCATATGAAGCCCTTAATTTCAAACCTGAGATCCATGTAAGATCCTTCATAAAGTCTTCCTGGTTCATTCTCCATCCAGCAGAAAATGAAGGAAAGAAACCCCAACGGTTCCCTTTGGCAAACCTGGAAGAACCATCATATCTAAAGTTAGCTTCAAAAAGATATTTTTGTGAAAAGTCATAATTGACCCTTCCGAAGCCACCAATTAAAAAATTGGCTGACGACGTACCCAAATTAATTGGGTTTGTTGATCCAGCACTCAACTCATAAAGTTTATTCCCCAAAAATCCTTCAATAGTTGCACTGAAATATCGGGAAGTAAAACTCTCATAGCTACTTCCAAGCATAACTTTTAAGTTGTGCTTTTCTGCTATTGAACCATTCCAGGATAAAGTATTAAAAAATGTTAGATTCAAATTCTCATCATCCTGATTTGTCACATGCCTATTATTGGCGGTCGGCATATTATAATCAACTTTGGTAGCAGCAAGTGTTTTCAGTTGATACATGTATATTTCAGGGACAAATTGAGCCTGCAATCCATCCAGTTTATTGGCAGCAGCTTTTGCATAATAATTGATTCCAAAAGGAAGCTTTAAGTCAGCATAAATGCTCATTAAGCCTCTTGTAGTCTTATTATTCAAATACGTTTCGTTGGCCCAAACCAGTGGATGCCTGTAATTATTATGACCAGGAGTGCGAACCCAAACATTTGCATATCGACCATCGTCCAAGTATGTTGGATGAAAACCTTGAGCCTTAAATACCATCTGCATCATATCTCCTGCAGATGTTGCAGGCTCATGAACAAATCGATATGTTGCAGAAAAATCAGAACCAACTTTAATCCAGTTATTTAACTGGATATTCACATTTGAACGAATTGAGAATTGATTGCTGTTTGTTCCCATTAAAACACCTTTCTGGTCTTGGTAACCAACAGAAAGATTGTAATTAACCTTTTCATTGCTGCCAGAAAACCGAAAATTGTGTTCCTGCATCACTGCATTTTTAAACATGATCTTTAGCCAATCGTTGGCCGGATAAATTTTGGGATCTGTCAACATTCCCTGTCTATATTCATTTATCAATGCATCGTCAAAATCTACAATCAATTTGCCGGAGTTGCGTTGAGCCTGGTTTCTTTGTACCATGAACTCAATTGGGTCCTTTATCATATCTGGCAAATATGTTGGCTGTTGAACTCCTATATTATTGCTGTATTCAATTTTAGAAACTCCTTGTACACCTTTTTTTGTAGTTACAAGGATGACTCCATTTGCAGCTCTGTTACCATAAATTGAGGCTGAGGCTGCATCTTTCAAGACAGAAATACTCTCGATATCGTTGGGATTTACATCTGCCAATGGAAATTCAATACCATCAACTAAAACGAGAGGATTGTTGTCATTTAAAGTCCCTTGTCCGCGAACCCGAATTGTTGCATTGTCTTTTCCGGGTTGACCACCTGCCTGATTTACATATAATCCGGAAACTCCCTGCAATGCCTGACTTGAATTTGTAATAGGTCTATTTTTCAATTCCTCCATATTAACAGTCGAGACTGCACCGGTAAGATTCACTTTTTTCTGAACGCCATAACCCACTGCAATTACCTCTTCAATTCCTATGGCATCTTCCTCCAAAATGACATTAATAGTCGTCTTTGCGGTAATGTCAATCTCCTGAGACTTCATGCCAATAAAGGTGATTGATAGCTTTTTGGCCTCAACCGGAACTTGCAGCGTGAATTTCCCGTCTGTATCTGTAATAATACCAATTGTTGTTCCTTTAACTACCACACTCGCGCCAGGCACAGATACTCTGTTGCCGTCTTTTACCGTGCCCGAGATTTCCTTCTTCTGCTGCTGTTGCCCATTTGCAGGCTCAGCAGCTTTCCTAATAACAATCTGTCTTTCATACACATCGTAAGCAACGCTTTCACCTTTTAGTGCAAGATCCAGAATTTGATAGACCGTTGCCTCTTTAAGCTCGATGTCTACTTTTTTGGCAGTGTTGAAATCTTCGCTCCGATAGAGAAATACAAATTCACTGTTCTGTTCAATGTACTCGAACAGACCTTTGATGGTTGTGTTGGACAAGTTAACGTCCATCTTGGTCTTTTGCGAATAGCTGTTCGCAGAGACGGTCATCATAAAACCGAAGAAAAACAGGATGATTAATTTCATAATTTTCCCAAGTTTTTTTTGACTCTCCCGGTCGGGAAAGCCTGCAAGCCATTTTTTTTGCATACTTTTGAATTGCTTAATTGGTAAATACTAAAGTTATTTGGTGTTTATCTGAGCCGGAAAGTGTCTCACCACCTTCCGGCTTTTTTTAGTTTATCCTATATTGATTTTCATTGATTTTTTCGAAACTGGTGAGCGAGACTTTCTCAAGGTATTCCATCACCTCTTTCTTACTGCGCTTCAGATCGAGTTTGCCACTGATGCGCATGACCTCTGCCCGGTGATCCGAAAAAGTGACTGAGATATTGTAAAACCGTTCCACTTGTTTAACCACATGGCTGAAATCATCATCTTCAAAACAGATCAGCCCCTTGGTCCACAAGGAATAAGAATCTGCTGATACATTGAAGATTTTTGTATGGTAGCTGGATTTATCGAAAGATGCCATTTGGTTGGGTTTAATCACTACGTCGTCTTCAAAAAAATTGGCTCCGTTGCGCCGGATGGCTACACTTCCTTCGTTCAATACTGTCTGAATAACCTGATCTTCAGCATATGCCGAAACATTGAACTTGGTCCCCAATACCTTAATGTCAAGATTGAATGTTTTGACAACAAATGGTTGCTTTGGATTTTTTGTCACCTCAAAAAAGGCTTCTCCAAATAGCATCACTTCACGGGTTTTATCTTTGAACTTTGTTGGATAGATCAGACGACTACCCGCATTTAACCAGACCACCGTATTGTCGGATAAGACAACCCTGGATTGGTTGCCGTAAGGAATAACCAACTGATTCATGGTATTTGAATCTTCCTCTGGAGTTTGAAGCACTGAATCGTTGTTTAAAACAACGCTCCCCTTTTTAGAATAGTCAACTGTTGAACTTGATTTTTTCAGGTTAACATTGTTGCCAGTGGAAGTAATTAGCAAAGGTACCTGAGAAGAGGCAGGCACCGTGATTGTTTGTCTGGCAAATGCCTGATAAACGCTCTCTTTCTCCATATTCAGATAGACCAGGAGTCCACCAATGGCAGCAAAAATAACTGCAACCGCCGCATATTTCATGAAGGATTGAACCATCTGTCTGCGCTTGACTTGTCGGGTATCCCGGTCCATTGCACTACAAATTCTCTGTGCCAGTTCATCCTTTTCGGAAACCTGAAGCTGGTCGTTGGAGAATTTCAATTCGGAAAGACGATCTTTGAGTTCCAGAATTTGTGTTCTTTCTTCGGGGTGCAAGAGCAAGTATTGCTTCCAATGTCTTTCAATGCCTTGACCGCTCTTGAAAATCCATTTCAGGAACAGTGGATTCTCAATAAATTTTTGATCGAAAGGGTTCATGTTTTCTGGTTTATACTTCTAAGAGTACCAGAAATAAAAAAAGGGACAAATTTGGGAGATTATTTTTTCGACTGCCCGCTAACGCTCCTCCCCTTTCACCCAAATCATCAGCAACTCCATCAATTGGCCTCCATATTTCCCTCTTAAATGATCAAGGGTACGGTAAACTTGCTTCTTCACTGTATCGGGATTCATGTTGAGCAGATGGCCAATTTCAATATAGTTCAGTCCGGTACTGAATTTGAGGAAAAGTAGCTCCCTCCGTTGAGGATCGAGAGTCTGCAGAATACTTTTCAGTTTTTCTACCCTAAGACGTTCGGATTCTACTTCATAATCCTCCTGTTCAACGCCAAACTGCAGATCAAAAACGGACATCTCTTCAACAGTCAGGGTATCTGTCTTTTTATTCTCCTTCAACTTGTGGAAAATAGCGTGCTTTAGGGATCTGAAGAGGTAAAATTCAATATATTCAGGGTGATGAAGATTGGGGTTAATCCGCTGAAGGTTAACGAATACATCCTGGATGCAATCTTTCACAAGTTCACGATCACGGGTGATCTTTGTGCCATAAGCATACAAAGAATCAATGAATTCAGTATAGATTTCACCAAAGGCAGCCTGATCGCCGGAACGAAACCGAAATGTCACCTCCAGCCAGTGAGCCCTGTCTTTGAATACATTTTTCAAGAGAAAGTATAGTTATCTTGGTACTTAGACAAACCTAAGAATTTGTCAAAGATATTAAAAAAGTAATTTGTCCATTGGCAAATGATTTTCCACTTTCAGAGCTTAATAAAAACAAAATCACAAATAAAGCAGGATTCTTTATCTTAAAAAGCTGTTCTATAAATTAAGGAAATGAAGAAATTTTCACAACCCATCTTGAATAAATGAGAAGTATAGTTTTCATCTGGTCTGTACTTTTGTAAAGTAAATGAACAAAAAAAATCGACCATTTTTGGTTAGAACAATTGAACAATGGCTGGTAAAAAAGGACATTGGTTTGGTTATAGGGAGTGAGAAGAAGCGGTAAATCGACGTTGTCCAAGATGATCCCGGAGGCGGTTTACCTGAATTACAATTTGGAGTTATTGAAGTAAACTATCAATCTTCAGTATTCAATTAGAATGACCTATATGAATGAAATTCTCACCCCACCTTCGCCACCATCACCACATAATTCTTGCCATACTTTTTGGCACATTTGGGACAGGTGGTGTACCAGGTATAAATTTTGGCATCCTTGTACCCTTTTTCAATCAGAAGCCGGTTGAAATCGTTGAACCATTTGCCGGTATCCTTGAAAGGACCTTCATACACCTTGCTGTAAAATTTGCCGGTAAATATTTTGCTCTCCAGTCCGGGGACCGGCTTATCCACATGGATGTACAAATCCATGTTCCATTTGGAGGTTATATCAGACAGGCAAAGCCCCTGCGACCAGTCAGCACCTGCCCTGGATATTGCTTTGTCCAGCTTGATCATTACACTGCCGAAGTTAACAGGCATGTAGAAAAAAGTACAAACGGAACCTTTGACAAATAGTTTGTCGTTCCATTCGAAATTCACATTGTCCCAGGGGATGGGGTCGAATTTTGGGCAACAAATTGGTTCATTGGTTGTTTTCATGGTCAATTAATTTCTGGTTGATGATAAATGACTCAAAGAAAAGACTTGAGATATCAGACTTGAGACATGGCTTCCCGAAATTGATAAGGAACGCTATTTGCATGGTTCATCATTTAAAATTCGCATCTTCAGTCCACGCTCCAAATCACCGGGTCTTATTTCCCGACCTCAGCATGAGGCCTGCCGCGCAAAGCGCTCCAGGTTTCATTCAATGCGATTTGCGTCACAGGACGAAGCCCGATCAACTCAAGGCAGACCCATACCAGGTCCCTCTTCAGGTCACTCTTGATCCGGCCTCCACCTTTGGGATAACACGCCCATAAAAGACAGTCATATTTACCTGCCTCCTTTACCTGCAACAACAAATTTTCAAGTTCAGCTTTCCCCGTGCCAAACACCTGAACGAAATTGTATTTGCCTTTGTTCTCAGGTTGATAAACCGTATCGTATTCCCGGGTCGGAAATAATTTCAGGTATTCTTCCGGTGCGTTCATGATCAATATTCCGGATAGCGTTTCCACTCTCAATTTTTTAAGAATTCCGGATTCAAAACTATTTTCCATACATCAATTTTGGATAGGTAGGCAACAACAGTTTGCTGAAATACATTCGAGTGAAAACCCAAATACAAATTTAATTCAGGTTGGTCAAAAATGTTCATCAAAACATCATGAACTCAAAGACCCGGCTATTAAAAACGACCCTTCATTTCAATACTTTGGACTTTTTGGCGGCCAGAGCCCTCTTTACCTAAATTTTAGTCCAAACAACAGGCGACTCATTCAATTAAAAGTAGGCAATTTTTTCTTCTAAAATGGAGGTCAACAGGTTATTTGCCAGCCTGCTTGCTCCAATTCTGAATAGTTTTGGAGTGAGCCATTCTTCACCCAAAATATCCCTTACAATGGCGGTATAGAAGACCGCATCCTCACTCTCAACGATACCCCCGGCCGCTTTAAAACCAATCTTTTTCCCGGTTCTGCGATGGAATTCCCGGATGGCACTGCACATCACCCAGGCAGCCTCAGGTGTAGCGGCAGGATCCATCTTGCCGGTGGAGGTTTTGATAAAATCTGCCCCGGATTGCATTGACAACATGGAGGCTCTCCAAATGTTTTCAGGTGTTTTCAGCGCCCCGGTTTCGAGGATCACCTTGAGGTGGGCCGCACCACAGCTCTTTTTAATACTTGAAATCTCATTGGCCACCTCACCGAGGTTCCCCTCCAAAAAGGTCCCGATTGAGATCACGATGTCAATTTCATCAGCACCTGCGGCCACAGTCATGGCAGTTTCCAGCACCTTGACCTCCAGGAAGGTCATGGAAGAGGGAAAACCGGCAGAAACGGCGGCAAGAGAAACTTTCGGATCTTTCAGGTTCTCCCTGACAGTCTTCACCAGCGTTGGATAGACACAGATGGCTGCCACATTCTGAAGTTCAATGAAATGACGCGGAAATAACGATACTTTTTCAGCCATCAACCGTCCCTTTTCCTGGGTGTCGTCGGCTCCAAGGGTGGTTAAATCGATGCACGACAGCGCCAACCTCATATTTTGTTTCGAGGGAGACGCAGGCATTTTAGCGCGGATGGCAGCCAAACCTGTTTTTACCTCATCTGCCTGAAAAGTCTTGTCAATGTTTTCCGTTAAACTGCTCATATACGCTCTTATTTAGGAATATCCTTGATTATGGTTGATCAAAGTTACACATAATGTACTGATATTCAAATGATATTTTTGTTTTAAATGATGATACTGCCTTCCTTTTTCATTATTTGTTCCTTTGGTCCGAATCCACCCACTCTCTATTTTCAATAGGCTTCAACGGAAGGAGTTCTTGTTGACGTTTCTTTCCCGGCGTGCCGATACTCTTAACCCAGGGCTATCAAAATTTCACCACGACGTGGCTCAAACCGGGAAATTGGTTCCTTTATTTACAGGACGCAGCATGCTGCGTCTCTACCGGTTCCGTTTGCAAATTTGTCTCGTAATCTTATCTGCTCATTTTCTCGCATGCGCGGCTTCACTCCGTCGTCTCCACCTTCTTCAGAACTCCCGGTTCTTCGAATCGATGATGATGGTCACGGGTCCGTCGTTGAGTAGTTCAACTTTCATATCAGCCCCAAAGATACCTGTCCTGACTTCTTTCCCAAGATGGTCCGATATTTTTTTGTGGAAAAGATGATACAAGGGTACCGACACTTCGGGCGGAGCTGCCCTGATGTAGGAAGGTCGGTTGCCCTTTTTCGTGGCTGCATGGAGGGTAAACTGACTAATCAGCAGAATCTCGCCGGCAGCATCCCGGATGGAAAGATTCATCACACCCTCGTGGTCGTTATAGATCCGAAGGTTGATGATTTTGGCACTTATCCAATCCAGGTCTTCTTCTGTATCAGCATGTTCAAATCCGGCAAGGACCAGCATTCCGGTTCCAATGGAGGAGACGACTTTCCCGTCAACAGTAACGGATGCATTGGAAACACGCTGAATGACTACCCTCATATTGAGATTATTTACAATTTGGAAATTTTGGGATCAACTTATATTTTTAGTTTTTCACTTTGCCTATCGACCCTTCCTCCTCGTTCCCTTCGACCCTTCGACGGGCTCAGGGACAGGTATCGTCGGCTGAATAGTTAGAAAACCCTTCGGCAGGCTCAGGAGCACCGGAGTTCAATTCTCGCCCTCTCATTTTCTCATCTTCCTCTCAAAGTTTACATGAACAACCTGAAGGTTTCAGCCAGCAGCCAATATCTGCTTGCTTTTCCGATCAACATGTAAAGCATGGTGAGTTTGGGTGAAATCCTGAAAAAGCCCAACCCGAGTATCAAAACATCCCCGATCACCGGCACAAACGAGAGGAGCGCCGTAACCGGACCATATTTCTGCAACCTGGGTAAAATGGCATGAATCTTTTCCATTTTTACCTTGCCGTATTTTTCGATCCATTCTATTCTTCCAAGAAATCCAAGGTAGAAGATGGAGATCCCGCCCAGCATATTACCGGCCGTGGCCACAACGATGCAACTTAATCCATTCACGCCGGCCAGAATGAGTACCGACATCACTGCTTCCGAATTGAACGGCAGGATGGATCCCGACAGGAAGCCTGCCATAAAAAGGCCCCAAAGGCCATATTGCTGAAGAAATTCAACCATGAAGAAGTGATTAAAGTACTTTGAATACCTGGGGTGCTACAAGAGCCGAGCTTATCTGAAAGTAACCACGATGCCTGAAAACCGCGTAACTTATTGATTCAATAAGGAATGTCTCTCCTTTCTTCTGATACTCAAAGTACTCTAAATACTATCTTTTAGGACAATGCCGCTACAGCTGATCCGATCAGGTTCGCATTTTGAATCCCAACGACCTTCACTTTAACATCTCCGTGTCCCAATTCTTCCAAAATTAATTTCAGATTTTTGGAAACCAGTTTGTTGTACTCCTTGCAGTCTTTCACTTTGCTCCAAAACAGGCTTCCTTCGGCAGTCAGACATACTTTCTTGATGGCAGAATCATGAGCCACCATCACTGAAACCAGACCTGCCAGTGAAGCTGCGACCAGCTTGGCAGAACGTTTGTAAATGCTGCGGGCAGCCTTGATATGTTTCTTTTTGTATTTGTCAGGTTTGTTGATGAGGTCTGTCAATGCCTTGGAATCAAAATTTTCGTCAAATCCATCTTTGGGGAAAAGGGCGGTGAATACTTTTCCAAGGTACATTCCGGATACGGCTTTTTCGAAACGTTGCGCATCTTTTGTGCCTGATGCGGCATCTACCTGATCATCAATGTCGGTAAGATGCAGCGGGCGATAGTTCCCTGACTCCAGATTGACCGGGGTCAAACCTTGCCAATTCAATGACTTGTCCAATTTGCCTATTCCATCCGAATGGATGAAAGTGGCCATGTTGGTTCCGGTACCAACAATCAATCCAATATAGCCATCGAAGGAGCTGTCGGATAATCCGGCGAACAAGCTGGCAACGGTATCGTTGATTACTTTGACTGCAGTGAATTCAACATCCCCTTTTTCATTCAGAAAATCCATCAATGGTTTTCCGATAGGTTGATCAATCATCTCTTTGATATCGACTCCCTTGGTCCAGCGAAGCAGTTTGGCATCCCCGTCAGGAAGACATTCGGCAGGATAGGAAAAACAATATCCAATGGGTGATTTTGCCGGCATTTTCAGGTCTTTCAGGAAAGATGCCTGCTCCGCAAAAAGCTTTTCCTCGGTAAAACCTTTTGTTTTCATCACACTGAGGTCTTTGCTCCAGCCATCTGACGGATAAATATCTGTTTTGCCATCCTTGAAGCTGACCACCGCGGCACGGTAGTTGGTTCCTCCAAGATCCAGTACAGTTGCCTGGCCTTCAACGCCAAGTGTTTTAGGTTTAATGTAGGTTGGGATGCACTGGATCTCAGTGTTATGATTCTTCAACCCGTTCTCTACTTTTTGCTGAACATCAAGAGCAATCTCTTTCAGTTGAACTGTTGATAATTTGAAAATATTTTCCTTCATCGTTAATATATTGATTGGTAAAACTTCCGGACTAGAAACCAGCGAAAACAGAATTTCCCGATCTGTGACTGCTTCTGAATAATTCTGATTTGAACCAAAAGTAGGATTTTATTTTTTCTTAAATGGCCGGTTAATCTTTTTTAACTGGACTGGATTAGAAAAAAATGCAGAACCCGTTCATTTTGCCTATTTTTGTCTAAAATTAAGCATATCAACATGGAACAATTTACGACCCGACAGAATAAAATCAGCAGACTCATCCAAAAGGAGCTGAGTGAGTTTTTACGGCGCGAGGCGCTCACGCTGGCCAAAGGCAAAATGGTTTCCGTTACGGCGGTTAGGGTTACCAGGGATATGTCGCTCGCAAGATGCTATATCAGCATTTTTCCCTCTGAAGGTTCCGCAGAAATCCTGAAGGAAATAAAATTGCACAAAAGTCATATTCGTGGTGAACTTGGGCATGCAGTCCGCTTTCAACTGCGTCATGTCCCGGAACTGGAGTTCTTTATCGATGACAGTCTCGACTACATAGAAAAAATAGACACCCTTTTGAAATAGTTAATTGACAATGGAAATTGACAATTGACCATGATATTAATTTCTGAATTTTGTGTCCGACTTAAATATTTGCAGTAAGAGTAAGCTCAAAAAATAGTTATTCATGCATTACGATCCGATCAAACGACAACTGGGTAACCTCTTCAACCGCACCCCATTTTTGCGTAAACTGTTTTATCAGCTGCTTGATATGCTCCTGCTAAGGGCCTGGCATGTCAAAAAGGCGCTGAATGAATTCAAAAAATCAACCCCTTCCCGACCTCTGAATATCCTGGATGCCGGCTCCGGGTTTGGTCAGTATTGCTACCGAATCTCCCGCCTGTTCCCTGAAGCTAATATCCTTGGGGTGGATGTCAAACAGGAGCAAATTGACGATTGCAACCATTTTTTCCTGAAGACCGGAAAAGCGGAATCCGTTCATTTCGAAGTGGCCGACCTTACGCAATACCGGTCAGCCGGGCATTACGACCTGATCCTGTCTGTCGATGTCATGGAGCATATTCTGGAAGATGAAACTGTATTCGAAAATTTCAGTGAATCGTTGAAACCAGGAGGTGTTCTGTTGATTTCGACCCCTTCCGATCTGGGGGGCTCAGATGCGGATCACCACGAGGAGGAAGGTGTTCATGGTTTTATCGAAGAGCATGTCAGGGACGGGTACAATAAGGAGGACATCAAAGCTAAACTGGTAAGAGCCGGTTTTTCAAGGGTGGAAGTCTCCTATACCTATGGAAAATACGGATCAGTTGCCTGGAAGTTGTCGATGAAATATCCCATTCAATTGCTTGGGGTTTCAAGAATCTTCTACCTCCTGCTGCCGTTCTATTACCTGCTGTTGTTTCCCTTTTGTGCAATTCTGAATTACATCGATGTAAACCGCTCGAATGAATCGGGGACCGGGTTACTGGTCACTGCATTCAAATAATGGGGCATCCAATTTCCCGGGGCTCGAGGGAGAGCATGGAAGGCAAGCGGGATTCAGGAGTCACACGACTTCGTCGAAGGAAAATGATAATTGATATTTCAATTGTGAATTAGATATATAGCTTGTGAATTTCTCCTTTTACATAGCCCGGCGATATCTTTTTTCAAGGAAGAAGACCAACCTGATCAACCTGATCTCAGCCATTTCGGTGGTGGGACTGATGGTAGGCACCATGGGACTGATCATCGGCTTGTCGGGTTTCAATGGTTTTGATTCGCTGATTAAATCGCTGTTCTCTTCGTTCGATCCTGAATTGAGGATCACCATCAAAGAGGGAAAGAGCTTTTCCACGGCAAGCCAGTCGTTCGATGAGTTGCGCAGGATGCCTGATGTTGCCTATTATTCCGAAGTTGTGGAAGACAATGCCTTGTTGCGCTACAGGGAGCGGCAGGTTTTTGCCACCATCAAGGGTGTCAGCGAAGATTATGTGAAATTTTCCGGAATTGATTCAATGATTACCAATGGAGAATTCAAACTGAAGGATGAAGTCAACAACTATGCCGTGCTGGGTGAAGTGATCGCCTACAACCTTTCGGCCGGCATCAAACAGATGGAACCGATCAGTGTCTTTGTACCCAAAAAAGGAAGAGAATCGGCCCTTTTACCTACCGGGAATTTCAATCAGAAGCTGATCTACCCTTCCGGAATCTTTTCCATCCAGCAGGAACTCGACACCAAATATGTGATTGTTCCGATCGGGTTTGCCCGGGAGATTTTTGAAATGCCGGATAAGGTGAGTGCCGTAGAACTCAAATTGAAACCGGGCATTTCAGATAAAAAGACAATCGCAGCGATCTCCGCCTTGATCGGAGATGGTTTTGAGATCAAAAACCGTTACCAACAGCATGACTACCTTTACAAAACCATGCTCAGTGAAAAATATGCCACCTATTTCATCCTCATTCTGATATTGGTCATAGCTTCGTTCAACATCGTCGGTTCCCTCACCATGCTGATCCTCGACAAAAAAGAGGACATCGCGATCCTTCAAAGCATGGGAGCCGACAAAAGGACCATCCGCAACATATTTCTATTCGAAGGCTGGCTGATCTCGCTGATTGGAGCGGTTCTAGGCACGCTCGCCGGACTGGCTATTTGTCAAGCCCAGATCTCTTACGGGCTGGTGAAACTTTCAGACAAGGCCTCGTCCTTCATCGTCGATGCTTACCCCA